>Ga0137378_10000275_pt1 | contig 36789 bp, 37 predicted proteins | sample SagtaG_21_FD_104813 | JGI IMG/M metagenome (GOLD analysis project Ga0137378, IMG submission 104813) | Vadose zone soil microbial communities from Sagehorn Ranch, Mendocino, California, USA - Sage2_L_60_16 metaG | ecosystem: Environmental > Terrestrial > Soil > Vadose zone | place: USA... | reverse complement strand
TGAACAGGCCCCGAAATTCGGCATCGCTGAGTTTCAGATATTCTCGCAGAGGCATGCCCGCTGTTGATCGACGTGCTGAGAAGGCAGTTTCCCGGGATGCCTGAGCGAAGCGATTCCAGGGGCAGGCATCGAGACAATCATCACAACCAAAAATTCGGTTTCCGATAAGCGGGCGTAACTCCAGTGGGATAGGACCTTTCAGTTCAATGGTCAGATATGAAATGCAGCGGCGCGCATCGAGTCGATGCGGAGCGGTGATTGCGCCGGTTGGGCAAGCTGTGATGCAGCGCTCACATGTTCCACAACGATCGCGCTGTGGCGAATCGGCGGGCAACTCGAGTGTAGTTAGAATTTCTCCGAGAAAAAACCATGTACCGAGACGCGGATCGATCAGCATCGTGCTTTTTCCATGCCAGCCGGTGCCGGCTTGCGCGGCATGATCACGTTCTAAGATTGGGCCAGTATCGACATAACATTTTTGCTGTCCGCCAAAGTCGCGGAGGAACTTGTCGATCTTGTCGAGCTTGGCTGCGACCACATCATGGTAATCGTCGCCCCACGCATACCGCGCGATCTTTCCTGTAGCGGCGGTCTGCCTTCCACTCCGAAGCGTTGCGAAGGCGGGCGACCGCCGAACCGCGGGGCCTTGAAAATAATTCAGCGCTACGACGATGATCGACTTTGCCCCCGGCAAAACCTTCTGCGGGTCGCGGCGTTTCTCCTCGCCGCGCTCCATGTACCTCATTTCGCCGGCTGCGCCTTCTCGCAGCCAATTGCGAAATTCGGCTGTATGAGCTGGGGCAGCGCAAGTTGCAATGCGACACGAATCGAATCCAAGCTCACGCGCAAACGCGAGGAGATCGCTTTTCAATTCTTGACCCGATATTCGTGTCGACTCGTTCTCGATGTCAGACCTCATATTCATTCTTCAACAGCAAGATTCCGAATGTTCTTTAAGATCAACTCAGCGATTTCTTCTGGATTCTTTTGGCAAATGTCCACTCGCAGATCGCTTGCTTTGCTATAAAGCGGCACGCGAGTTTGCTGCAATTCCAACAACGACGCTGTGGGATTCGCAGTTCGCAACAGGGGCCGATCTTGCAGGCGATGAATGCGGGCGCGAAGTGTTGCCTCATCAGCATCGAGCCAGACGACCGTTCCCGTTTGTCGCAACAGTTCGACGTTCTCTGCGCGCAAGACGATGCCGCCCCCGGTTACCACAATTGCCGGTCCGTCTCGGGATAATGAACGCAGTGTTTCCGTTTCCAGCTTGCGAAAATATTCTTCGCCATGCGTCGAAAAAATTTCGTCGATGGGCATCATCAACTTCGACGAAATTATTTCGTCTGTATCAAATCGGGGAAAACCTGTCTTCTCCTCCAGTACGTTCCCGACAAGAGATTTCCCCGTTCCCATCATGCCGATGAGGACGATCGATTTGCCGGTTCGATTCACAAAGCAATATCAACGAGGACGAATGATTTCCAAGTTGGCCCGGCTGCACTGAGGACTCGGAAAGGGTCCCGCGCCTGCCGGCGGTTCTTGGGCCCTAGAATTCTGCAGGAGAAGCTGTTAGCGTCCTGTTCACTCCATATGCCTCAATCAAAATCTCTTGTCGCAATTATCATGGGCAGCAAATCGGATTGGGAAACCATGCTCCACGCGGTTGAAACGCTCGATGCGCTTGGGGTGCCTAACGAGTGCCACGTCCTCTCTGCTCATCGCACTCCCGACGCGACCGCGAAGTTCGCGCGCAATGCAGCCGATCGTGGCGTTCGAGTAATCATTGCGGGCGCGGGCGGCGCCGCGCACCTGGCAGGGGTCGTGGCCGCCCATACTTGGCTGCCGGTGCTCGGGGTACCGATTCAATCGAAGGCCCTTCAGGGACTCGATTCGCTTTTATCCACGGTGCAAATGCCTGGGGGCATTCCGGTCGGGACGCTAGCGATTGGTGAGGCGGGCGCAAAAAACGCGGCTTTGCTCGCAACTGCCATCCTTGCTACATCCGACGACAAAGTCCGGCAGAGAATGGAGGCTTTCCGCAAGAGGCAATCCGAGAAGGTGCTTGCCGCGAAACTACCAAAGTGAACACCGAAATTTCAACCGACCGAGCTGCGGCGGTTGAATTGCTGGAACGAGGCGAAATCGTTGCGCTTCCGACCGAAACGGTTTATGGGCTCGCTGCCAATGCGCTGAACCCGGTCGTCGTCGCAAAAATCTTTGAAGCGAAAGAGCGGCCGCGCTTCGATCCGCTCATCGTCCACCTGCCGGACAGGGATTGGCTCGATCGTATGACCGAAGTCCCCGACGAAGATCGACAACTCGTTGAGAAACTAATCGATCGGTTTTGGCCGGGACCATTCACAATCGTTCTGTCAAGAAAATCAATCGTCCCCGAAATTGTAACTGCGGGTCTCGATACGGTCGCGATTCGAATCAGCGTGCACGCAGTTTTTTCCGAAATCATTCACGAATTTGGAAAACCGCTGGCGGCGCCAAGCGCGAATCGTTTCGGCCGCATCAGCCCGACGACGGCGCAGCATGTTCTCAATGAGCTCGACGGACGGATCCCGATGATCGTTGATGCCGGTCCGACTCCGCACGGAATCGAATCGACCATCGTCGCCGTGCGCCACGGCAAGATCAACATTTTGCGGCGCGGACCGATTACCGAAGAAGAGTTGTCGATCTTCGGCAAGATCGAAATCCGTGCGCCGAGCAAAATTTTGGCGCCGGGACAATCACCCACGCATTATGCGCCAACGACTCCGCTGCGTTTGATCGACGATGCGGATTTGTTTTTAACGAGGCCAAGCGAGCGTGTTGCGTTGCTTGCATGGAAAAAATCAAGGAGCGGCGGCTTTCCATCTGCCGGCTTTGATACGCGGCAGCCGGGAGACCATCGCTCCTTGAAGTTTGTAGCGATTCGTCAGCTCAGCGAGAAACAGGACTTGCGTGAAGCAGCCGCGAACTTGTTTCGCTATCTGCGCGAACTAGATCAGTGTGATCTTGATCTTATCGTCGCGGAGCGAGTTCCGGAGGAGGGGCTTGGAGCGGCAATTAATGACCGATTGCTGCGAGCGGCGGCAAAATAGAGCGAGGCTCAGGCTGCTTCTCCTTCGCGACTTGGAAGCTCGCACCACTGTCATATGCGAGACACGCCTGAATGAAGCCCTTGAAAAGTGGATGCGGTTTGTTCGGCTTGCTTTGAAACTCCGGGTGATACTGGCATGCGAGAAAGTACGGATGGCCGCGCAACTCGATCAGCTCGGCAAGCATGCAGTCAGGTGACGTTCCCGAGATAGTGAAGCCTTCCTCGGCCATGCGATCGCGATATTTCATATTGAACTCGTAGCGGTGCCGGTGCCGTTCCGTTACTTCATCACGCCCGTAAATTTTTTCCGCAAGTGTTCCCCGTACGATCTTCGTTGGCCACGTACCAAGCCGCATGCTGCCGCCTTTGTTGCGAACGCCTCGTTGCTCTTCGAGCAACGAAATGACCGGCTCCGGTGCCTTCTTGTCGAACTCGGTACTGTTTGCGTTTCTTATCCCGCAGACGTTTCTGGCGAATTCAATCGTCGCCACCTGCATGCCGAGGCAAAGACCGAGATATGGAATCTTATGCTCTCGCGCGAAACGTGCAGCATTGATTTTTCCTTCTACACCGCGAACGCCAAAGCCACCCGGAATCAAAACGCCGGCAACATCCTTCAACTGGCCATCCACGCCGTGCTCCAGCAATTCAGCATCGATAAGCTCGAGGTCGATCCCACAATCTTCGCTGGCGGCCGCATGCGTGAGCGATTCGTATATGCTCTTGTACGCGTCCCGCAGGTCGATGTATTTGCCGACCACAGCGATCTTGACGCGCTTCTTCGGGCTGATGACGCGCCTTACAAAATTTTTCCAACTCGCGAGATCCGGTTCTGGAGCTTTTAGCCCCAACAGATCGCATATGAGCTGATCCAGACCTTCTGCGTGCAACGTCAACGGCACTTCGTAAATCGTGTGCTCGACGTCGCGTTCTTCGATCACCGCTTTTTCTGCAACGCTGCAGAACATCGACAACTTCCGGCGCAGGTCGACATCGAGCGGGCGCTCAGTGCGGCAAATCAAGACCTGCGGCTGCAAACCGATCTCGCGCAACTTGGCGACACTTTGCTGAGTCGGTTTCGTTTTCATTTCGCCCGCCGCTTTGATGTACGGCACGAGGGTGACGTGCATATTCAGAACATTTTGCGTGCCGGCTTCGAGGATGAACTGCCGGATAGCTTCGAGAAATGGCAGCCCTTCTATATCCCCGGTGGTACCACCGATTTCGGTGATAACGATGTCATATTTACTTTCGTCCGAAATTTCCCGAATGCGCTCTTTGATCACATCGGTGACGTGCGGAATTACCTGCACGGTTTTCCCTAAATAATCGCCGCGGCGTTCCTTCAAAATGACGCTCTCGTAAACCTGGCCGCTGGTAAGGTTGTTGCGCCGCGAAAGCACGCAGTTGGTGAAGCGCTCGTAATGGCCAAGATCGAGATCGGTCTCCGCGCCGTCGTTCAAGACATAGACTTCGCCATGCTGGAACGGATTCATCGTTCCAGGATCGACATTGAGGTACGGATCGAACTTCTGAAAAACGACGCGCAGACCGCGTGCCTCGAGCAGTGTGCCAAGTGAGGCAGCGGTGAGTCCTTTGCCAAGGGAACTAACGACACCGCCGGTTATGAAAATGTATTTCACGATACGCTCCTCTGTCTTGCGCGAGCTAGCTTTTGCTCCAGCGCCGTTGCGTCCCTGGGCGTATCTACGCCGGGTGATCCTTTCGCCGTGACGAGCACATGAACCCTTACACCATTTTCCAATGCGCGCAATTGCTCGAGCGATTCAGCGCGCTCCAGTGGGCTCGTCTTCCATTTTACAAGCTGCAACAGCGTCTCGCGGCGAAAACCGTAGATGCCCTGATGGCGGAGAAACAAGGAACGACCGCTTCCGAGCCGTCGCGTTTCGTCAGCGGCATGAAAGCTTCCCCCCCTAGAAGATGAGGATGGAATTAGCGCGCGAGAGAAATAAAGGGCGTTGCCCTGGAGGTCGACCACAACCTTCACCTGGTGCGGCGAAGATGCCGCAGCCGAATCCCCGAAGGGATGTGCGGCCGTCACGATACCGACTTCGCGATCCGAACGCAGTTTTTCGACAAGTTTGTCGATTAGGCGTGGGTCGATCAGCGGCTCGTCTCCCTGGATATTGACTATGTATGCGAATTGCTTTGTTTTCTTGGCTACTTCAGCGACCCGATCGGTGCCGCTGCGGTGTTTTGGCGAAGTCAGTGCTACTTCTGCACCCCACTCAAAGGCGGCGGACGCGATGCGCATGTCGTCAGTGGCAATGACAACGGCATTGAGGTTTTTGGCGTGGAGACAGCGTTTCCAGACGTGTTTCAGTAGCGGCTCTCCCGCAATAGGATGCAGTGGTTTTCCGGGAAAACGCGTGGACTTCCATCTGGCTGGAATTATCCCGACGGCCTTATTCATGTGTCAGATCGACGATGACCCGGTAGGCAAATGCGTTGTCACCCGAACCTCGGAGGCCTTCGGGGCACCAGACCTCACGGTCGCCACTGAATCACATAAGTAAACGTCCGCGTGCCAAAGGTGATAGTGCGGGGCCCCTCGCGCCGCTCGGGATGACTGCGCAATCATGACGTTGTACTTAAGATGATCTCTGCGGCTGCCGGCAAGTCTTTGGCTACCCAGTCGGCAGTGCTGCCGGTGGTATCGCGCTCAAGCCCAGTTTGAACACGAATTGTGCGCACATCGGCGTTGCGACCGCACTCGGCATCGATCTCTTTATCACCAACAAAAAATGAGCGCGCAAGATCGATGTGGTGTTCCCGCTCAGCTTGCAAGATCATTCCAGGCGATGGCTTGCGACAACTGGAATGTTGACCGGGGACATCGGGACAAAAATAGGTTGCATCGATTAAACCATCGCCAAGCTGGCGCAAGACCTCGGCTGCAACGGCGTGGTATTGGTCAATGGTAAAAAACCCGCGACCGATACCGCTCTGGTTTGTAATAATAATGAGTTTGAAGCCCTTCGATTTCAGACGCCGCAAGGCTTCGGGGACGCCTGGGAAAATCTTCACCTGTTTCGGGTCCGAAATATAATCAGCGTCGTGCATGATGGTGCCGTCGCGATCAACAAAGACGGCTGCCGCTAATTCGTTATTCACCCTCGGAATCCTCCCGAAAACTGGCGATCAGTTCATCGCGTGTCACCGTTGCTGTTCCAAGCTTGCTGACCACGACAGCGCTCCCATGATTAGCGATTTCCGCCGCTTCAGTGGGAGTTGCCCCGCACGCGAGACCAAGAGTGAATAGAGCAATGGCGGTATCGCCCGCGCCTGAGACATCGAAGACCTCCTTTGCCTTCGTGGGGATATAATGAGGTGTTTCTTGCTCCTGGAAAAGCATCATTCCGTGTTCGCCGAGCGTGACGAGGACATACTTTGTATCCCATTTCTTTAGCAACGCTTCGCCGGCACGTTTCAGATCGGTATCTTGCGACGGAACGATATCCAGGTCGCGGCTGGGAATACCAGCAGCCAGGAAAGCTTCGGTGCGGTTCGGCTTGATCACTGTGAGACCACGCCACTCGACCGTGCGCCGGGGATTGGGATCGGCCGCGACGATCTTGCCGGCCGAGCGCGCATCGTTTGCGATTTGCGAAACCAATTCAGTCGTCAAAAAGCCTTTGCCGTAGTCTTCGAAGATAATTGCGTCGGTTTCTGGAATATTCTTTTGAACCGCAGCTATCACTTCTCGAATTTGGCGCGCTGAGGGTCCGGTAAACTGTTCGCGATCGACTCGGACAACTTGTTGATGGCGCGCGATGATGCGGGTCTTGACGATGGTGCGAAAAGACTCCTCTTCAACGGCATTGGAGATGTCGATCTTTTGTTCGGCCAATAATTCCCGGAGCTGCTGGCCACTGCGATCTTTGCCGAGCAAACCGACGATCGCGACGCGATCCACGAACTCGCGCAAGTTGCGCGCAACATTGGCGGCGCCTCCTGGATAGAATGATTCTCCAGTCACCTCTACCACCGGGACTGGCGCCTCAGGAGAGATGCGACCGACCTTTCCCCAGACAAATTCATCAAGCATCAGATCGCCGATTACTGTGATCCGCCTGGAAGATGCACGGTCAAGGATATGCTCCAGGCGCGTTAGGTTCATGAGAAATGCAAGTAGCGATGCCGCCGAGGCGACCGAGTGGTTCGATTGAGGTAAGTCAAAATGTTATGATCAGAGATTTGTGTATGGCAGCGGTTCTGGTTAAGGTTTGCTCCATTAAATCCTGAATAAGAACCCATCATCAACAATCGAAGCTCCCAATGATTCCGTTTACCAGACATTTGAAGATCAGTGTAATTGTGTTGGGTGCCCTCACTCTACACGCACACGGCACCCAAGCCCCACAGCGTATCGATATTAAAGAATTATCCAAGACGGTGGAAGACGTTGTGGTTCCGTTGCCGAACGAAATTTTCGGCGCGCTAAACAAGCTAGGCGCGGTCAACTGGAAGGCACACGTTCGCACCGATAAGGGAACGAATTTTACCGAGCGGCCGCGTATCGCCCTCTTACTGGGCACGGTGATTGCCGATGGCTTTGTCGCGGTGCAAGCAGAAGACGCACCGACGGTTAAGGAGATTGGCCAGCGCGTCCTGGCGCTGGCGAAGGGGATTGGCGTGGGAAATTCAATCACGCCACATGCGAAAGCGATTATCGAGGCAGCGGACAAGCGCAATTGGGAAGGCGTCCGCCAGGAACTGGATCGTACTCAAAACAGCGTGCAACAGGCAATGAACGAGGTGCACGATGAGAAACTATCGCAGCTTGTCAGCCTGGGCGGGTGGCTGCGTGGCACGGAAGTATTGACGTCGGTAGTCAAAGAGCATTTCTCTCCGGACGGCGCCGAGCTGCTGCATCAGCCCGATCTTCTTTCTTATTTTCAGACAAGACTGCAGGCGATGCCGGAGTTTAAACTTCCAATCATCCGTCAAATTGAAGACGCTCTCGTCGAGGTGAAGCCGCTGATCGATGTAGGAAATGCGCGCATTCCTGCCGAATCAGTAAAGAAGGTCAATGAGATCACAACACGGCTCGGTCACGGCATCATCACGAGAGATTAAGAAATTTCGATGAACGGGTTTGCGAAAGCTCTTTTCCGCGGAGGCGCTCTGCTGGCGGCTGTCGTCTTGCTTCAACGCGTGGTTTCCGCGTCGGTGGACGATGCGCAGTCGTTTGCTCTTCAAGCGGCCGAACCGTATGTGAAACAAGGATTTCAAGTGCGGGAGGATTACTGGGGAGGCGATCTCGCGTCTGGACAAAAAAAAGCGGTGCGGCAGCAACTATTCAAGGGGAACGAATACTGGTTCTGGCTAGGAACGGAGGTAGATCGCGCAAAGATTTCCGTTCACATTTATGATTCGGATGGAAAACTTGCGGAGGATCCCGATGGATGGGAGAAGGGTCACTTCGCGGCTGCCCATGTTACTCCAAAAACCACGGGCAGCTACTTCATCATAGTCAGCGTCGAGGAATCGCCCGAGGAACGGACACATTGGGCGCTGGTATATGGTTTCCGATAGGGAAAGATGTTGATTTTGCAATCGACATGGCATGCGCTTCCACCGCATCTCGCATCGGCTCAAATGCCGGTGGCGTGCCTAGAAGAATGACCGAAACCCGCACCCTGCAATTTGAGAGCCCGCGTGCCTTGCAATCGCTCTACGCCAACGATCTTAGACTTTTGAAGAACCTCGAGGACTCTCTTGGCGTGAAAGTGACCACACGCGAGGGCTGGGTCAAATTAGAGGGAGACCCAAGCCGGGTCGATAAAGCACAGCACGTTTTTGAGCAACTTGAGGAAGCGCGCCAGAAAGGCGTGGATATCCAAAGACACGAATTCAATTATGCCCTCAAGGCCGTGACCGAGGAACGCGATGAAAATCTAAGCGACATTGTTTCGACGAAAATCACAACGTCGTCGCGCAAGCAGCCGATTGTGGCGCGAAGTGCAAACCAACGGGCGTACGTTGAGGCAATTCAAAAGTACGATGTCGTTTTTGGAATTGGCCCGGCCGGCACGGGCAAGACCTATCTCGCGGTCGCGATGGCGGTCGCGGCGCTCAAAAAAGAGCAAGTCGCGCGTATTATTTTGACCCGACCCGCCGTGGAAGCTGGCGAAGCGCTCGGCTTTCTCCCGGGCGACCTGGAACAAAAGATTACGCCGTATCTGCGTCCGCTCTACGACGCGTTGCGCGACATGATGGAGCCGGAGGAAATGGAGCGGGCGATTGCGCGGCAGACTATTGAAGTGGCTCCGCTGGCATATATGCGCGGGCGCACTTTGAACAATGCTTTTGTCATCCTCGATGAAGCCCAAAACACCACTACCGAGCAGATGTTCATGTTGCTGACACGGATCGGCTTGAATTCCAAGTGCGTGGTGACCGGCGATGTCACACAAATTGACTTGCCGGCAAACAAGCGCTCCGGAGTCGTGGAAGCATTACAGGCTTTGAAAACTGTGTCCGGAATCGCCACTGTATATTTTACCGAGCGCGACGTTGTGCGGCATGAACTGGTGCGCGCCATTATTGGAGCCTACCAGCAGCACCGCTCTCCCGCACCGACATCACGCAAGTAAAAGATCAACATGTTTAATTTTCGTAAGCGCGGGCGACTCATCAGGCGCGGCCTCGCCTCGCGGAAGACCCGGCGTCGACGGCCGCGAAGCGAATTGGCGCGCCATTTGGAGTACGCTCCATATGCGAAGCTCTTGATCTTTGCGGCGTTCGCCGGTGGCTTGGCTTTTCTTGTGTTTAGCGGTCAACAGCCGGAGCCCACCAAGAATTTTGTGATCGCCCTGCTGGTTTTGGCGACCGCCATAACACAACTTTGGATCAATCAGCCAAAAAGCTTTTCGCGCAGCTCTCGGATCCTTCTCATCTTTGGAGTTATTTTGATTCAACTCGCGGTCACCAAGCTCTTGCTGGTGATTTGCAACAGCGGCAATTACCGATTTTTGAAGCCAGAAATGGGCGGATTGATCACGCCCTATGCGTTTGCGCCGCTTGTGCTCAGCGTTTTGCTGGGACGCCACCATGGCCTTTACGCTGCATTCTTTGTCAGTCTATGGGGTAGTATTTTGTTCGGCCCAATTGACGCGCCGCTTCTGGTTACAAGTTTGATCAGCGGCTTCACGGCCGTTTCTCTTACATTGCAGGTGCGCCGGCGTAGCAAATTGATCCGGGCGGGCTTTGGAGTTGGACTGGCTATTTGGTTATTGTCGCTGACGTTTGGTTTGATTGGTCCAATCAATTGGTTTTTTCCAACGGCCAATGACTGGGGAATGATCGGGGTGCAGAGCGCTCTCGCTGTCAGCAACGGAATTTTGACCGCTACTTTGGTAGGCGGCGCGTTACCGGTTCTTGAACACCTCTTTCGAATCACGACGGACATTTCCTGGCTGGAAGCGTCCGATCTAAACCATCCGTTGTTACGCCGCATGACTATCGAAGCGCCGGGGACTTATCATCACAGCCTGGTAGTGGCTAATCTCGCCGAAGCCGCGGCGGAAGCGATCGGCGCAAATGCGACGCTTTGCCGCGTCTGCTCTTATTTTCACGATGTCGGTAAACTGGTTAAGCCGGAATACTTCACCGAGAACATGAGCTTTGAACGCAATCCACACGATGACCTCGCGCCGACGATGAGCGCATTGATCATCATTGCGCATGTCAAGGAAGGGGTCGATCTCGCCCTGAAGTATCGACTAAACCAGCGCATTATCGATATTATCCAGGAGCATCACGGCACATCGCTAGTCCGTTATTTTTATCAACGCGCGCTTCAGCAGCACCAGGACGCGCGCGCTGGCGGCAAGATTATGAAACTGCGCGAGGACGATATTCCAGAGGTACACGAGGAGAGTTTTCGCTACAGCGGACCGAAACCGCAGACGAAGGAAAGTGCCATCGTCAGTCTGGCCGACACCGTCGAAAGCGCCTCACGCAGTCTGGAGAAACCAACTCCGCAGAAGATCGAATCGCTGGTGAACGAGCTGATTGAGGAGCGCATTAGCGACCGGCAGTTGGACGACTGCGATCTGACACTCGGCGGACTGAAAATTATCGCCGAACGTTTCCGGTTCACGCTCTTAATGATGTTGCACAGCCGGATCGCGTATCCGAAGGCAGGACAGAAACCCGCGGTGCCGCGAGACGAAGCTTTGCGTCCAGACGTGATGGCTGCCACACGAAAGCCCGAAACTGCTCCACCCGTCTCAGCCGCCTAGGTAGGACGCCGACCGCTGGGCGCGCCGCCATTGGACGCAACCAGTTTGAAGACACTTACAATTCCGGTGGGCGTGCGCGCGGTTCGCGATCTTTTGACGTGGCAGTGCTCGGGACAGTAACAAAGGGGCCACCTTCCATTGGTGTGACTTTTGTGAAAGCGACATCGGGCATTTCGCTCGGCAGACCTTCGAGCGGAAAATCTTTTCGCAACGGGAAAAACGGATAGCCATCCCACATCAGGATTCGTCGTAAATCAGGATGGCCGTTGAATTTGATTCCCATCATGTCGTAAATCTCGCGCTCGTGCCAATCGGCGGTCGGCCAGATATCGGAGACGGTATCCACCGCGCCGATATCTTCTGAAACCTTCAGTTTCAATCGCAGGTGGACTCCCTGTGGCATCGAGTAGAGGTGATAAATCATTTCGAAACGCGGTTCTTCGCCAAAATTATCAATGCTCGTGATATCGATTAAGTAATCGAACGAAAGTTCGTCGCGACAAGACTTCGCGATCTCGCGGAGGTCGCTTGCCGCAATCGTATAAGTCGTCTCGCCGCGAAATTCAGTCTTGTGCTGAATTTTCGGTCCAAAGGCCTTCTCTAGCGAGCTGAGTTCAGGGACGCTCATGTGTTCACGAGCCTGCCTACCTTATCGACCGGCACCAGTTCGCCCGCCGCACAATTCCAAATTGGCGCTCGCGATCATGCGATCGCTTCCTCGATTTTTTCTGCTAGTTCCGGCTTCTGGTTCCTGAACGAGCGTTCGTGGGAAATTTTCTCCTGTAATTTCATTAAGCCAGCGAGCAACGCTTCCGGACGCGGCGGGCAACCAGAAATATAAACGTCCACCGGAATAAGCTGATCGATTCCCTGCAGCGTTGCGTACGATCGATACATACCCCCGGTGGAGGCGCATGCGCCCATGGCGATCACCCATTTTGGCTCCGGCATCTGCTCATAGATTCTTTTCACCGCCAGCGCCATTTTGTAGGTGACGGTGCCCGCAACGATCATCACATCGCATTGTCGCGGCGAAAACCGCATCACCTCCGCGCCGAATCGCGCGATATCGAAGCGCGATGCCGCCGCCGCCATCAACTCGATCGCGCAACATGCCAGGCCCATCGGCATCGGCCAAAGCGAGTTTTTCCGCACCCAATTGAGCGCCGCATCGAAGCGCGTAAAAATCACGTTACCTTCGATCTTGGAGTCGTGTGCGACGATTTGTTCGGCCATAAACAAACCTAACGTCCCGTCTCGTGTGCGCAAGATCGACAAGCTGGGAGCGCACGCGCATCGCGTGCAGCATTCCGCGCCCTCGCGGAATGCATAACGAACGTCCAGGAAATTTTCCACCCCGTTCCGGCGAGAGCGCCGGAAACAGCATGCGATGCGCGTGCGCTCCACAAGCTCATGTGATTCGAACGCGTTGCATTGCAGTACGGTGGTCTCGGTTGTATAGAACCACTCTTAATGTCATGACCCAGACGACCCGCACTCATCTCGACGATCTCGAGAACCAAAGCATCTTTATTTTTCGCGAAGCCTATCACGCCCTCAAAAAGATCGCCATGCCCTGGTCGATGGGCAAAGATTCAAATGTTCTCGTCTGGCTTGCGCGCAAAGCTTTCTTTGGGCGCATTCCATTTGTGGTCCTGCACATCGACACGACCTATGAGTTTCCAGAAATGCTGGAGTTCCGCGAGTGGGCAACAAAGCATTACAACCTCAATCTCATCGTCAAAATCAACACCGAAGCGCGTGCACGCGGGATCGGTTATGAGACGCACGATCCGGTAACGGTCACGCACGAATTAAAGACGGTGGCGCTGCAGCAAGCGCTCGCCGAATATAAATGGGACGCGCTCATCACCGGCATTCGGCGCGACGAGGATCCCACGCGTGCCAAGGAGAGATACTTTTCACCCCGAAACGCGCAGTTTGAATGGGATTACAAAGATCAGCCGCCCGAATTCTGGAGCCAATTCGTAACGACTGCCGCGAAAGGCGAACATGTTCGCGTGCAACCGTTGCTCGATTGGACCGAGGTGGATATTTGGCGGTACATCCAGCGGGAAAACATCCCGATCCCCAAAATGTATTTTGCCCGAAATGGAAAACGATTCCGTTCGCTTGGCTGCAGCCCAATTACGCGTCCAATCGAGAGCACTGCCTCCACAATTGACGAAATCATTTCCGAGCTCGAAGCGACGAAAACAACCGAGCGCGCAGGTCGCGCACAGGATCATTACGAGCGCAATGCGATGCAGAAATTGCGGGCAAAGGGTTTTCTATGATCGGGGAAGCAAACGCTCAACGCTCAACGCTCAACGCTTAACGCCCAATGTCAGACATCGAACCGAAGCTCAAAGTCGTTTTCGTCGGCCATGTCGATCATGGTAAGTCAACGTTGATCGGCCGCATTTTGCACGACACCGGCTCACTGCCTGGAGGCAAGATCGAGGAAATTAAGAAGACCTGTGCGGCCGAGGGGATGGAATTTGAATTCGCGTTTTTGCTTGATGCGCTTCTCGAGGAGCAGAAACAAAACGTTACTATCGACACTACTGAGATTCCTTTTCGCACGGCCCGACGCCGTTACGCGATCATCGATGCGCCAGGGCACAAGGAATTTTTGAAAAATATGATCACGGGAGCATCCAGGGCTGACGCGGCGATCCTCGTAATCGGAGCGGACGAGGGCGTGCGCGAGCAGAGCCGCCGCCATGCCTATCTGCTTAGCATGCTTGGCATCAAGCATGTCATTGTGGTCGTGAACAAAATGGACCTTGTGGATTACTCTGAAAAACGATTTCGCGAAATCGAGCAGGAGTATCGGAAGTTTCTTGGCGAACTTGGGTTGGACGCGCGCACGTTCATTCCGGCATCGGCCAAGCAAGGCGAGAACGTCGCGCAGGCTAGTATGAAAATGAAATGGTACTGCGCCGCGAGTGTTCTCGAAGCGCTTGACCTATTGGAGCGACAGGAGCGTGATGTCGATCTTCCATTGCGCTTTTGTGTTCAGGATGTTTATCGCTTCGACGGGCGTCGCATTATTGCAGGCCGGATCGAGACCGGAACGTTAAGAGTAGGGGACCAGCTGGTATTTTCGCCGGCAAACAAATCGTCCGTGGTTGCCACGGTTGAGCGTTGGAATGCTCCGGCAAATGACCCGGCGGTGGCAGGGGACTCAATCGGAATCACGCTCAGCGAACAGATTTTCGTCGAGCGAGGATATGTTGCATCGCCTGAAAACGAAACACCGATCGAAACAAATCGTTTTCATGCGGATCTTTTCTGGATCGTGCGCGAGCCGCTGCGTGTTGGCCATTTCTACAGCCTGCGTTTGGCAACTCAGGATGTGAAATGCCAGATCGTATCGATCGAGCGGGTCATGGATTCTTCGACGCTGGCGATACAGAGCGACGGGCGCGAACAGTTGGAGCGAAACGAGATTGGCAGACTTACAATTCAAACTCGCGGACCACTCGTCATCGACAACCACGATCGCGTTCCGAATCTCGGGCGCTTTGTGATCGTAGATGACCACCAAATCTGCGGTGGCGGCACGGTTTTCGGCGGCGTTTATACCGACCGCAGCGTCGCAAAGAGCAAAAATATTTTCTGGACCGAGGGGAAAATTACGGCGCCTGCACGTGCAATGCGGAGCGGTCATCGAGGAGCAGTGGTTTGGTTGACCGGGCTTTCTGGCGCTGGGAAATCGACCATCGCACAGGCACTGGAACGCGAGCTGTTCCAGCGCGCCATGCACACCTATGTCCTCGACGGGGACAACATCCGGCACGGGTTGAACTCAAATCTCGGCTTCTCGCCAGACGACCGGGAGGAGAACATTCGCCGCGTGAGCGAAGTGGCGAAACTCATGGCTGACGCCGGCACGGTGGTGATCACCGCCTTCATCTCGCCCTATCGGATGGATCGCCGCCGTGCACGCGAGATTGCGTTGGAGGGTAATGCGGAGTTTATCGAAGTATTCGTTGATGCGCCGCTGGAAGTTTGCGAAACGCGCGATCCCAAGAACCTCTACAAGAAAGCGCGGGCAGGGCAGATTCGTGAATTCACCGGCATTGATGCACCCTACGAAGCGCCGGAGGACCCTGAGATTGTCGTGCACACGGACCAGCAAAGCGTTGACGAATCAGTAGCAACGATCCTGGAGCAGTTGTTGCCCCGCTTGAGGGAATACGAAGTTAACGACTGACGCACCGGATCGTCGTGGCTGTTACAATTCGGGATGCCAGATTGACCGACGCGCCGGAGCTTGCCGCGCTGATATGCGAGCTCGGCTACGAAACAACCAGCTCCGAAATGAGTCAGCGGTTGAAATCGATGTTAAGCGATCCGCGCTGTGGCACGATTGTTGCCGGGATTGATAATAAACTTTGCGGAATGATTGGCATACTGACGCACGTCAGCCACGAACATAACGATCTTTCGGGAAAAATTATCGCGCTGGTTGTTTCAAAGAAACAGCGACGCAGCGGCATCGGCCGTGCGCTTATTGCCGCAGCGGAAAGAGACTTCGCAAAGAGAGGCGTTACCCGAGTAACTGTAACAACGAGATTCGAGCGCGAAGCGGCGCATCAGTTTTACGAAGCGCTTGGCTATTCGCGAACAGGCCTTCGCTTTGCAAAAAAACCTTCGCCCGATCTCCGCGCCAAGAGATAAGGCGCAATACGCCGGCTGTCGCCCTACGAAATCCAAATCGTTTTCGCGTTGGTAAATTCGCGAATTCCTACGGCGCCAAGTTCGCGGCCAAACCCGGAACGCTTCACACCGCCGAACGGTAAACGCGGATCGGACGCAACCATTGCGTTGATGAAAACCATTCCTGTCTCCAGCGCAGATGTGAAGAGTTCCTGCTCCGCGGAATCGTTAGTCCACGCGCTGGCGGCGAGGCCGAATGTTGTGTCGTTTGCCATCTCAATCGCGTCGGCTGCGTTCCGTACTCGAAAAATGGACGCCACCGGGCCGAAAACCTCCTCGCGATAGGCCGGCGATTCTTTCGGCACATCGATAAGAACAGTTGGCTCATAAAAGAACCCAGGGCCGTGAATTCGATTTCCGCCGGTCAATAATTTTGCTCCTGTCGCAATCGATTTTTGAACCTGGTCATGCACGCCTTGCAAAATCTGTTCTGTCGCGAGCGGACCAATCTCAGTCGTTGGATCCATGGGATCGCCAATCTTTAGGGCGCGCATGCGCTCGACAAACTGCCCCAGAAAGTCGTCGTAAATATTGTCCGCGATGAAAAGTCGCTTTGCCGCGATACACGATTGCCCGGTATTAATGGTACGGGCTTTGATTGCAGTGCTCAGTGCGCTGTCGAAATCTGCGCTTGGCATTACTATGAACGCGTCACTGCCACCGAGCTCCAGTACGCTTTTTTTTATCTCGCGTGCAGCTGCGCTCGCTACCGCGCTTCCGGCTTTTTCGCTGCCCGTCAATGTCACTGCCTTCACGCGCGGATCGACAATTATCTTTTCGACCTGTTCTGGCTCGATGAGCAGTGTTTGGAAAATGCCGTCATCAAATCCGGCGCGGCAAAAGATTTGTTCAATTGCGAGGGCGCACTGCGGAACATTCGACGCATGTTTCAACAGCCCTACATTGCCCGCCATTAGCGCTGGCGTTGCAAATCGAAACACTTGCCAGAACGGAAAATTCCACGGCATAATCGCCAGAACCGGTCCGAGCGGTTGATACTGCACGTAACTTCGAGCGGCATCAGTTTGCGCAGCCTCGTCTTCCAAAAGTCGCTCCCCATTCTCGGCGTAGAATCGACAAGCGCGCGCGCATTTGTCGATTTCTTCGACGGAAGCGCGAAACAATTTTCCCATTTCGAGGGTGATAATCCGGGCTAGGTTGTCCTTCTCCTGCAGCAGTAACTCGGCCATGGCCTCCATAAGTTCCGAACGCCTGCTAAATGCGACGCGACGATATTTTCTGGACGCATCTTCGGCGCGCCTTAGTCGCTTCTCGATTTCGCTATCGTCGAAAGGAGAAAACTCTTTCAGCTTTTCGCCCGTAGCCGGATTGATCGACGCGATTGCCATCTAGCGAAACATAGGCATTTTGCCTGTGCGGCCAACGGACATTCTGCCCGGTGCTTGCAGTTCACCCGAGTGAAACTCCCGTGGGCCGCACAGACTGCAGGCCTATGTTCCGATGGGCGCTAGATTCGCAGCCCCTTCGGAATCAAAACGCGATCAAGTAAATCGAAAAGCCACTGTACCAGGAGTGCCAGCAACGCTGCGGGAATAGCGCCCTCTAAAATCGTTACGTGATCATTCAAGTTGAGGCCGCTCAAGATCGGCTCGCCCAAACCGCCGGCTCCGATTAATGCCGCCAGCGTAGCGGTGCCGATATTGATCACAGCGCTGGTTTTGATTCCCGATAGAATCGAGCGCGATGCCATTGGCAGATAAATTTGCCAGAGGCGAGTCATTGGGCTGAGTCCCAGCGCCATGGCGGATTCGCGCAACGATCGCGGGATATCCTGCAAACCGCTGGCAGTGTTGCGAACGATCGGCAACAACCCGTAAAGAAAAAGGGCAGCAATGGCTGTGCGGAGGCTGATTCCAAAAAAGGGAAGAGGGACAAGCAACGCGAGCAAGGCGAGCGATGGGATCGTTTGCACAATGCTGGCAAATCCAAGAATACCCTGGCCAATCGGTCCACCGCGACTTGCAAGAATCCCAAGCGGAATGCCGACGAGCACCGAAAGCAGTAGTGAAAATCCAGCCAATTGCAGATGACGAAGTGTCCAGCGCGCGAGCTTCTGTGGAAAAGATTCGCCCATGGTATTCGTCGATCCAGCGCCGTCTTCAAAATATAGGCTTGCAGCTCTCGTGTAATTTTTTGTACGCTCCGCTTCCGCATTGAGGCGAATCATTTGTTTTTCATCGAGCGTTGCTTCCAAGCGGCGCAATGCAGCAATCGCATCGGGAGGCATGGACAATCGGAATAAGAACACCGCCTCATACTTCGGAAAGAAGCCGAGGTCGTCCTCGAGCGTGATGAGATCGTTTTGGGCAATCTTTGCGTCCGTCGAGTAAGCATCCTTCACATCGATTGAGCCATTAACGAGAGCGGCGTAACCCAGTGCGTGGTCAATCCCGATCACGTTCTGTTGAGGCAGACCATAGCGCTCGCGCAACGGCCGCCAGCCGTCCTGTCGATCAAGAAATTCGTGGGTCAATCCGATCTTGAGCGCGGGATGCTTCCGCAAATCGCTGATTGTGCGCAGGCCAAGCCGCTTTGCTTCACTGCGGCGCATCACGAGTGCGTACGTGTTGTTGAATCCGAGCGGCTTCGTTATGCCGACACCAAATTTTGCAAGCGCATCGCCAACCTCATTGAGCGGTAGTTGCCGGTTGGTTTTCAGAATCTCTTGCGTGACGGTTCCTATGTATTCCGGGTAAACATCGATTTGCCCGCCGCGCAGTGCTTGCCAGAGAATGATCGTGCCGCCCATACCCTGGCGATGTGCAGCGGGAATTCCGGCATCGTTCAGCGTGCGCTCGGCAATCTCACCCAGCACGTATGACTCGGTGAACTTCTTTGAGCCGATGATGATGGGATTTGCTGATGCAGAGGCTATGGCCGTGAGAAACATGATAAATGAAAGGGATAGCCAGCAGAGTGGCAGTGCTCGGCGCGCCCGGCGGTCGCGCCCTACCAGCATAGGGGAAGGCAATTTCACGTCAGCACGATCCCTCGTTGCGCGTTGATGAATTCGGACACGAAAGGGCCGGCTGGTTTTTCGCGCAGATCGGCAATCGAACCTTTCTGCACGATGCGGCCTTCGTTCATCAGCACGATTTCATCACCAAAATAAATCGCCTCCGCCAAATCGTGGGTGACGAAGAGCACTGTTTGCTGTAAGCGCGCAAAAATTTCCTTGAGATCTTTTTGCAAAGAAGCGCGCACCAGCGGGTCCAGGGCTCCGAGCGGTTCATCGAGCAAAAGAAGTTCCGGGGAAAGCATCAATGCGCGCATCAGACTGACGCGCTGCCGTTGACCACCGGAAAGTTCGACAGGATAACGCGAGAGCAGAGTGTCAGAAAATCTTGTCAGCTCGCACAATTCCACGAGCCTGCTTTGTATTTCCTCCTGGGATTTCCCAAGGTACCGCGCCATTAGGAGAACATTGGCGCGCGCGGTCAGATGCGGAAATAGACCGCCTTCCTGGATAACGTAACCAATCCGGCGCCGCAGGCTATCGATGTTCGCTGGCGTAATCGTCGAGTTGTTAAAAGCGATTGTGCCGGAATCGGGAGCGATCAGCCCAATGATGAGTCGCAGCAGGGTCGACTTGCCGCAACCGCTGGGTCCGATCAATAGTGTAGTTTTGCCGCGTTCGATGGAGAGATTCGTCGGATGAAGCGCCTGCGCACCCGCGTAACGCTTGCTGACATCGGCGATTTTAACCAGCGCGCTCATTAAAGTAGCGCATGCCTGCCCCTTGCGCTTCTAACTAGACCGCAAGCGGGACGCATGCGTTACCCTGCGATGAAATAGAAAACGCCAAACAGACGTGCATCGTCAGTCCACATTCGAACGAACTCGAATCCGACGTTGCGGGCGAGAGCTGCAAAATCTTCCGGCGCGTATTTGTAAGAGAACTCAGTGATGATCTTTTCGCCTGAACGGAAATGGAACTCTTGTTCGGCGACGTGAACAAGCTGATCGATCTCGCTGACGAGATACATTTCGATGCGGCCGACGCTTGAATTGTAAATTGCGCGGTGTCGCCAGCCATTCAGATTGAAATCTCCGCCGATCTCGCGGTTGATTCGTGCTAACAAATTCAAATTGAATTGCGCAGTGATACCGGCGCTATCGTTGTAAGCGGCCTCTATCACATGCCGATCCTTGCGCAAATCGACGCCAATGAGCAGCCCGCCACCTCGACCGGAAACATTGGCAATGCGACGGAGGAACTGGATTGTTTCTTGAGGCTCGAAGTTGCCGATGGTTGATCCGGGAAAATAAACAACATTGCGGGCAGCTTTGTGGCGCGACGAGGGGAGCGCGACAGGTTGCAAGTAATCAGCGCAGACGGGCAGGACTTCCAAATTCGGGAAAATTTTATGGAAAAGCGCTGTAGATTTTCGCAGTTGTTTTTCAGAAATGTCGACCGGGATGTAGACGGCAGGTTTTACGAGCGCCTCGATGAGAATCCGAGTCTTGGTGCCGGCGCCGGTGCCCAGTCCGATGAGCTCGATATTTTGCCCGAGGTGCGAGGCGATCTCGGCGCGATTTCGATCGAGAATGTCGATCTCGGTCGGGGTGACATAGTATTCTGGGAGTTCGCAAATTCTTTGGAACAACGCCGCGCCACGCTCGTCGTAAAAATATTTACACGGAAGCGTACGCGGATTGCTGGAAAGACCGGCGATGACGTCCGAGAAGAAATCAGACGTTGCCGGCGGAATCTCAGGAGCAGGTTGTATGGCCGTTACTGGACGAGCGGTCATTAGGGCATTCTTGTTCGGCGTGTCCGACGGCCGCGTCCTGCCGATTTACTGTGGATCACGCGCGAGCCTGATCCCTGCAAACTGCCAGCGTTTTTCCGGTTGAAAGAAATTGCGATACGTGCGGCGAATGTGAGTACGCGAAGTAGCGCAGGAACCGCCGCGCAAAACGTACTGGTTACACATGAACTTGCCGTTGTATTCGCCAAGTGCGCCGGGCGCCGCGCGATAACCGGGGTAGGGCGAGTACGCGCTGCGCGTCCATTCCCAAACGTCGCCAAACATTTGGTGAAGATGTCGATCAGGTGCTGCACTAGTCGAGGCATGCGGATGAAAATTTTCGTCCTCGACAAAATGTCCTTCGATCGGGCAATCCGACGCAGCGCGTTCCCATTCGAACTCTGTGGGGAGACGCGCGCCTGCCCAGTTCGCATATGCGTCGGCTTCGAAATAACTTACATGCGTCACTGGCTCGGATTCATCGACAGGATGAAAACCTGACAGTGTAAAGTTCCACCAAGTGCCGTCGCGTTTCGTCCAATAAAGTGGCGCTTGCCAGCGTTGTTCATTTATCGTTATCCATCCAAGCGATAACCACAATTTCGATCGCGCGTAACCCTTGTCATCGATGAAGGCGGCATACTCGCCATTTGTTACCGGCCGTGAAGCGAGCGAAAATGCGAGAACTAACGCTCGATGGCGCGGGCCTTCGTTATCGTATGCAAATCCACGACCATCGTAACCGATCTCAACGTTTGCTTCCTCGAAATCAAGGAACTGGATAGGCGCGGCTTTGGGCAGGGCGATGTCGATCTTCCGCTGGCGAAAAACCGGATAGAGCGGATTTTGAGCGAACACATGCTTGATGTCTGTGATGAGCAATTCCTGATGTTGCTGCTCATGATGAATGCCGAGAACGAGGATCGGCTCGATTTCATCTAGCAGCTTCTCGTCAGCATCGGAAAGCAGACTGTCGATATGCGAATCGATCGACGCGCGATAGCGCTGCGCCTCCCTGACTGTTGGGCGCGAAATTAATCCGCGCAGATCGCGCCGGTGCATATCCCCGGCAGCGTTATAGTACGAATTAAAAAGGTAAGCGTACTGCGGAATTTCGGCGCGATATCCTGGAACGAACTTTTTCAGGATAAACGTCTCGAAAAACCAAGTGGTATGGGCGAGGTGCCACTTCGTCGGGCTAACATCGGGCATCGATTGGACGACGTAATCTTCTGGTTCAAGACCTGAACACAGTGCATCGGTGAAATCTCTGACCTGATGAAAACGAGCAAGCAAGCGTTCAACGCGCGCTCGGCTCGATTCCAAGTGAGATCGTTTGGCCGCCCCAATGTCAGTGGCGGCCTCGACTGAGGCTGGGCTCAAGAAATTTCTCCCTCTTGTTCGAGTTCTTCCCGACGCGCTTCGAGCATTTGGTCGTGAGCCGCTTCCTCAATGCCATCGCTCACGAGATGCTCCCCGACAGTTTCGTCTTCTTCGGTGCCGGGACGCGGCATCCGGTGGCCTTTAGAGCTGGCGATCACAGTCCACTCTTCCGTGAGATCGGCATTATCGGGGGTCTCCTCAGGAGGCTTATTGTTTTCTGCGCCCATCAATTCCTGGCGCGCCTGTCTCCAATCCGCATCGGTAAATTCATCAGGGTTGCGCTCGTCGATCATCGCGATTTCCCTCGCGCGTTTTTCCACCTCCTCCGGTGACGGCGCGCCAAGCCCGTTTCCGTGCACCGAGATTTTTCCCGCGCGAGGTTGTGAGTAGTCATTCATAACCAATAATGCGAAAGGCCACGGCACCCTGTTCGCACTACACTCTGGACTACAGTTTGGAGGCTTGCAATAGAAGCGCTAAAAAGGTCTGCCACTATTTCCAAAATGATTAGGGAAAAATTTGTTCAACTCCGGGAGGGTGCCGTGATTACTTTTGAGGAATACGGCGATGCAAATGGAGTCCCGGTGATATTTTGCCATGGATGGCCGAGTTCACGCACGATGGCGCGACTCACAGACGAACCGGCGCGTGATCTCGGGATTCGGATCATCTCACCTGACCGACCAGGCATTAGTGGATCGAGTTTGCAGCCTAATCGCAAATTGACCGATTGGCCGCGCGTGATAGAACGAATCGTTGACCACCTCGATATCGGCGAATTTCGAATGCTCGCGATTTCCGGCGGTGCGCCCTATGCCTACGCAACGGCCGCATCGATGCCGGGGCAGGTGCGGGCAATCGCAATAGTCAGCGGCGCGACTCCCATTGCTGAACTTGCGCACGCCGAAGGGTTGCTCCCGCTTTACCGCTGTATGCTGGCACTTTATCGAACGCGGCCACAACTCTTACGAAGATTATTTTATCTGGCGCGGCCGATTCTGTCATTGCGTCCGCCTCCACGTCTTCGGCCGCTGTTGTTGAAACTGCTGATGCTGCGACCGTGCGATGAAGAAAGCTTGCGCGATGCAGCAGCATTCGAAGCCGTCTTTGAAAGCCAACGCCGCGCCTGGCGTGGCTCGGCTGAAGGGGTCATAGCTGACGCGCAGATTTACGCGGAGCCTTGGGGGTTTGCCATTGAAGATGTACGCGTCCCAGTCCGGCTGTGGCATGGAAAGCAAGACCGGGCTTTCTCAGTTCACCTGGCGGAAGAAGTCGCAAAGCGATTGCGGAATTGCAAAGCGCGTTTCATTGATGACGCGGGGCATTATTCGCTGCCCATTCGCTATATGCGCGAGGTTCTTGAGGACCTGATTTCTTTATAGCCGTCGCCGTGTGGGCGACGGAATCGGGTGTGGCTATGGCTTTGATTTGGCGCGTCGCACAGCGACGCGGCTACAGCTGGAAGTTTCCCGTGCTTTAAGTTTAACTGCGCTAAAGTTTGACCATGGAAGATTTCACGGGAAGCGCAATTCACGATCAGCCCGAAAAGCGCTCAGGGCAATGGCGTGTTGATGCGCGCATCCGGCAATTGGTTCGCGATTGGGACACAAAAGAATCTCCCGAACTGATCGAGGAAATGATCGTAACCGCGCTAAACATTGCGCGCGATCGAATGAGCGTAGCGGATCTCAAGCTAATCAATCGTTCAATAAAAGAGATGCGCTTCTCGGCGAAGGTGTTTGCACCGTTTCAACATTTACGGAAGGTCGCAATCTTTGGTTCCGCCCGCACTCCTTCCGACGCGCCCGATTACAAAGTGGCAAAAGATTTCGCGCGAGAAATGGTCGCGCACAATTTCATGGTGATTACCGGCGGCGGTGACGGAATCATGGGTGCAGCGCAGCGGGGAGCAGGCCGCGCAGACAGCTTCGGGCTTAACATTCGTTTGCCAGCCGAACAGCGCGCCAACGAAATCATCGAAGGCGATCCCAAGCTGATTACTCTCAATTACTTTTTTATCCGCAAACTGAACTTCGTGAAGGAGGCTCACGCGTTCGCGCTGTTTCCCGGCGGCTTCGGCACACTCGATGAAACGTTCGAGGTGCTTACGCTCATGCAGACCGGAAAAGCGCGCATCATTCCAGTCATCTTGCTTGATCGCCCCCGTGGAAGCTATTGGGAGATATGGATGAAGTTTATGACCGATCACCTGCTTAAACTCGATTTGATTTCACAGGAAGATTTTTCCTTCTTCAAAGTCACGCACAACGTTCGGGAAGCGGTCGCGGAAATCTTGCATTTTTATAAGATCTATCACTCGGCGCGTTGGGTGCGCGAACGATTCGTCATTCGGATTAATGATCTGTTGTCAAAAAAGGCGGTGGTCGATCTTAACAAGCAGTTCGCGGACATTGTGCGCAGAGGCGAAATCGTCCAGGGCGCGGCGTTGCCTCAGGAAAAGAACGAACCCGAGATTTGGAATCTGCCGCGACTGATTTTCACGCCCTATCGCGACAGGTTTGGGCGCTTTCGTCAGTTGATCGATGCGATCAATTCCTCTCCAATCATGTGAGGTTCTGCGAAGGGGGCCAGGGCTCCGGCCAGCCGCCAAAATCGATCGTAACGTGGTCCACTCCGGAATTTCAATACCTCCCTAGCGCCAGATCAACGCGAAGCTTTGCCTTCATCATTTGGTCGAATGAAAAATGCTCAATTGCATAGCGTAGGCCATTCGCTGCGCAATGCGCAGCCAGTTTTGGATCGCAAATAAATTCCAGAATTGCCGCCGCAAGTGCCTTACTGTCACCTGGCTCAATGAGCAGACCGTTTTGCCGATGCTTAATGATTTCTGGAATGTCGCCTACATTCGTCGCGATGACGGGACGGCCGCTGGCAAAAGCTTCACGCAAGACGATCGGAGATGCTTCGGTGCGCAGTGACGCAATCACCACCGTGTCACACGCAGCGTAAACGTCGGGCGTATCCCAGCGATATCCCGCCATAAAGACTTTGTCGGCCAGTCCGGCGCGATCGATTGCATTTCTTACATTGATCCCGCGCTTCAGTTGGCCGGTTCCCTGGCCTACGATGACGAACCGGGAATCGGGGCGCTTCTCCAAAACGAAGGGGACTGCTTCCACGAGAACAAGCTGGCCCTTGTCGGGTCGAATCATGCCGATATTCCCAACAAGAGTAGTATCCGCATCGACGCCAATCTCACGGCGGAATTTCATTCGGTCGCGTGGCGGCTTGAATTTTTCCAAATCGACGGCTGAACCGATGACCTCAATTTTCGCCGGATCGACCCCATGTTCCTGTACCAAATGACGTTTGATCACCGAAGCATCGGCCACGATTTGCGAACAACCATGCTTGAAAACAAATGCGCGTCCTTGGCTTCCGATTGGATCGGTGATACAACGCGCCCGACTCAATGGGATGCCGCAAAAATAGAGCGGCAAACACAGCCAGTGATCCTTCGAACTATAAGTTTTGAGCAACTTGATGTGATTTCGCCGGCAAAATCTCCAGAGACGCAATGAGCACAGCGGATCGACGCGACTCCGGAGAGCCATTGTTACGAGCCGGGTTCCGAGTTCGGAGGCCTTAGAGTGCACCTGACTGCCTGGATTGCAGACCAACCATGCTTGATGCCCGTGAGCATTCAGCCAGTTGATCTCAAGACAAGTGCGATACTCCTGGCCGCCCCAGCTGCGGCTGCTCTCTACGTAAAGAATATTCACATGGAATCGACAGCCAGCGCGTGCCCTCGCTACCGCCTAAACGACCGCGCTGCGCTTTTCGAGAATATAATCGTGAATTGTATTTACGGTTCGAAGTGCTTCCCCGGCTACTTCCGAGCTTGGCACGCCGACTCCAAACGTTTTTTCCATGCTTACCACCAGCTCGAGCGCATCGATTGAATCCAAACCGAGTCCATTAGAACCAAAAAGCGGAAGGTCATCCCCAATCTGGTCCGGAGTGATCTGCAGCATCAAATTTTTTACCAGCATCTCTTTGATGCGAGCGCGTAGATCGGATTCGGCCATAAGCGAGCCGCGATTTTGCCGCAAATCCCGCGTTTGGTCAAACATGTAGGATTTCGATTCTAAATGAATCGCCTGAAGAGCGGCAGAGCACCGCCGCACTCCAAAACGCGCGCGTAAGATACACTCGTAATAACCCCACGTTTTGGAGTGCGGCGGCTGGACGCCGCTTTTGAATGGATGATGGGCCGCTCTGTACTCGTCAGAGTGCGAGTGTGTCCTCGCTTCGCTTCAGCCAGGGAAGATGACTCCCTACACCTGATCGGCTTTGTCGCCGGGCGTAACTGCTTGATTTGGCTGCGGCGAAGTCAGGCTGCTTGCTGGCTGGTTCTCTCCTCGCGCGACGGTCGATTCCGCCGGTTTCACCTCGGGCTTGGCGGTTTCCGCCTCAGACTTTCCGGCCTTATGCAGTTCGTCGTTGAATTCGTCCTTTGCTTTTTGAAACTCCTTCACCGCTTGACCCATTCCGCGGGCCAGTTCCGGTAGTTTCTTCGCTCCAAACAAAACCAGAATAATCAGCAGGATAACGATTAGGTCCGGCCCTGCCAAATTCATGAAGCTGGCGATGAGGCTCATACGGTCCATTCAACATCAAGTTGTTTCTTGAAGTTGCAAGGCAATTCGGCGACCCCAAGCACAGCGGCAACGCAACCTGCTGGGATGTTGACATGCCCATGCTCCTGTGTGAAAAAGGGATTCGCACCCCATGCGTCCCATCTGGAAAGGCAGCATCAGCTTCGGGCTGGTTTATATTCCCGTGGCGGTTTATCCGGCCACGCGCGAGGAGAAGCTTAGTTTCCGACAGCTTCGTTCCAACGATCTTAGTCCAATCAAATACAAAAAGGTCGCGGAAGCAGATTCGAAAGAGGTTCCGGCCGACCAGATCGTAAAGGGCTTTGAGTACGAGCGTGGCCGCTATGTTGTTATGAAGGACGAGGACTTCGAGAAGGTGCGGATCGAATCCACGCATTCCATCGACATCACGGATTTCGTCGATTTGGAACAGGTCGATCCGAAGTTTTTCTACAAGCCATATTTCCTGGAGCCGCAAAAGGGTGGCGAAAAAGCGTATGCGGTTTTGCACAAGGCGCTCAGCGGGACGAGCAAGATCGGCGTTGCCAAAGTAGTGATCAGTAATCGTGAGCATCTGGCCGCTGTAAAACCGGACGGGCTGTTCCTGATTCTGGAGCTGATGCATTTCGCCAGCGAAATATTGAGCACTGAGGTTTTGAAGAACGGTTCGACTACGGCCGTTAGTGATAAGGAATTAAAAATGGCGCAGGCGCTCATCGAGAGCATGGCCGTTTCTTGGGAGCCGGAAAAATATCGGGATGAATACCGGACGGCGCTGATGGAGATTATTGAGCAGAAAGCGCAACACAGAGAGATCGCTGCCAAAGCGCCGGCCGCTCCGGCGCCGACCAACGTTGTCGATCTGGTTAAAGTGTTGCAGGATAGCCTGAACCGGACGCAATCACTCAAACAGAAACGCGGTCCTTCTCGACCCAGTGGCCGCCGATCTACCAGCGCACTGGTAAGACAAAGGCGACGCGCAGGTGCTTTGGGTTAATATCGCCGAAGGCCGATGGAACGCTGACCATCAAACGGTGGGCGGACCAGGCGCAGCGCCAGGTTCAATGAGGCGGTGTTGCAAATTATGACCCTGATATTATATTCGCCGCTTCTTTATGGCTAAGACCGCCTGGATCAATCGCAATGAGCGCAAACGCGCAACGGTGAAGAAGTACGCCGCCTTGCGCGCTGCGTTGAAGGCGAAGAAGGACTATGCGGGTCTCACGCAGTTGCCGCGAGACGCCAGTCCAACGCGTGTGGTGAACCGGTGCGAAGTCACAGGGCGCCGGCGCGCTTTTATTCGCCGTTTTAAGATGTCCCGTCTCACTTTTCGTGAGCTGGCTTCGCAAGGTTTGATCCCTGGTGTAACCAAGTCCAGCTGGTAAATTTCTCCTGTAGTGACGTCGCCGTGCGGCGTGCGGTCGAGCCCGCCTAAGGCTGGGTTGTCATGTGAATGCTGAATGAACTTCCCCTCATTACTCCTATTAGCGGCAGCGCCGATTGCTGACATCATCGCCCGCCATTGGGACTCACCCATACTGCTGATTGGTAAATTGGTAGCGATTGTCGCGCTGGTCCTGTTGAACGGATTTTTTGTCGTAGCCGAATTTGCACTCGTAAAAATCCGTGGCAGTCAGCTCAACACCCTGGCTGCCGAAGGCATCAAGCGGGCGTTATTCGTAAAACAGGTTAAGGATAATCTGAACGCCTATCTCTCGGCCTGTCAGGTTGGGATTACTGCAGCCAGCCTGGGGCTTGGTTGGCTGGGAGAACCGTTCCTCGCGCGGATGCTTCAACCGTTTTTTGCTTTCGCGGGAATCGAATCATCGGCGGTGATCAAATCAATTTCCTTTGCGCTGGCATTTTCGGCCATCACGTTTTTGCACATCGTGCTGGGGGAACAAGCCCCTAAAATTCTCGCCATCCGCAAGGCCATGCCTGCTGCGTTATTCGTGAGCACGCCGCTGCGGTGCTTTTACGCGATCTTTAAACCAGCGATTTGGTTCCTAAACGGTGCGAGCAATTGGGTCCTTAGGCATCTTCTTCGCGTAGAACCCATCGCCGAGGGAGAACTGGCCCATAGCGAAGAAGAACTGCGATTGATTCTGCACGAAAGCGAAAAATCCGCCGAGGTCACGCCTCTGGGCCGTGAACTTGTCTTTAACGTGCTCGACCTGCGCGACCGCGTGGTGCGCGATATCATGACCCCGCGCGGCGACATTGTTTACCTCGACCTGGAGGATGATTTCGAAACCAACGTGAAAAAGGCCATCGAATCCCGCCACACACGATTCCCTTTATGCCGCGAAAATCTCGATAATACGGTCGGCCTCGTTCACATCAAGGAACTGCTGCCGATGATGCGCGACCCCCATCCTGATTTGTTAAAGATCAAACGCGAATTGATTCCTCTGCCCGAGATGATGCCGCTGGAAAATTTGCTCAAATTGTTTCTGAGCAAGCACGCGCACCTCGCGATGGTTGTAGATGAATTTGGCGGCACTGTCGGAATGGTCACGCTCGAAAATGTACTGGAAGAATTGGTTGGCGATATTCAGGACGAGTTCGATTTCGAAAAGGAAGAATTCCTCAAGATCAGTGCGGACGAATTTACCGTGGACGGCGCGCTCGGACTTTACGAGCTGAACGACCTGGCCAAGCTTGAGCTGGAGAGCGCAGACGTAAGCACCATCGGCGGGTACGTCACCCATTTGCTGGGTCATCTGCCGAAACAAGGTGAACAGGTTAAGATTGGCAGTTACCTCGTCACGGTTTCGCAAACGGATGGCCGCCGCGTGAATCAGCTCCACTTTAAGAAATTGAGCGAAGCCGCCGACGAAGAATCTCTTTCCGTGACAAAATCGAGTGCCCAGTAGATGTGGCGCCGCGCGCCGTCAAGCTCGCCGGGACGTGGCTACAACATGGACCTTATCACGAAGACCGAAATCACCTGCCCATACTGCGGCGAAATTTTTTCGATCCAGATCGATACTTCGCAGCCGGAACAAACCCTGATCGAGGATTGCGCCATCTGTTGCCGCCCAATTGCGTTGACGATTCGTTGTCGTCCCGGAGCGATTGTCGAGCTTATTTGTAGTCTGTAACGGCGCCTGCGCCACTACTCTAGGCAACTGCCGCTTCCAATTTGGCGCGTAGCGCCGGTCGTCGTCGCAATTGCGCGGTTAATGCCTGGATTGCGCGCAAGGTTGGAGGGCTGATGTGATGTTCCATTCCTTCCACGTCATGATAAATGACGCGCTCATCCAAGCCGAGCAGTCTCAGAAAATCGGTGAGAAGTTTGTGCCGGTGCACAATCTTGCGAGCCAGATTCTCGCCGGCTGCGGTCAAAATGAGCCCGCGATATTTCTCGTATTTCAGAAGGCCCTCCGCATCGAGCCGCTGCACCATGTTCGTCACGCTAGCCTGCGAAATCCTCAGCGCTGCCGCGATATCGACAACCCGGGCGTATCCCTTGGAATTAATCAGTTCCAAGATGCGTTCCAGGTAATCCTCGACGGCAGCTGAACTGCTGCGTGCCGATTGAGAAGTTTTTTTGCCCCTCACGCAGCGACGTTAAAGGCCCAAGTGATATAGTCAATCAAATAAATAATTGAATATTGACAGAATCATTTAACAATAGAACTAAATTAGCCTAGCCTAAATTCACATGGGAGCCTGATGGCGGCAGCCGATAGCACACCTGCAGAAAAACCACATGTAGCCTGGCGCAGAAGCACAGGTCAGGTTTCGCTACCAGAAGTCCATCGCAGCGTCGTCGTGCCCACGACAGCTTCGTTCTGGCGGAAGTTATTCGCATTTTCCGGCCCGGGATTTCTCGTCGCGGTCGGATACATGGACCCGGGAAACTGGGCCACGGATCTAGCTGGCGGAGCTCAGTTTGGCTATTCGCTCCTGACGGTCATCATGATCTCCAATTTCATGGCGATTTTACTTCAGCATTTGTGCATCAAGCTCGGCGTTGCCACCGGGCGCGATCTGGCGCAGGCATGCCGGGATCACTACTCCACACCGACTGTCTGGTTTCTCTGGATTCTTTGCGAGCTTGCCATTGCCGCGTGTGACCTGGCCGAAGTGGTTGGTTCTGCCATCGGCTTACAGCTTCTCCTGGGGATTCCGCTGGCCTGGGGCTGCGTTATTACTGCGTCGGATGTGCTGCTCGTATTATATCTGCAAACCAAAGGCTTTCGTTACATCGAGGCCATCGTCATCACTCTCATCGCCACGATTGGAGGGTGTTTCGCCGCGGAACTGATTTTTTCTAAGCCTAGTCCGGCGGGCATCCTGCTCGGGTTCATTCCCAGTGCGGGCATTGTCGCCAATCAGGCAATGCTCTATGTCAGCATCGGCATCTTGGGCGCAACAGTGATGCCGCATAATCTTTACCTGCACTCATCTATTGTGCAGACTCGCAAGTTCGAGCAAACGTCCGAAGGAAAACGCGAAGCGATCAAGTTTGCCACCATGGACTCTACTTTCGCGCTCATGTTCGCTCTGTTCATCAACGCAGCAATCCTGATCCTTTCCGCCGCTGTTTTCCATTGGTCAGGGCACCGGGAGGTGGCGGCGATTCAAGATGCGTACAAATTGCTGAGCCCGCTGCTCGGCGTCGGCGTGGCGAGTATTCTGTTCGCTGTGGCCTTGCTTGCTTCCGGGCAGAACTCGACGCTCACGGGCACGCTCGCCGGGCAGATCGTGATGGAGGGTTTTCTCAACTTCCGCATCACGCCCTGGCTGCGCCGGCTCATCACGCGGCTCATCGCGATTGGCCCCGCGGTACTCGTGATTAGCATTTTCGGGGAAGGCAAGACTACGGAATTGCTCGTTGCCAGCCAGGTCGTCTTGAGTATGCAGCTCGGCTTCGCCGTGTGGCCGCTGATGCGATTCACAGGTGAAAAAGCGAAGATGGGCGAGTTCGCAAATGGCCTTTGGGTAAGAATTCTGGGCTGGACGGCTGCTGGCATTATCATTGTTCTTAATGTAAAACTGCTCTTCGATATTTTCATGCCCGACTCTATGCTCAAAGCACTTTATGGTTCGCTCGGTCTCCCGCTGCCGCAATAGTAACCAATGACGAAATCCAAATGAGGAACGCCGAGGGAATGACAAATAACCAAATAATCAAACACACTCGGCTGCCTTTTCGTGATCCGTTATTCGCCATTCGTGATTTGGGCTTCAATTTTCGATTTCGTCGTTCTTGTCATGTATAAACACATTCTCATTCCGGTTGAAAATACTCCCGCCGACGAGACCATCCTCACGCACATCAAGCCCCTCGCGCGCATGAGCGGTGCGAAACTGCTCCTTGTCCACGTGGCTGATGGCTGGGTGGCGCGGAATTTTAATCAACTCCAGCTCGCTGAGAGTGAAGAAATGAAACAGGACCGTGCGTATCTGGAAAAACGCAGCCGCGAGCTGACGTCAGAAGGTTTTTCCTGCGACGCTGTCCTCGCCCTCGGTGAACCGTCCGACGAAATCATCAAACTAGCGCGTGAAAAAGATGTCGATCTTATCGCAATGACCACGCACGGCCACCGTCTTATCAGCGATATTCTGTACGGCGCAACTGCGGACAAAGTCCGCCACGAAGTGGATGTGCCGGTATTGTTGTTGAAAGTGAAACGATAAAGCAGCGGAAGCGCCCGCTTGCGAACTCCGTTGAAAGCGAGCCAGAGGCTTGCTCTACTCTTCCCGCGTGAAAGTTCTCTTTTTGACAAACGAATATCCGCCCCACATTTACGGCGGCGCTGGTGTGCATGTGGGCTATCTCTCGCGTGAGTTGGCGAAGACGATGCAGGTCGAAGTGCGTTGCTTTGGCGACCAACGCTTGGAGGAAGGCAATCTAAAGGTCATCGGCTTCGAACTCGACACGAGCAATTTTACTTGCCCAAAGCCATTGCGCTCCGCTTTCGGCGCAGTGCGGAGATGCACCGACTTCAACACTACGAATATCGATGCCGATCTCGTGCATTGCCACACGTGGTACAGCCATTTCGGCGGGATTTTGGCGAAAAAGAATTACGGAGTTCCGCTGGTTGTTACGGTCCATTCGCTCGAACCGCTTCGGCCGTGGAAACGCGAACAGCTCGGTGGCGGCTACGATTTCTCGCTCTGGCTCGAGAAAACAGCGCTCGAAATGGCTGATGCGGTCGTTGCTGTATCGAGCGAAACCAGACGCGACATCGAGTGCCTGTTCAATGTAGATCCCGGGCGGCTTCACGTAATTTACAACGGCATCGACCTTGGCGAGTACCGAAAGATTGACTCCACCGGCGCGCTCAGGCGATGGGGGATCGATCCAGGCAAACCGTACTTGCTGTTTATCGGGCGGATCACGCGCCAAAAAGGATTCAGGCATCTGGTGCGTGCGATTCAATTCATGGATCAAGGTTTTCAAATTGTGCTTTGCGCCGCTGCTCCGGACACGCCGGAGATTGCAGAGGAAATGACAGCCGCAGTGGCCCAGGCAAAAACGGAGCGCGCTGGCATTATCTGGATCGACCAGATGGTGGATCAGAAAAGTGCTTGCGAACTTTACTCGCACGCGGCTGTGTTCGTCTGCCCATCGATTTACGAACCGTTCGGCATCATAAATCTCGAAGCCATGGCGTGCGAAACTGCGGTCGTGGCCAGCGCTGTTGGCGGAATCAAAGAAGTCGTAGTCGATGGCCAAACCGGATTTCTAGTCCCGCTTGAGCAAATGAAAAAAAGTCCGTTTGAGCCAACGAATTCCGAAACATTTGCGCGCGACCTGGCTTGGCGCATTAATCAGTTGATGGCCGATCCGAAGCTGCGCGAAAAATTTGGGAAGGCCGGTCGAAAACGCGTCGAAGAAAAATTCAGTTGGCCGGCCATCGCGGAAAAGACGAAAGCGCTTTACGAGACATTGAAGTGCTGAGCGTGCACGGCATCTGGGCCAGCCCGTGATTGCAAGGGTTCTGGACGAGCTCGTCCTGAACGAAGTGAAGGATTTCGCAACTGCGATTGACCGTTGTCGCGACCAAGTGTGACTCCGCTTCCATTGCGTGGTCTGTTGCTTCGCTCGGGATGACATGTGTTGCTGCTGATGGCAACGTGAAGGCGCAATGTTCGTTGATCGCATTAAAGTTTTTGCGCAAGCGGGGAGCGGTGGCCGTGGGTCCGTGAGTTTTCGGCGGGAGAAATTTGTGCCGAAAGGCGGGCCAGACGGCGGCGATGGCGGACGCGGCGGCGATGTGATTCTACGGGCGGATCGGCATGTCGATAATCTCTCCAATCTTTTTTACGAGCCGATCATTAAAGCGAAAAACGGCGGACATGGGATGGGAAAGAAAATGCACGGGCGTTCTGCGCTGCCAAAGATTGTGAAGGTGCCAGTGGGGACGATTGTTTGGCAAGCAGACGGAAATAAAGGAGGCGAACGCCGAACGCCCAACACCCAACGCCCAACGCCGAATTCAGAGGAATCGAAAATCGAAAATCGAAAATTGAAAATTGACTTTATCGTCGATCTCACTGAGGACGGGCAGGAATTTGTGCTTTGTCGCGGCGGGGCAGGGGGCAAAGGCAATGTGCACTTTAAAAGCTCGCGTAACCGTGCACCGCGCCAATACACGGAAGGCGAAGAGGGTGGGCATGGATATTTTCTTCTCGAGCTGCGAACGATTGCAGATGCGGGATTGGTGGGCTACCCGAACGCCGGCAAATCGACGCTGCTGCGGAAACTTTCGGCTGCGCGGCCGAAGGTTGCGGCATATCCGTTTACGACCTTGCATCCCATCATCGGCGTGATGGAATTTCCCGGCTATAACCGGGCCACTGTCGCTGACATTCCCGGTCTGATTGAAGGAGCGCACCGGGGACTTGGACTCGGTCATGAATTTTTGCGCCACATTACGCGCTGCCGCATTTTGGTATTCGTGGTCGATGCTGCCGGGAGCGAAAGACGCAATCCCGTGGAAGATTTACAAAATCTTCGCCGAGAAATTGATCTTTATGATCCAACTCTTTCGGCGCGTCCATGGTTGGTTATTGCGAACAAGATGGATTTGCCGAATGCGGAGGAGAATCTGAGAGCGTTGCGCGAGAGATTTCCCAGGATTGATGTCCTGCCCACGTCAGCCGTGAACGACGAGGGCATCCGTGCATTGAAAGAGACGTTGACAGCAAGAATGACGAACGACGGAGATATCCCGGCCAATTAAAGATGGACAAGTCCGGAATCTCTAGCGAAACTGGGCGCTGTTTATGGGCAGACGGGTTGTAGCGAGCTACTGCTCCAGCTTTCTCAAGCCGGAGATGTTGCACATTTACCGGCAGGTAAAAGCGCTGCGCGGCGTCGATACCTTCATTGTGACCAAGGAGGTCCAGAATGCAGAGCGGTTTCCATTCGCGAATATCGAAGTTATTCCAAAGCGGCGCACAAACCTGCTGGTACACGGCTGGCTCAAGTTCGTCGAACGGCGCCCGCCCATCGTTTATCGGGGCGAGTATCAAACGCTCGACTCACTATTGGAGCGGCAAGGCGCCGATCTCATGCACATCTATTTTGGCCACACCGGCGTGCATCTCCTTCCCTTTATCCAGCAGTGGCATAAACCGTGCGTAGTGTCTTTCCATGGCGCCGACGTGGCGCATAAACAGGACATTAGGGATTATCCGGCGAAGTTGCGCTGTCTCTTTGATGCAGTTCCGTTGGTGTTGGCGCGTTCCCAATCGCTGGCTGAGCGGCTGATCCATTTGGGCTGTCCATCGGAAAAGCTGCGGATCAATCGCACCGGCATCCCGCTGAATGACTTTCCATTCGTGGACAGACAACTGCCGCCAGATGGCAAATTGAGAGTCGTTCAGGCGTGCCGGTTGATTCCGAAAAAAGGCATTGCAACGAGCTTGCGAGCTTTCGCGATTTTTAAGAAAGATAATCCTAAGGCGGAATTTTTCATTGCTGGTAAGGGGCCTCTTCAACCGGAACTCGAGATGCTCGCCGACGGACTAGGAATTCTTAGAGACGTGCATTTTGTCGGATTTCTGTCGCAACCGAAACTCCTTGAGCTCTATGCGAGTTCGCACCTGTTTTTGCATCCGAGCGAAATATCCGCGAATCAGGATCAGGAAGGAGTGCCGAACTCGGTTTTGGAAGCGATGGCGACCGGATTGCCAGTGGTTGCGACGCGCCATGGTGGAATTCCGGAAGCGGTCGATCACGGGCGGACTGGATTGCTGGTGGCTGAGGAAGATCACGTCGGGTTAGCGAACGCCATGCAGGAAATCACGCGTTCGCCGGATTTGTTAACGCAAATGGGAGCCCGTGCACACTCCACCGTGGTCGAACGATTCGAGCAGGACGCTCAAATCGACCAGTTAGAATCGTTCTACGAAGAAGCGATTAGCCTCAATGGTGCCTCCGTGCCGGTGAAATCGAAGCCCGTGGCGCAGCTTGCTCCGCGGTTTGCCGAGGGATTGCCCGCGAAATAACGGTTCAGTCGAAGAATTTCAAATTTCCTGAAATGTCGGTCTTCGAAGGCTTGAGAAAATTGGCATGAAGAGAAAACCGACTCCTGAAAACTCAGATTGGAACATTTTGTTTGTCATTTGGGCAAAACGCGCTTTGGTATGCGCGTTTAAGTTGTAGCCGGCGCGGCTTTTTTCGCTGGAGTGCCGCGATTGCGGGACGAAGGTGGATCACCTCGGCAGGCTGGCATCACCGATCCCGGCTACAGCTGTGCTTACAAAAATGCGCAATCGTTGTTTACTGATGTCGATCCTGGCGTTGGCCTCCAGCGCAATGCTTGCCACTTCGACTTTTGCTGCCGAAGCGGGCGCGACCGAGCACGAGGGCGTCTCGTTAAAACCGCAGATGCTTGTCCAGTTCGGCGGCTTCGGAATCACAAACTCGATGCTGGTCACCTGGATCGTCGCCGCCG
>Ga0137378_10000274_pt1 | contig 36812 bp, 37 predicted proteins | sample SagtaG_21_FD_104813 | JGI IMG/M metagenome (GOLD analysis project Ga0137378, IMG submission 104813) | Vadose zone soil microbial communities from Sagehorn Ranch, Mendocino, California, USA - Sage2_L_60_16 metaG | ecosystem: Environmental > Terrestrial > Soil > Vadose zone | place: USA... | reverse complement strand
TAGATAGTCCCGCATCGTGAAACTCGACGCCGTATATCTTCTTGCCCAATTCGTAAACTGTGGCAACTCTTCCAACACGTGCAGGACATAGGCAATTGGAAAGAGCCACACCGCCTGGCGAAACTTCAGCGAACAAGACCACGAATGATTTGCTCGAAATTCATTACGAAAGCCTTAGGATCTCTCCCTCTCCCCAGTGGGGAGAGGGAAGGAAAACCAAAGCGGCGTCGCCGCTACGCATTGCCCTGCACTCCAAATTAACTACGGCCGCACTCCAGCGATATTCAGTCGCATTCGGTAAAGTCCACTCCGCGCGCAGAGGTATAGTGTCTTGCCGTCGGCGTCGCCCCAGTTAAAGTTATGAGCGTGACGCGGCGTGATGATCGTGCCGAGATGTTTGCCTTCGGGCGAGATCACCCATAGACCACCCGGCGCCGAAACATACAAATTGCCTTTCTGATCCACCTTGATGCCGTCGAGACCATCTTCACCTGGCGCGTTTGAGAAATCGAAAAAGAGTTTGCCATTCCGGAGTGTGCCGTTGGGCTGAACCTCATAACGCATGATCGCCTTGTGTTTCTCGCCGATCTCGTTGACCGGATCGTCGCTGGCGCGCGGATGCTGACCTGTCAGCGCCCGCGGCCAGTTGCCGACGTACAGATACTTCTCGTCGGGAGAGAAGGCGATGCCGTTCGGGCCGGTGAAATCTTTGCTGACGAGTTGTAGCTTACCCTTGGAAATCGAGAACACACCGCTGAAAGGCAGTTGCTTGCGCGCATCTTCAAAGGCTTTGGGAAAACCGAACGGAGGGTCGGTAAAGAAGAGCGTGCCGTCCGATCGATAAACCAGATCGTTCGGACTGTTCAGACGCTTGCCCGCGTAACTGTCGGCCAGAATCGTCTGTGTTCCATCTTTCTCGTCGCGCACGACGCGACGATTGCCGTGTTGATTGATCGTGAGTCGGCCTTGCGGATCCAACGTCAATCCATTCGAGCCAGGTTGACCATACTCGGCGATGTCGGCGCCTGAATAACCGCTCGGCGTTCGGAACACTTCGAGCTTGCCCTCTTCGTTTCCATTCGGTGTGTATTTGTAGATGGTGTTGGCATTTGGATCGCTGAACAGCAGGTAACCGCCGTCTTTGTTTACCCAGATCGGACCCTCGGTAAATTTGAACCCCTCGGCGAGTTTGAAGACTTTCGGATTCGGCCCAACAACCTCGTCCATCGCCCTGTCGTTGCGCACAACTTCCACGTTCACTTCGCTCGGCGTCAACGCCAGCGGACCGTTTGCGCCTTTGTAGAACTCGAGCTTCGCATAACGCATGTAGATGAAGTTAGTCGGCGGATTGGAGAGCGGACCATTGATGCCGAAGACAGCAAGCTGGATCTGCTGGCCTGGCTTTACGTTCCGGCCGACAACCAGATGATTCTCGGCATTCCAGCCGGAGATGACGGAACCGCCGGATTGACCCAACGCGCGCGACAGCTCACCATCGACCCAGATTTCGGCATAGTCGTCGAGCGACGTATCAAACACCGCGGTCGATCCCGTCGGATCGAAATCGCCGATGCGCCCCGGCACTGTCAGCTTGATCCGATACCAGTTGAAGCCCAGCCTGCCGTTTCCGCGCCGCTGATCCAGAGTCGTCGGGCTAATCGCTTCCCACTTTGAATCGTCAAAGTCGGCGCCGCCGGCGTGCGGTGTGTAGTCATAGGTTTTGACTGCGGAACCTGTCGGCTGTCTGTCAGCGCCAGGGCCGCGAAAATCTACTTCCACAATCTTCGTGTCGCTGTAACGCCATTCGCCTTTCGCGAGATTCACACCGTCAGCCGTAGCCAAATCTATCGACGCCTCGGGCTTGCCGCTGGGTATGTCCGCTGCAGTTTTCGTTGGTTGCCCGGCGTTCGTGGCGGTGGTCGAGACACCGGACAATCCGGCGTACGCCGACAAAGCGATTATGAATAATAAAAGAACTCTGATTATCTTGATTAGCTTTTGCGAACTCATTTTCTGCCTCCTCCGATAGCCGTGGCGGCGCTTGCGGCCCCGACTTTTGCAATGTCTTCATCCTCTTGCGGCGAGTTGCCGCTGACGCCAATGGCGCCGATTACTCTGCCGTGGACGATGATGGGGATGCCGCCTTGTAATGGCGTGGCGCCGGTTAGCGCCAGGGCTGCAACCCGCCCATCACGAATCTGATCTTCAAATACCTTGCTAGGCCGGCGAAAGATCGCCGCGGTGCGCGCCTTGGCAATCCCAACATCGACGCTGGCGACCTGGGTGTCGTCTAGACGTTCCAACACGAGTAGGTAGCCACCATCATCGACGACCGCAATCACCACGGTCGCACCGCGTTTCTTTGCCTCTGCTTCCGCGACGGCAGCGATCTTCTTCGCCGCATCGAGTGTTAGGACTTCTTTGGTAGGTAATTGCGCTTGAGCTGCCACGGCCCCCAACGTAAGCAACAATGTCGCTGCAAGAATCTGAAATCGCTTCATGAGAATCCTCTTTTCAACTTTGCGGCTTTGCCGCCGCACAGTGCGGTGAGGCTCGGCCTCACCGGGAAGGGTTACATTTTGTTTCTGAGGCTGCGCCTCGGATTCGAGGCGTAGCCTCGATATTTTCAAAGGAACCCGTTTCACGGTAAGGCGAAGCCTTACCGCACTGGGGCGCGGCAGAGCCGCAAAGCATCAACGAACCTTGATCGTGTAGTAGAGAAATGCTCCGCCAACTTCCTTGAACCAGTGCGGTACTCCCGCAGGAACGACGATCACTTCACCCTTTGACAACTGGCGCGTGTCGCCACCTTCAATCCGCGAGCCGCGAATTTCGTTCGGAGCGATCTCTTTGGGTTCCACGGCGGTTCCCCCGGTGACGAAGGTAGCCGTGCCTTCCATTACATAAATGATGTCGGTATCGAGCGTGTGAATCTCGGCGAGGCCCGGTTTGTCGCGACGGCTTGTGTGGACCATATAGTTCCGGTTGGTTCCGTCGAGAAGAACAGCGCCTTTCGAGAAGGACGCGGAAACCTGGTTCTTGTCAAAGAACAGAACCGGCGCTCTGCTCATCTGCATCGTGTCGCCCATCTTTGAATCGCCTGAGAGCGAGTTCGCGCCGGCGATCGCCAACTCTTCGTCCTGTTGGGCGCTCGACGCGCCGCTAACGCCGACGCCTCCGACGATCTGGCCGTCGACCACGATCGGGATGCCGCCTTGCAGCGGAGTGAACAGGCTGTCAGGCAATGCGACCATCGCCGTGCGCCCGTTCTTGATAATGTCTTCAAAGACTTTGGTCGGCCGCTTGAAGAGCACTGCGGTGCGCGCTTTGCCGATCGAAATATTTGCGCCGGCGGCGAAGGTTCCGTCGAGACGCTCGAGCGCCATCAGGTTGCCGCCGTCGTCGACTACCGCGATGACTCCGCCAGGCGCGTTATTTTTCTTTGCATAGGCGACCGAAGCGGCAATTACTTTTTTCGCGCCGTCGATCGTCAGCGTTTTCTTGTCGGCCGTTTGGCCGTTTGCGACTGTCGTCGTCAACAGCAGCGCCGATGTGATGATTGCAATCTTCAAAGTTGACCTCATGATGGTTCTCCTTCCGCAATGGTGGCGGCCAGCGTGCCAATAGCTCGACAGGCCGGCGGCCACCCATGCGTTCGTTACATTCCCTGTTCGGCCGTGATCGTGACGCGAAAAAGTTGGCCGTTCTTTGTGTAGATCGCTTCGCTCTTCGCGCGCGTAACGACGCCGTGCTCGACCGGGCCAGTGTTAGGTCCTTTTTGGCGCGGCCCCTGATTGGGGCCGATGCCCAACTCTTCGTTCACTTCAGTGCCCGCGTCCCAAAGGATCAGCTTCGCGGTGACATCGCCGCTAAACGGCATGCCCTTCGCATCGAACAGCGCAATGCCGTTTTCGTCCGGCGCGTAGAACTCGTCGTTCGACTGTCCATTCATCATGGTCATCGAAAGCTTCATGCCGGGATTGGCCGTGAAGCTGAATTCGTATTTGTCGCCAGGGCGAATCGGACCGGGGCCCATCATTCCTATCGGCGTGTTGAAGACTCCATGCAAGAAAGAGGCATGGTGGCTCATCACCAGCGCTCCGGCGAGTCCTGATGGATCGCCGTCCTCAGCCTGCGATTCGAGGCCCTTGCTGGCTGGTCTTCCTTCAGTAAAGAGCCCGGACTTTTTGTCGTTCAAGACCCATAGCCCAGGTGAAAGCGCGAACGACCACCTGGTGCCGTCCGACGCTGTCTGACCGTTGGGCGTTGAGATGTTCTCGACGCGGACGGTGAATTTTGCTTGTTTGGGTGCGCGATGCCGTGTTGCTGTAGCGACGGCAATCTGTCCCAGCATGGCCGCTGCGAGCAGCACCGCGTTGATTACTAGCCTTCGATGTTTCATGACTTGTTTTCTCCTTCAAGAAATTGATTATTGTTTAGCCACAGAGGCCCGGAGGAATTTCCGAATTCGAATTGCGGATTTCGGAATGGTACTTCGCATTTCGCGGATCCCTCGCCGTAGTTTGGAAATCCGCAATCCGCATTTCGAAATCCGAAATTCATAGTTGTCTCCGTGCCTCTGTGGCCATGTTGCGTTACCCTTGAAAGTTGCATCGGAAGATGCAACGTTGATTGTTGTGGTGGTGCAGCTTGGCGCACGCGACTGCGCGCCCCGCCCTGACCTTCTTGTAAACCTCAGCCGCCAGGAGCATTCCCAGCGGCGGCGCCGTGAAATAGATCCAAAGTGACGTCCAGAGATGTGCCCCAAACGCCGAGCCAAGCGTGCGCGCCGGATTCATGCTCATGCCGGAAATCGGCGACTCGATGCTGATGTAAGTAGCGACCAGCGCACCGGCGAACAACCCGGTCCAGCGGGTCAACCGCTTCGTGTTTGAAACAGTCAGGATTACCGACATCAGAATGAAAGAGATGGCCAGCTCCGCGATAAAGGCAGACCATGGACCGCTTGGGCCAGGGATCGTGGCGACATAGTTCACGGACTGATCAGCAATCCAGTTGCGCAGGACCAGTGAAGCAATCAATACTCCGGCAATTCCGCCGACAAACTGGAACAGAATGTAGAAGGCTGCATCCCAGGCTTCGACCTTGCCGAGCCGGAGGTAGGTCAACGTCACTGCCGGATTGAAGTGCGCGCCCGAGCGCTTGCCGAGTGGCGAAAAGATAATGCCGATCGCAGTCGAACCCATCGCTACGCCCATCAAGGCGCGTCGAACAACCTCGTTAGGAATGAATTGAGTGACCGGCGAAGCGGGATGAAACAGGAGCACGCCGAAAGCACAGGCCGCTATCATAAAGAGGCTGAGCTCAAACGCTTCCATCAGGTACTCTGGCCAGTGTGCCTTCAGCGCATCAGTCATCTGGCTGCTCCATCGATTTGATTTCGTGCTGGCCAATGCATAGTTCTCAATCGCCGGCATCATCATTCGCTGCCGCAAGGTATCGAACACACTTATGTTGTTTGGACTTGTTAGTTCCATTTTCGTCATCGCGCGAACTCGCGCGAACCTCACTCGTTGTTGATATGGCGTGGCGTTGGTTAGCCCGTAAACGGATCGGTCAGGCCGGCGCCGATAAAACAGAAGTTGTACGGCCGGATTCGCTTGCGCCTGCCGCTTGTTTCGCAATCATCCTCAGCGCTCTCAATCGTCTGCGCTGGAGCCTCTTCTTTATCACTAACCTTCGTCGCATGATCTTGTTTCCTGTCTGAACTTGTTTCTCTTGTTCACGCTAATAGTCGCGGTCAGGAGTCGTTCCTTACACATTCCGGTAAACATTCAAAGACTTCTCGGGCGACGAATGAAATCATTCATTTGTTTGGAAGGCGGACCTCCTCAGGCAGACACAGGTAGGTTGACACAAGTGCCAACCCCAAACGGGAAGCGGCTCTTGAATGGCCTGTTCTGAGCTCGGCGATCTCATGCCCTCAGGCGCGGTCGAGAAAGCCGGTGTGGCGCTCACTGAGAAAATCGCTGTTGGAGGTAGTTTTTAGCGGCAGTCCTTGCGAGGCTCGACTAGGGATTTGGAGATGCGTTGACGAGCTTCAGCAGTGAGTGCTACTGGCGATGTGCTATCGGTCCCTGCTGCGAACGTCCGCTGCCGGACAAGCCGTCTCATGAACTTGATCTGTTTGAGATAAGTCTTACACCAGGCGCAGACCCAAAGGTGCAATCTCAGTTTCAGAAGTTCAAAAAGACCGAGCCGGCGTTCGAGCGATTCCGACATGAGCGGAACCATTTCCTGGCAGGGCTCGAGCTTACGCAAAATCCATCGTCTGAACATTCTCTTCGTATTTGTATGAACTTTCAAAATATTCCTTCTTCATTTGATCGCGAGAACTGAGTTGTCCGATCGCGAGGACTGAGTTCAATCCCCCATAATTATCGGGCACTTTCATCCCGTTGCTGGGATCTTCAATCCAGCGGCGATCATCTACGATAAACTTGTATTGATAACGGCCTGCCTTGGGTGCTGCAATTTCGGCAAACCAAATTCCTGACTCGTCTCTTGAGAGTTGCGTCGCTGCGCGGTCCCAACTGTTGAAGTCGCCGGCGAGCGCCACGCTTTTCGCCCCATCGTCGTGATAGACAAACACCAGTCGGCCGTTCTCAACTCGCGGCGGACTGCAACCTACAACATTCAGGCCGTGCTGTTCGCGCTGCGCCAATTCAACCGCGCGACGGGCGTTTACTACGCCATATCCCTGGCGGATTGCCGGTGCTGTCGTTATTCGGTCCGCCGTCGAAATCAAAATGTTCTTAATGGCGCCCGGCGTCAATTTGGGATTCGCTTCGATCATCTGAGCGATAATCGAAGTAACAATCGGCGCCGCGAACGAAGTGCCGTCAACGTGCTGATAATGCGTCGCGACGGTCTTGTCTTCCTTCAGCAAGAGCTCAGCCGTTTGGCGAATAGCCTCAGGTTGCTGATGCAAGAGCGATTCAGGAAGTCCGGTGTGCAGCCAGACGCGTCCCGCGACTTCATCTAACTGATAGTCGGGCGCAGAAACGATCAGCGAAAGACTTTCCGCTCTTCGATAAACATCGGTGTTGGGCAGAATCGGCGCCGCTACCCACATCGCGGGTGCAATCAATTCGGGCTTGACCGTACCGTCCGCAGTAGCGCCAAAGCTTGAGTGATAGAGGCCGGGGTCCCATTGTGCCATCTGATTGCCATCGTCATAACCACCAACCGTGATCACCGATGGCGAGTTCGCCGGCGGAATAGGTGCTCGGTCAGTCGTGTTCCCCGCCGCGACCACAACCACAATGCCCGATCGGATCGCTTCTTCGGCCAGTTGATCGATGGTGCTCTGCGAGCAGGGAACATCTTCGTCGCCGCCAAGTGAAATGTTCAGCACACGAATGTTGAAGCGCTCGCGGTTTTCAATAACCCAGCGAAGTCCGCTCGCGATGTTCTCTTCGCTGATTCGCCCGCGTTTGCTGACTTTAACCAGCACGAGTTGCGCGTCCCGAGCAACTCCGCAATATTTTCCATCAGACAGATGACCGTTACCTGCCGCAGTCACCGTTGTTTGTGTGCCATGCCAATGCCACGATTCAACTGGCCGATCCGCATCAGCCGAACCTTCATCGCTGCTGATATCGTGAAAAGCAGCAATGCGGTTGGTAGGCGCTATGAGATCAGAATGTTGATAGAATCCCGAATCGAGAAAAGCGATAGTGACCCCTCGGCCAGTAAACCGAGGATCGGCGTCGAGCCGATCGGGAGTCGGAATCACCGCGAACCGATTCAGACCATGCGAATGATTGTGTGTTTCGATGTTAGTAACCCTACCCAATCATGAGTCCGAAGAGTCCGACCCTCTTAAACTCAAACTCCACCCTCAAGAGGTTTGTCGTGAAAATGAAGAAAACCTTACGAGGACGGCGTGTTTTCAGTCGTGTTGGCTGAGGTTTTGTTTCATCCGCTCGCGGGCTTCGGTAGAGAGAGAGGGAAGAGAAGAGGAATCCAGGTTCGGTTCCTGCTCAGCTTTAGTGCGGATTGTGGTTCGCAACAGTTGTAGTTGCTCGATGTACCAGACGCACCAGAGACAGATCCAGAGATGAAGTTTGACGTTGATCCGCTCGCGCAGGGTAAGGCGGCGCTCCAGCGATTCCGACATCATCTTGACTGTCTGTTTGCAGGTGGGCAGACGGCGCAGCAACCACCACCTGATCGAATGCTTGATCTTGTCGTAAGCCTTGAAGCTCATTCTTAGTGAGTCGCCTCTTTCATGAACCAGTTGATCTCGATACAGTTGCGTAAGTGCAAACGCGCCCGATGCAGCATTACCCAGAGATTGTTGACTGAAATGCTAAGCATTTCGCAGATTTCCTCGCTGCTAAGGCCGTCAACTTCGCGGAGAGTAAAAGCGCTTGCCGTGCGCGCGGGCAAGGGAGAAAGGCAGTCGTTTAGAGTTTTCCAAAAATCGGTGCGCTCAACCAATTCCTCAGGCGTAGCATGCCACTCGCTGGGCGCGTGGCCGGCATTCCAATGGTTGGTCCATTCATCCGTCCTGGTAAAGAATTCGTTGTGCTCAAATGTTTCGTCCTCGGTCTCTCCAATTGGCGCCTCGCGGGTAATCCGCCGGAAATGGTCCGTAACCTTGTGTTTCAAAATCCCTACCAGCCAGGTTCGCTCGGATCCCCGGCCTTCAAAGCCGCGGTAAGCCTTCAAAGCCGCCAAAAAAGTTTCCTGGACGCAGTCTTCAGCCGCCGAGCCGTCGCGGAGACGAAACAGCGCATACTTGTAAAGATAGTCTCCATGCTCGTCAACCCAGGCGCTAAAGTCCGGGGATTGACTCTCGGTTGCGCGCGTTGCTTCGCTCATAACGTCGGGGGTTCGCGTAGGCCCGGTGCTGTTCAATGACAATTCCGATGTATTATTGCATAGGTGCTTTGAGCTAGAAATGAAGGATCGGAATTATCGCACTAGGCCATGAACCTTATCCCATGTCGCGACTGCGGCAACATGATTGATCCAAACTCTCGCGGCTGCTCCAAATGCGCAATGAACCTCGAAGCTGAGAGAATGATTGACAGGTTCGTATTGTGCGGACTCGTACTAGCTGTGATTGTGGCGACGGCGATCGTCGTTCCATTCTTCTTGCGTCAATAGCCGTTCCGTCATCCCGCGGATTTGTTCGATTTGAAAGTCAAGTACTAATAAGAGCCTGGAACCTAGGGTTGCTGGGAGAAAGACCCTGGGAACACGACTCCCAAGGTCTCCCGCAAATTTAAGTAATCAAACGTTTTGTATCGGCGGACCGTGGAACCGCTTTGCTCAAAGCGTTGCCAATCGACAAAACGCTAGGTTCATCTGTTTCGAATTCCTTAGTATTTCCTGTTTAGCTGCCAGACTTGGAGAGCGAGAATTTGAGCGCGTTTTGATCAAGTCTGGCAAAGTCGGGCAGGTTAGAAATTCGGTTACGTCAACGCGTGGCGGATCTGCGATTCGCGCAACGTTCCGGCCGGGGGTGGTGGCGATGATTCCGGACGACTACGCAGTACCGTCAAGGCGCGCTTTCCCGATTGACACGCGAGAGCACGCAGCCCTGGCGCTGATAGAAGTACAGCGCGGGGGTTACAGTGTAGCCGAGCGGGACAGCGTCATCATTGCGGTAGCGCGTCGCTGGCCGGACTTGTTCACATTGCGTCAGCGTGTTTCGATTCTGCGTGCGCTGGCAGCGCGTCAGCCGGTGGGTGAAAAGCTGTCGAAGGTTCAGCTTCCACACGCTGATGCCGCTGCTTTGTACGAGCAATCGTGAGCAGAGCTTGAGGACTTCTATACAGAAATTAGGGCGCGTGATAATCAGAGTCTCACTCCAGCAGAATTCGAACGCAGTCGCGAACTGACATGTCTGGTGGATATGAGCAGTCGCGCCGTTGCCTATTCATACACCGACGGGTTCGGCAGAGGACTCGGTCACCTTCTGGACTCGGCCGTTACCCGATTGCTTCAGCAATTCCGTCAATGTAGAAGTCAATCGCTCCGAACTAACAGGCTTAGCAACGTGTAGCTGATAACCGGCCGCCAGAGCCGTATTGCGGTCCTGGTCCCGCGCGTAGGCGGTAAAGGCTGCGGCGGGCGTGTGGCCGCCTTGCTCTGCGGGTAGCGCGCGAATCTTTCGGATCAAACTGTACCCATCCTCGTCCGGCATAGCGATGTCGCTAATCAACGCGTCAGGTCGCCACGTCCGCACCAGCTCGACTGCTTCGCGAGCTGAGCCGCAAGTCTTCACCTCGGCGCCAGTGCGCGCGACCAGGCGACTCATCAACTGTCGCGCGTCGCTCTCGTCATCAACGACCAGTACGCGCAAGCCGCCCAGCTTGGCTGGCTCGCAGTGGTATGCTTCGGTTTGCGCGTCAGGCAGCCCCTCAAGTCTGTTCGCGATTAGCGGGAAGGACACTTCGAAGGTTGCTCCTAGGCCCGGACCCGCGCTCTCAGCGGTAACGGTCCCGCCGTGTAACTCCACGAGATGCCGGACGATTGCCAGACCTAGCCCCAAGCCGCCGAACGCTCTTGTGGTAGAGCTATCTGCTTGACGAAAACGGTCAAAGACAAAAGGCAGGAACTCGCTGCGGATGCCGCGGCCTGTGTCAGTGATTCTGAGATAGGCGCGAGCGTTAATGTATTCGACGTGCACCTCGATGCGGCCGCCTTCAGGCGTAAACTTAACCGCGTTCGAAAGCAAGTTCCACACAACTTGTTGCAAACGCGCCGAGTCTCCTGAGATTGTTCTCATAGTCGCCGGCCGCAAGAACGCAAGCTGAAGCGACTTAGCCTCGGCTGCGGGGCGAAGCACGGCGACGGCCGCCTCGGCAACAGTCGCCAGGTCGATAGGGCGAACATCAAGATGGAGCTTGCCGGAGATGATGCGCGAAACATCCAGAAGGTCGTCAATTAACTGCGCTTGGAGTCTGGCATTGCGTTCAATAGTTTTGACTGCCTTTGCGCTTTCATCTGCGGATACACCTTCGCCCAGCAAGCAAGCCCAACCAAGGACCACCGTCAGCGGCGTGCGCAGCTCGTGCGACAGCGTAGCAAGGAACTCGTCCTTCATGCGATTAGCTACTTCGGCCTGGCCTCTGGCCTGCTGCTCACGCAGCAGGAGCTGGTTGCGTTCCTCCTCCGAACGCTTCAGGTCCGCAACGTATTGTGAGAGTTCTTCCACGTGCTGCTGTGCTAACTTAGCCTCCTTCGCCGAAGCTTCCAGATTTTTCAGATAAATGTCGTAGGTGAAGTGAACAATTACGGCGATCGGAAACGTAGCCAGTACCGCATAGAAGCCAAAACCACGAATCAGATGCGCGATAATTCCGGCGGCCGAGGCGCCGGCAAAAACGCTGATCGAGATCCACAAATAATAAGTCTTCCAGGTGAACCAGATGGACTTCTTTATCCTGCTTGACTTCTCGGTAGCAACCAGCGCCGTGTTGGTTAGATACTGAGCCAGCGCCATCACACACATCGCTACCAAGAAGCTGGCCGAATAGACGCGCGCGATTTCCGTCGTCGGCCCAAACAGCAGACGCAGGACGCTCGCGGTGACGAACGTGGAAGTCGCCAGAATGGCGGCGTTCACCAGGTACGTCCGCGGTTTGCGGCTGATCTTTACGCTCGTGGCCAGGCCTTCGAGGCCGCCCAGCACCGCCGCCGCCGGGCCGCCAAAGAGTAAGATCGTAACAAACAGAAAGGTGTCGCCGAGCGTAATCAGACCGCTAATCCGCGGAATCTTAACGGCGGCGCGGGAACTGATGGCGACCATCACAGCTAGCAACAAAAGTCGGTAATCGAGTTTGCTGGAACGGAGTTGGAATGCTGACAGGGTGATTATGGTCCAGCCCACAGCGATTATCAGCCATAGATATAGCTTACCGGAGAGCGAATTATTCTGAGGCAGGACGACCGTTGGGCTGGTGGTCAGGCCGAACTCTGCGGGGGACGCCGGGTACATCTTATGATGGCCTCCTTTGGCGAATTAGGAGAGTTGCAATTTTAATAATCCAGACAGTCAGTACCGTCGTCTATCTGCACGTCCATGCACGACGTGTCGTCGCCGCCCACGGTGGCGGATTGAGCCTGCAGGGTCATGTCGCCCGTGACGACACCATCACCTGTGACTACTCCATCACCCGTAACCACGCCATCGCCGAGCAAGACGCCATCGGCGAGCATTGAGCCGTCCAGGAGGGCAGTAGAGGCCAGGACCGCGAGGCCGTCACCCGTGATCACGCCGTCGGTGGTCGTAAGCGCATCACCCGTGACTACTCCGGGGGTAAGCATTGCCAAGTCGCCCGTAATGACACCGTCGCCCGTGACCACGCCATCGCTAAGCAGACTGCCCGCGCGATAAATCAACTGGTAACTGCCGAGCAGCTCAGCGCCGCTCAGGTAGGTGTGATTAAGAATCAGCGCACGGGACCAGCTAAACGTGTAGCCGGCAATCGTGCTTTGTGGCAGCGGCGAGTCCGCGATCAGCAGTGGCGCTCCCAGGGGCGTGCCACTATTAAGGTCGGTTCGCACTAGCCGCGCAAGTCTGACCGCGCCATCGATATTTATCTCGCCGGCGCCCTGTTCGAGTGGGTTAAAACCGGCGAGCGGCTGGGCTGAATACTCGAGCAAGGCTTTTACCAGGTTCGGCGTCAGCGTTGGATTGGCCTGCAACATCAAAGCGGCCGCGCCGGCGACCACCGGTGTAGCCATCGATGAACCGTTCAAGTACATCATTCTCCGGCCATCAGCCGGACTGACCCCCGCATCGAGTTCCGGGTGCAGAGTAACCAGCAGATTACCGAGTGCCTGGGCATCAATCAGCTTGTTGCCCGGCGCCACCAGATCAGGCTTGATCAGGTTGTCGTAATGCTTAACGCCCAAGTCATCGTTCCAATAGGAGCGTGTTGGGCCGCGCGAACTGTATGACGCAACCCCATCATCGTTGCGCGCGTCAGTCCCGAAGCTGTTGGCTGCGCCCACGGTCAGAGCTGACGGCTCGATGCCCGGTGAATGGATATGGCCATAGACCTTCGTGCCGTTGGCGTCCTTACCATTGTTGCCGGCAGCCGCAACCACGACCACGCCTGAATTGACCAGAGCGCGTACTGCCAGACAAACGGGGTCATCCTGATACGAGTCCACGGCTGGCATCCCGAGGCTCATGTTGACGACGCGAATGTTGTAGGTGGCGTGGTTGCTCGCAACCCAATCGAGCGCTCTCAACACCCAGCCAGTCGTGCCCGCACCTTGTGAATTGAGTACCCGCAGATTGACCAGGCTGGCGTTGGGGGCAATGCCAATATACTGAGTGCGCGAGATGCGGCCGTTACCGGCAGCAAGGGAAGCGACGTGTGTGCCGTGTCCATAAGGGTCATCGGTGCGCCCCTCGAGAGTGAAATCAACGCTGGCAAGTATGCGAGACTGGTTACTGCGGTCGACAAAGGCCGTATGAGTCGGATCTATTCCCGAATCGAGCACCGCGATTCCAATGCCGGTACCGTCAAGCCCGCTTACCGTTACCCCGTTCGCGGCCCGGACTGCGTCGGCGCCGGTAGTCAACGACACGTGTCCCAGCGTTCTGACTTCCCGATTCACTGAGACATAAGCAACGTCGCTGCGCGTCGAAAGCGCCAGCGCCGCCTGCGCTGGCAGGGTGATTATTCGCAACGGGAAGTTTTGAAATGGATGGTCGTTGATCCCGCCCGCGCTCTGTAACTCCGACTCGGCCGCGCTGTCCCAGGCCGCGGTGCGCTGCACAATCACTCGCACCATATCGCCGCCGTGTCCGCTCGTTACCTTGGCGGCCAGATCCGCGGAAGCTTTTAGCTTATTAGCGTTTGTCGGCGCGCTCGTCGCGCGCGGGGCCCACTGCCAACAGACGAGTTGCACTAGAGCGGCCAGCACGGCCGTGAACAACAAGCGCTTCATCACTGCGGTACCTCCGTATGTCCGTCGTTTGGCTTCTCGGTTTAAGGAAAGCTTTAGGGTCGGGCAAGGCGTAGAGATTAACAGCAATGCAAGCGCTTTGCAACCTGCCTGTAAGAATTAGTGACCGGCCAGGGGGTGGAAAGAATTATTTGAATTCTTTCCACTGTAAAAAAGCGAAAACTGTCATCCTTCAGCTCGCCTGTCAGAATTTGCCATGTCGAAAAACCCACGGACCTGTGGTTCTTCCCTTCAAGGGGAAAGAATTTATTGCCGCGCTTAATAGATACGAGCAACATCGCCGGGAAAAGAACACGAAATTAACACCGACGGCACGTCGCGGTCTTTACAGCAAGCTTATTAACTGGAAGCGAAGAATTGTCCACACTTGCGCTGAATCATTCAACAGATTCTGGGTATACCGGCGTGTACTTGCCAAACGAATATTCACTTAAAGAAAGGGGGGACGGTGGAGCGCTAACATCCGCCCCATCAAAAGTCGATGAATTTATATGGAATCGCGCAGAGCGCGCATTCTAGCTGCTCAGCTTGTTTGGGCGTGCACTGGATCATAGAGAACCGCGAGGCCCACAGATGTCACTGCTGGTTTGAGAGATTGCGACGCATCTTCTACAAATCAGTCCCGAAAGAATTTAGGAAGATTCGACTAGGGGAAGCAGTGGCAGATCTATCGCGTCACCCCCGTCAACCCGAAACTTTGGAGGTTCTCAGACGAAGACCATTCGGCAGTTACTTATTTGTCGGCGCCAACGGTGTTGGAAAGACGTTCTTTTGCTGGCTGCTGGTAATGCCTTCGATGCCGGCAGGAAAGTTGTTACGACCGATTTGGATTCGCTCTTGAAACAATATCGCCGATTCGAATTTGATAATACTGCTCATGTGGCGGTGCTCGCCGAGGACCTCAAGCCCAGAGAAAATGTGCCTCCGCGAAAGGTAACCATCTTTCTTGATGAAATTGTGGCACGACGCCTACAGAGTACGCGGCCAAAGAATTTTTCTACCTATTAAAGGCCGCTCACGATTATGGACACCAGGTTCTAATGGCTTGCAATCTTTCACCCGAACAACTGCATGCGCATTGGAGTCGCGCTGGTGCGTTTTTGGCGAATTCAATCGCACGTCGGATCGCGGATTATATGACGATAGTCGACTTGTCGAGGCCGGACAGGGCACTTGCGACAAGGAGGGCTGTTTAATGGATAAGCAGATTTTGGGCGAAATTCGTGACTTGTTTCATTTCATCGATAAGAGGCTCGTGGCGATTTTTATGAATTCACCTCAGAACAATGTCTCTTATCCAGCTTCCGACTGGATGACCGCTGCTCAACTTGCCGAATACTGGCAATTGCTTGATGAAGGAAAAAAGCCGAGGACTGCGGGGATTCTCAAATGGACGAAGCGGCCGGCGGATCAATTCCTTTTATCACACGCCTATATGGGTGACCTCTTGCGATTTCATCGTGAGGACGTCGACAAGTGGGCGAAGGAGGCGGCGGAGCGGAGAAGGCTTCAGAAAGAAAGTAAACGCTTGAAATTTAGGTGACTGATAGCGGCATCCGGATTAGAATCTCGGCCGACTTTGACGGCTGCGGTTCCTAATCAAGGAGAGCAGCCATGGCAGTTTTCAAACGTTACAAGGGCCGGCGTATTAAACCCGGCCATCCTAACTGGGCACAGGCAAGGTGGTGGATGGAGTTCTCGCTGCGAGGTCACCATATATTTCAACCCATTTCTGGCGCGCGAACTGTCGCGCAAGCAGAGCGCGCTGAAATCAGCGTTCGTGAATCGATCTACAGCGGCAAGTTCAACGCTGCTTCGGGAACGGTTCTCGACTTTTGTGGATGAAATCTACCTTCCCTGGGCGAGGAACAACAAGAAGTCTTTCGCTCATGATGAAAGTCGCGTCAAAGCGCTCAAGGACTTCTTTGGGAAACTCGAGCTTCGTGACATTCCTCCACTGATGATCGAGAAATTCAAGATTCGCATGTTGGGCGCAACGACTCATCGCGGAACGGATCGCAAAGGCACAACTGTAAACCGGTACCTGCAGTTGCTGTCGAAGATTTTTTCGATGGCCTACTACAACGGACTTGTCGACAGCAATCCCTGTTCGCGAGTTCGCAAGGAACGGGAAGGAGGACGTCGTGAACGATACTTAACTTATGAAGAAGAGGATCGCTTGATGAAAGTTCTGACAGGTGATCTGGCCTATCTAATGCCGGCAGTTATTGTCGCGCTGGGGACAGGTATGCGGAAGGCAGAACTGTTGGGACTTAGATTCGATCACATTAACTTCGGGACCTGCCGGTGTTTCATCCGGTCAACGGCAGAGAGGTGGAGATTCTTCCGAATTGCCTGCTCGTAGTTGAGAGCAAGAATGGCAAGCCGCGGAAGATTCCGATGCACCCGCTGGTGAGAGAGACGATCCTCCGTTTAGCACGAGATACCGGTTGCGAAGGCGAAATCTTCTCTTACAATCGGAATGGCGTTAGCGACATGACGATTCGGACCGGTTTTGAGAAGGCTTGCAAGGTAGCCCAGATTCCTTATGGTCAGGCCGATGCGGGCGGCATTGTTTGGCACGACCTGCGGCACACATTCGCTACCCGGCTTCGCGAGCAGGGGACCCGTGAATTGGAGATAATGCAGCTGATGGGACACTCGACGCCGACTATGACTCGGAGCTACGCTCACAGCACACACCGAGTTTTGGAGGAAGCTGTGAGCCAACTCAGCTTGAACTCAGGCGAGATTTTCGAGGTCCACAATCAAAAGCCGTTGCCAAGATCACGTCATTTTCACGTCATCGGAGGCAAAGCGACGAATTGGCTGAAAACGGAAGTGACGGTAACTCTTTGAAAAGTTGTGAGATAGGTGGTATCGGGGGGCGGGATCGAACCGCCGACCTTGGGGTTATGAAAGCGCTCCTCGGATTTTGCATTTTGTGACATCGAGTCACATAACTTTATCATTCATTAAAACTTGCCGCCGTTACAGAGCACTTCGACTTTGCACCAATTCACATGCTTTGACAGTCATTTTCATCGAGTCACGTGACCATAGCGTGACATGGAATTTTCGCGATCACACATCGAGTTGCTTAAGAGTTCTTTCGAGATCGTCTGGTAATCCAAACCGACGCTCCAACGACGGCCATAATTGCAATGCCGCGCGCACTGTCTCGTCAGAAAGTGAGACTGTCTTCAGATCATCATGTAGGTACGGACGCTTCCCGCAATTCAATGCGTCACACGACATCCGTTTTCCTGCCCGGCATTCCCTCCATGAACATGTCCTACCAATGTATCTGCCTTGAGTATCCGCAAGGAAGATGTCCGCGCCTCGATTCATTTGTTGAGCTCTGCCTTTGATCTTCCGGCCCAAACGGGCCAGCGGCTCAAGGTCAACGTCGTCATCAACGACAATCAGTAAATCGATGTCTTTAGGATTCTCTTTCTTGGTTGTAATCGAGCCAAGGAGTGCAACGCGGCGAATGCCCGGAAGCTTTGTTACCGCCGAAACAAACCAAGGTAGGTGGGAAGCAATTGCTCTCGCATATATGTGGTGAGTTTAGTCCAGCTCACGCTTTCCCGTAAATCTGTGCGTGGGCCGTATCGCACCTGACTAGACGCGCCACGACTGACAATTTGAAATATTACAACATTTGTAATATTATCTGCTCGGAGATTGATATGACTGGAACGGATTTAAGATTAGGAAGAGAACAGAGAGGCTGGACGCAAGAGCAGGCGGCACTCAAGCTCGGTGTTTCACAGCCTTATCTCTCGTTGTTGGAGATGGGCGTACGCCGCGTACCAGACAGACTGGCGCGGAAAGCTGCATCGCTGTTCGGTTTGTCGGCGACAAAGTTACCAGTGGAAACACACTGGCACGCTGTGCCAGCTAAAGATGATCGCGCCCTCGCATTCGATCTGGCGGCTCTAGGTTATCCGGGCCTTTCATATCTAAAGTCCCGACGAAAGAGGAATCCCGCCGAAGTTGTGTTATCCGCGCTGAAGACTAAAAACCTGGACACTAGACTGGCTGAGGCTCTCCCTTGGGTGCTGTTAGAACATCCAGAGTTGGACTGGCAGTGGTTGACGAGTGCGGCCAAGGTAAATGACCTTCAGAACAAACTCGGTTTTCTTACAAACGTTGCGCGGCGGCTGGCTGAGAAACTAGGAAAGAATGAGACTGCGACGTTGTTGAGCGCACAGGAGTCGGCCTTGGAGCGATCTCGTTTGGTGCAAGAAGAGACTTTGTGTAACGATTCTCTAACGCAAGCGGAAAGACGTTGGCTCAAATCCAATCGATCTAACGAAGCCAGGCATTGGAATCTGTTAACAGATCTTTCACCCGAACACCTGAGCCATGCCCTCTAAGTCCATTCCTGAGCCTTGGCACTCGTTCCTTTCGGACATAGATGCAAGCCTTCACGATGACGTGGAGCTGCATTGTCTCGGTGGGTTCGTAATTACAGTCCTGTACGACTTGGCGCGCCCAACAGCGGACGTGGACGTTATCGCGATCACGCCCAGAAGTGAGATCGAATCTCTCATGAGCCTAGCGGGACAAGGCTCGGACCTTCACCGCAAGCACAAGGTATATCTACAGCTTGTTGGTGTGGCGACCGTGCCGGACAGCTACGAGGGAAGATTGACAGAAATCTTTCCGGGAGGATTCAAGCATCTTCGTCTTTTTGCTCTCGATCCATATGACCTCGCGCTCTCGAAGATTGAGCGGAACACACAACGCGACAGAGATGACGTTAAGCACCTCGCGCGAACTGTCCCTTTTGATCTCGACAAGTTGCAAGAGCGCTATCAGAAGGAACTCCGACCGGATTTGGGCAACCCGGAACGAGAGGATCTAACCTTAAAACTCTGGATCGAAGTCATTGAAGAGGAGCGGAAGAGTGCCTGAAACACTTAACGAAGTGCGGTTAGCACGAAGATGACCTGATAAAATGAAAGCAAACGTCAAAGCAATGAAGTCTCGAAAATCGAGAGCAAACAAGAACGTTCAGATGAGCAGCGGCAATGTCTTTGCCGATCTCGGTTTCCATCACGCGGAAGAGCGTCTTTTGAAAGCAAAGCTGACAACTGAGGTTGCTCAACTAATTGAAAGGAAGGGTTGGACCCAGGCTCAGACTGCTGAGCGGACATCACTCGATCAGCCAAAGGTATCCCGTCTCCTGCGCGGCCAGCTTTCCGGCTTTTCAGCAGATCGTTTGTTCGCCGTTCTGAATCGCTTGGGTCACAGCGTTGAAGTCCGCATATCCGCAACTGAACGGGCGCCGGAGAAATCTCACACGCGCGTCCTGATAGGGTAAACGATTAATTTGAAGTCCAATTGCCGCAACTCGGGCGACGTCACGCTTGCGAATCAAAGAATGCATCCAATTCGGTCTTCAGCCGATCTCGAAGGTCCAACGGGTTGTCATAAGCTACGTACCGCAGCGGCGCAAGATCGAAATGGACCTTGTTGCCCCATGCGCGGCTGCGGGTCTTACATAATGACGATTATCGTACGCCTCGCGTCTATTACTTTCCGTCCGGATGTCACCCCTCGCCCATTCCTAATGCGTCTCACTCGTGGCCGAGACCATAGTCCCGCTTGAGTGCTAACTGATCTAACTGATCAGAAGTAAAGTTCGCGGAAAGACGATAAAGAATCGAACTAGGGAGGGCAGACAAGATAGAACGCGATTTCAAACTTTATCGATCCTCTAAACCTCGTCTTTCCAGTAGCTTTAGAATAAAGCAAATCATACGAAGAAACTTGGGCAACTGGGGAAGTTACTCAACTTCCCAATGCTCATGAGTTTGTGGCTTTATTTTTGCTTTCTGCAGGGCATTTCGATAAAGCGGAGGGGCATATGACTGTAAGACCGCGAGGTAGGAGAAGAACGCTCTCAAAACACGTTTCATCCTTCAACATGTACATGGATCAGGTTTATCGCGCAATCATGGAAGCGACAGGAGCGGTCAAGGATGCGCCGGTGATTCGCGAGCTGCTGGACGAAGCGCTGGGCGCGCGCCGGCGAAAGGCTTTGGGAATCGCCGACTCCGAAGAGCCGCCCGGCCAAGGTACGGCGGAAACTCTTCATACGCTGCAAACCCTATTGCTTAAGCTGATTAGGCACGAAGACTTACTGCTCCGCAATCAAAAGGTTGGGATCAAGCTTCTCCTTGAAACCTTTGTAGAAGCCCGGACTGGCAGAGCTCTCGCGTGGGAAGAACTCATCGAAAGACCCTTGATCCAGAAAGGTAAAACCAAACAGGATTTGGTCAACTACTTCGACATGAAAACCCGTTACGCAAAGGAACATGCGGTCGAATTGTTTGAGAAGCTCAAGAAGGAAGGAGCCGAGAGTCGGTGACCGCAAGAACCAAGGTGTTGGATTTTACATGCACTTTTGATGTTGTGTTTTACAACAGGGGTGATCGACGCGCGTGGCTAACCCTTCAGAATTCGGGGTCAAGCTTTCCGGTTCTTTCCCATTCATTCCCATCACATCCTCCCTTTTCCCATTCCTTCCATGCATGTGCTTTCTGGCACATTGATTGACATAGAGCTGAAACGTGATGAATTCGCCGCAACAGTCGAGCCTCCCTTTCGGAAAGGCAACCATGAATTTGAAGCAGGCGAAAGAGCTACCGATTTATCTGACGCTGAAGGAAGTGGCTCAGCTGCTCAAGGTAAAGCCACGGACCATCTACGCCTGGGTGAGCGATAAACGCATCCCATTCGAACGCAAAGGCAGTCTCCTGCGCTTTCGTCTTGATGCGGTGCTGGCATGGAACGATCCAACGCGGTAACACAAAAACAGATTGCTCAAGTTTGAAGATCGCGAATCAGCCGGAGGTGTGGCGTGTTAGAATCCTCTCGCTCCTGTAACGGCGGCAAACCGGAAAGGAGCAGCCGATGTCAGTAAGGAAAAGGGGAGAACACTGGGTTGTTGACATCAGTGAAAAAGGAAGGCACCGAGTCCAACGCGTTCTCCGAGGCGCACGGACGAAGGCGCAAGCACTAAAGGCCGAGGCCAAAACTCAGAACTCAGATCTTTGAAAAGAAATTTGGCCTCGTGGAAAGGCCGGAATGCCGCTTCGACAAGTTTGTTGATAACTCATTCCTGCCGACCAAAAAACTAAAGAAGAGTTACGCTTCGATCGACAGCATTTGTAAGCCTCTCAAGAATTTCTTCGGCAAGCATTTCATTTCTGAAATCGATACCGAGATGATCGAGAGATACCGGCAAATGCGCGTCGAGGAAAAGACTAGGCTGGATCGCAAACGAAGCCCGTTGCGCGTGAATAAAGAGATGCAGGTTCTTTCTTCAATGTTCACGCTGGCTTTGGAAAAAGGATTAATTGCTTCAAGACCGCGAACGACCATGTTTCGGGTCTGCGGCGAGAGGGTACGCTACCTAATGTCCGACGAAGAGAAAGTCCTTTTCGAAAAGCTTGACGGTTGTGAGTGGCTGAAAGGCATCGTCCTGTTTGCATTGCATACCGGCATGCGACGAGGCGAAATCTGTGGGCTTCAATGGTTCGATCTGAATTTCGAGCGTGGATTGATTCACGTTCGCAATACCAAGAACGGCAAGGATAGGCTAATCCCTATGAATGCCACTGTCCGAACGTTACTCGGGAATCAGGCGAAGACCAGCACCTATGTCTTTCCCAGTCCGCGAACTAAGGAGCGGCTCGTGGAAATCAAGTACTCCTTCGTACGAGCTGTGAAGGCTGCGAAGATCCCGGATCTGCGATTTCACGATCTACGCCACACAGCGGTGACTCGCATGGGAGACGCCGGCGCGGACGCGTTTACTCTGGCTGCAATCTTCGGCTGGTCAGATATTCGGATGGCGATGCGTTACACCCACGCGATGGAGGACGCAAAGCGCCGAGCAATCGAAGCAATCGCGGTTGGAAGTAAAAGAAATGCGGGCGAGACGCCCGCGATCCCGGTTTCACGTGACCACAGCGTGACAAATGAAAAACCTGCTGCTAGTCAGATCGCCGTAAGTGGTTGATAGGATTGGTAGCGGGGGGCGGGATCGAACCGCCGACCTTGGGGTTATGAATCCCTAGTCCAGTCAATCAGTTTCCTCTCATTTGTCACATCACTGAATAAATAGCGAGCGGACTGCACTCAATCGAGGATGTTTTATGGCCCGGCTTGGTGTACTTAACCTCGTGAAGTCTGGCAAAAGTCTGGCAAGCTGGGCTTTTGGCTATCACGCCGCCCGGGTTTCGGTTACTAGAAGGCTCATTGATCAGGATGGTGACAGTAGCACCTTTATGGCTTGCTTCCTCTCGCAAAGCTTGAAAGCTTCCTGCCAACTCTCCAGCAGCATCTTATGGGTAATCAGGTCATTCAGGCTGACGGCCTTCTGCTCAAGAATCTTCAGTAATCGGTCCCAGGTTGAGGTCGTGTAACCGACCGATCCTGCCACTCTCAACTGTTTATGGAAGACCTGATCAAAATCGAGGGAGATTTTACGTCCGAATATCCCCACTTGTGTGTATTGACCAAGAGGCTTCAAAGCGCGTAAGCAATTGGCAGCCGAAGCTTCGGCGCCGGCGCACTCGAATGCCACGTCCACGCCGGCCCCTTTTGTTTCTTCCGCGACTACGGTCGACAGCTCCTGTTGGCTAAGGTTCACCACGGCGCTAGCTCCGAGCGTTTTGGCTTTCTCAAGACGCATCGCGTCTTCGCCTGTGCCGGCTACAATGGTCTTGATTCCTTCAGCTAAAAGAATCTTCAGACAAAGCAAGCCAATTGGGCCGGGACCAGAAACCAGGGCTACGTCTCCCAATCTTACGTTCGTGACTTGCAGCACGGCTTGAACGGCGCTGGCGAACGGCTCACACAACGCAGCCTCGGCTAACGAGAGTCCAGCCGGAATCTTGTATACTTGATCGCCGCGTGCTACAACATATTTGGCAAACGCCCCGTTGACGCCATGTCCCATCCCCCGTCTGTCAGCGCAGAACATGAAGTAACCCATGCGACAAAAAGAGCAGGCGCCACACGTGACTGCGGTCGCCGGTAGTACGGTTGCGTGATCGTCAGGCTGAATGTTGCTTACCAGCCGACCAACCTGAACCACGCGCCCGGAGAATTCATGACCAAGGATGACGGGCGGAAAGTTTCTGAAGGTATCCTCGTAGACGTGAAGGTCTGTACCGCAAACCCCGCAAAAGCTCACTTCGATTTTGACTTGATTATCGCCACACGCGGGCTCTTCTACCTCTCGCAGCTCCACATTACCAACGCCTGGTTCATATTTGATGAGAGCTTTCAAATCATTTCCTCCGAATCGACGATTTGATTGCTTCGGTTAGAATGCGTCCGACGTTATTGCTCGCTGGCTCAATTTTGAGGATAGCTGACAGCGTGGCGGCAATGTCAGACGGGCTGCATGCGATGGAATATCTGCCGGGCGCAACGCCAGCTCCATAAAAGATGACGGGTACATGCGTGTCGTAGCTGTACGGCGTGGCGTGAGTCGTACCCGGTTCAGTGCGCTGGATGTAGAACGGCTTGTTGATGATTACTAAATCGCCGCTCCGTTCGGCGTAAAACCCATTCGCAGCATGGCTCGAAAGCAATCCGGGAGCGAGCTGTCGGGAAAGGAGCTGGCCGCGTGTAAAGCATTCTGCTACGCCTTCAACCGTGAAAGCGGCGTTACGGCCAATGCGCTCTGCTTCAGCCCGATCAACATGTCGCCGTTCCATCACGCCATAATCAAAGTAGACATTTCCGTTTACCGTGGCCAGAACCCAGGGCTCGGTCCTGAAACGCCGATTGAGCGCAGCTTCGATTACGCTTTTGATATTCTTGCTGTCAATCCGTCCGCCTCCCAACCCCAAGTCGCGCGCGTGCTCGACTATCCCGTCAAGTGCCGGGATAGAACCAGTCATAAAGGTAGCGTGGCCGGGTGCTGTAACGGTGGGGGAGTATGAGTAGTTGGCGTTAGTAAAGACGGCGCCATCACGGAGCAGACGCCGGAAGCCTCCTTCGCCGAACAAGTCTTCAAAGCGAGCCAAGTAATCGTAACGGAATTGATCTATGACGATTCCCACCACTAACCGAACTTTTGCGCCGGCTCGCTCTTTCGTTACTCTCTTTTGAGAGAAGGTGGGCGAAAGAAAGCTGCTAAGAACCAGCGACAGGGTAAGCAGCATCGCTAACAGCCGGAGTCGAGGGCCGCTGCCGCCGCTCCTTCGATTTAGAGGTTCAGCTACTCTTAACAAAGATCTCTCCTTTGGCTTCTGGTGGCGATTGATTTTTCGCTTGGCGCTATATAGTGATTATGATCGGAGTTTTGCACAGATAACCCTGACTGTTCCTTCAGTCCCCAGGATCTCGGTGCGGTTATCGTAGCATAGTGGCGTTAAGACGTAGTTGCTGGACAAACAGGAGGGAGTGCAGTTTAAGTTTAATCGCAGCCCATGGCAACTCTTATTCTTTTGGGGAGGTGAACGTAAATCAATGGTCAGTGCGATCACGTCTAAATCAGTCTCGTTCATCGCAATGTTTATTGCGATGAGTTTCACTTTTAATCTCTGTGGGCTGAATGCTTTTGGTCAAGCGCCTATTGACGATGTCAACCCAATGATTGGCACCACTGGCCCGAGCGTCTACGACTATGGCGGCATGATTCCTGGTGTCGCCACCCCCTTCGGCATGACGCATTGGACGGCCATGACTCGCGAAAACAAAATAAGCGTTTACTCATATAATTACAGCGACAAAACTATTGAAGGATTTCTTGGCACCCATCAACCCGCTATCTGGATGGGCGACTATGGCTATGTAAGTTTGATGCCATCCAGTGGAGAGTTAAAGATCTCGCGGAAATTGCCCTTTAGCCATCAAGATGAAATCTCCGCGCCCAACTACTACGCCGTCAAAATGGGCGATGAGGGCAAATCGATCAAAGCAGAGTTGACGGCCACGACCCGCGCCGGGTTCCTGAAGTTCACGTTTCCCGCATCACAAACTTCTCATATCGTGGTTACTGCGATTCGCTCCAAGCAATTCAAAGGCTTTGTCCAAATCAATCCAAGGGATCAGGAAATCAATGGCTACAATCCTGATCGCATGTCCGCTGAGCTAGGCCCGCCACTTCCTAACTTCAAAGGCTACTTTGTCATTAAGTTCAGCAAACCCTTTGCGTCCTCCGGAACCTGGGAAGATGACAAAATTCATCCCGGGAGCAACCATCAGAGTGGTCATCATATGGGCGGTTATGTAACTTTTCCCACGACAGGAGGCGAAGAGATCAAGGTCAAGATCGGCACGTCGTTCATCAGTCTTGACCAAGCCAGAGACAACCTGAGGAGGGAGATTCCAGATTGGGATTTTGACCGCGTGAAAACGGAAGGTCGTCGTATCTGGAATGAGGCGCTTGGCAAAATCAAGATTCAAGGTGGAACGAAAGATGACCGCGTTAACTTCTACACCGCGATGTATCACACTCTCTTATTTCCCAGAATCTTCTCGGAGTACGGACGCTATTACAGCGCCTTTGACGATCGTATACACAACGGCGTCTCTTACAACGACTATTCTCTCTGGGACACCTTCAGGGCCGAGCACCCACTGTTGCTGTTGACTCAACCCGACAAGGTGCCGGAGATGATTACCTCCCTGCTGCAAATGTATGACGAGGGCGGCTGGATGCCGATGTGGCCCAACCCCACCTATAGCAACATCATGATCAGCACACATGCTGACAGCGTCATCGCTGACGCGTATGTGAAAGGATTTAGAGGTTTCGATCTGAAGAAAGCCTACGCGGCCACGTACAAAGATGCTATGACGCCGCCTGATGGAGATACACACAATCGTTGGCTTGACCGCGCGCCGTGGACGGCCTTTGAAGCCAGAGGAGGCCTAACCTGGTACAAGTCCCTCGGGTATGTTCCGCAAGATAGAACAGACGAGTCAGTCTCCCGCACGCTGGAATTCGCCTATGACGACTTTTGTGTCGCTCAACTAGCTAAAGCCGTCGGCAAAATGGACGACTACGAAATGCTAATGAAAAGGAGTCGGAACTATAAGAATTTATACGATTCGTCCATCGGTTTCATGAGACCGAAAAAGGCGGATGGGAGCTGGGACGAGGAAGGTTGGGCTTCCAGGGAAGACAGAAAACCTGGATTCACAGAGGGTAGTCCGTGGACCTACCTGTTTTGCGAAATGCAGGATATTCCCGGCATGGTCGCTTTAATGGGTGGGAAGGAGCGGTTCAACGCTAAGCTGGATGAGAACTTCGCGGGAGGCCATTACCGACACGACAACGAACCGGGTCATCACTACACCTACTTGTATGACTATAGCGGCCAGCCCTGGAAGACTCAGGAGAGAGTCAGAGAGACGATGCTCACGCATTACCACAATGCGCCCGACGGGCTCAGCGGCAATGACGACTGTGGACAAATGTCCGCCTGGTATATTTTCAGCGCGATGGGATTCTATCCGGTGACGCCCGGCAGTCCGGTTTATGCCATTGGCAGTCCTCTTTTTGAAAAGGCCACCATCAGATTGGAGAAACCATACAAGAAGGGTCCATTCACGGTCATTGCACGCAATCAATCGTCAAAGAACAAATATATTCAGTCGGCAACGCTAAACGGGAAGCCACTAAATGAGCCGTTTATTAAGCACGCTGACATTGCCAATGGTTCCATTCTTATCTTTGTCATGGGCCCACAACCAAATAGAAAATGGGGAGCGAGAGCTGCGCATTGACGGTCCGGGAAGTATTGGATTCATTCACCTTGGGAATTGCCATCGCGAAACGCTTGCGTCATGGCGATGTGCTTTTGATAAAGCTCCATCTCCGCACTCATGCGCCCAGGCGTCCAAGCGAGTTCTTGCGCAAGCAATGAAGCAGCGCGTGCCGCCGCGCTTTGTCCCTGATCTTGACTGAATCCAAGCAACGTGCGGCGCAACAGAAAATCGACGAGTCGCGCACATTGCTCGTTGCGCGCAGCAAATATGACCTGAGCGGCCACGTCAGGGGTGTGCGGCGAAAGAGGTTCACGCAAATGCTCGCACGAAGTGGCGAGCTGGATAATTTCGCTGGATCGGCTGCCATAGAGATTAAAAAGGTGTGCGTGGGTCTCATCTTTTAATCCGGCACTTGAAACGTGAGTAATCTTTCTATCTGTGCGGGCACCCGGAAGAGAGTTGCGGGCAGTCAAACAAGGTGCGTAAACATTCAGTTTCGCGCAAACTGCGTCAACTACTTCCTCAGCTATCGCTCGGTAGCCGGTGATTTTTCCGCCCAGGACGGAGATCAGATTTTCCGTGCCCAAACGCGCTCCGTCCAAGATGTGATGCATACGCGAGACGGATGATTCTGAGCCTTCTTCTTTGACTAAAGCGCGTACACCTGCATTACTGAAATAGATCCGTGCCGTATCGAGCGTAGGAAAATAGTCCGTGACTGAGCGCAGCACGTAATCAATGTCTTCTGAAGTTGCATTAGCGATCGCGGGGTCGTCGGTAAAATCTGTGTCGGTCGTGCCGATCAAGCTATGTCCCAGCCACGGAATGACAAACATCAAACGCCCGTCAATGGGAGAGAAGACAACGACAGCGCGGCTGGTAACTGGCGGGCAAGTGATATGTATTCCTTTCGTGGTGCGGATTTGCGTGCGTGGAGCCTTAGCTGCGCGTGATCCATTTGTGAGGCCCCTGGCCACGCGATCAAACCATGCGCCAGACGCGTTAATCACAATGCGGCCCTTGACGCTGATTTCCATGTCGTCATCACTCAATAAGTCGCGTACGCGCACGCCGTCAATCAACTCGCCGGTGCGTGATGCTCCGGTGACTTCGCTGTAGTTGAATGTCTGCGCGCCATGTTCGCAGGCATCGATGATGTTTTCCAGGCACAGTCGTTCTGGCGACTCGGCTTGCGCGTCGAAATAAACTGCCGCTCCCTGTAGGCCTAGCTGGCGCAAGTTCGGTTCAATCTTTTTGAGTTCTCCGGCACTGAGGAAACGATGACGCGGCAAGCTCTTGTCATAGCTCAGCAAGTCGTAAAGCGTCATGCCCAGCTTCATTTTGCAGCGGTAAAAAAAGGTGCTTCCGTAGAACGGCATGATGAACTCCAGCGGTTTGACAAGATGCGGCGCGATGCGCAAAAGCGTTTCGCGCTCGCGCAAGTCCATACGTACGAGGCCGAAATCAAGCAGCTCGAGATAGCGCAAGCCGCCGTGGATCAGCCGCGTCGACCCGGCAGTTGTGCCGCTGCCGAAATCACGCTTTTCAAATAACGCGACTCGCAGATCGCGAAGCGCAGCGTCACGCGCGATGCCGGCGCCGATGATGCCGCCGCCGATGACGATGACATCAAACTGCTCACCTTCGAGTGCCGCAAGTCTGGAAGCACGATCTAGTGAAACGGGCATAGAATACAAGTCGGTAGTGCAAACGAGGTACGGACTTATGCGAACAAGTGCGTTAATAGCAAGGCGGAAACGAAGTGTCAATTTGTGAGGTTTGATGAATGAAGGTGTATCTGGCGGAAGTTATTGGCACGATGATTATGTTAATCCTCGGGGATGGCGTCGTCGCTAACGTATTATTGAACAAATCAAAAGGACAGGGCAGCGGTTGGATGGTGATTACGACCGCTTGGGGATTGGCGGTCATCATCGCCATCTTTTGTGTGGGGCGCGTCAGCGGCGCACACCTGAACCCCGCAGTCACAATCTCGCTCGCCGCTATTGGCTCATTCCCCTGGAAACAAGTACCCGGCTACATGACGGCTCAAGTCCTCGGGGCGTTTCTCGGCGCCGTTGTCGTCTGGGTGCTATACCACCCCCACTTTGCGGAGACAGAGGATCAGGGACTTAAGCTCGCCGTGTTTTGTACAGCGCCAGCGATTCGGCGCCCCATATCGAACTTCATCGCCGAAGTCATCGGCACGGCGATTCTGCTTTTCGGAATTCTCGCAATTGCCGCTAACGCGCAGAAACTTACCACGCCCAACGGCATCAATCTCTCCGTGGTCTTCAGTCAGGGTTTACAACCGATCCTGGTGGGATTTCTAGTGTGGGGCATTGGTCTTTCACTCGGCGGACCTACCGGGTACGCGATTAACCCGGCGCGCGATTTGGGGCCTCGTCTCGCTTACACCTTGCTGCCGATTGCAGGCAAAGGAAAGTCCGACTGGGGATATGCCTGGGTCCCTGTCATCGCTCCACTCATCGGCGGACTTATCGGGGCGGGTCTTTTTACCATCATCGGATTCTGACAGCGAGGAAAGCAACTGATGACAAAATACGTCGGTGCGGTGGACCAGGGCACTACCAGCACGCGCTTTATGGTTTTCGACAATGCGGGTAGCGAAGTTGCGCGTCACCAACTCGAACACAAACAGATTTTGCCCCAAGCGGCTTGGGTGGAACATGACCCTTTGGAGATTTACCGGCGCACATGCGACGCAATTGAAGGCGCGCTTTTGAAAGCCAACCTCACCGCGCAGGACCTTGCCGCAGTCGGCATAACTAACCAACGGGAGACTACTGTCGTCTGGAATCCTAAGACAGGCGAACCTCTCTACAACGCCATCGTCTGGCAAGACACGCGCACGGACCGGATCATGCATAGGCTGGAACAAGCGGGCGCAGGCGAGACGATTCGACGCAAAGCCGGGTTGCCGCCCGCAACCTATTTTTCCGCCGGCAAGATTCAATGGATTCTCGACAACGTCAAGGGCGCACGCTCCGCGGCCGAACGAGGTGAGGCTATCTTCGGCAACATAGACACGTGGGTCATCTGGAACTTAACCGGTGGTATTAATGGCGGTGTGCACATCACAGATGTTACGAACGCCAGCCGTACAATGCTCTTTAATCTCCAGACTCTAGATTGGGACGACGAACTGCTTAGGCTCTTTAGTGTTTCGCGCAAGATGTTGCCCGCCGTTCGTCCATCTTCGGATCCAAATTTTTACGGCATGACGGACCTTAATGGTCCGTTCAAGGGCAATGTTCCTTTGTGTGCAGACCTGGGCGATCAGCAAGCGGCGACCGTTGGTCAAGTCTGCTTCACACCCGGCGAAGCCAAGAATACTTACGGCACTGGCAACTTCATGCTTCTTAATACGGGAAGGAATATCGTGTCCTCGCACGCCGGACTGCTGACAACCGTTTGCTATCAATTCGGTAGCGCGCGTCCCGTTTATGCGCTCGAAGGTTCGGTCGCCGTAACGGGTTCCGCCGTCCAGTGGCTGCGCGACCAATTCGGCATTATCAAACAAGCCGGCGACATCGAAGCGCTCGCTAATACCGTTAGAGATAACGGCGGGGTTTACTTCGTGCCGGCTTTTTCAGGTCTCTACGCTCCTTATTGGCGCGCGGATGCACGCGGCTGCATCGTCGGACTCTCGCGCTTCAACGACAAAGGGCATCTTGCGCGTGCGACGCTCGAATCCATCTGCTATCAAACGCGCGACGTGCTTGACGCGATGGTAAAAGATTCCGGCGTACGATTGGAGATCTTGAAAGTAGATGGCGGTGCGACAGTCAACGACACGCTGATGCAGCTTCAAGCCGACATTTTAGGTGTGCCCGTCGTACGTCCGGTTGTTCCGGAAACAACCGCGCTCGGGGCAGCTTATGCCGCCGGATTAGCCGTTGGTTTCTGGACAGATACTGAGGCGATGCGCCGCAACTGGCAAGCGGACAAGCAATGGGAACCGCGCTGGAGCGCCGACCAGCGAGAAGTGGGTCACGTCGGGTGGCAAAAAGCTATTGAACGCACATTGAATTGGATTGATGTCGAAAATAAGTAACGCGCTCAGCATGAAGGAGAGGAGAGCACACAGCGTATGACACTCGCCCGCAGAGGTTTTTTAAAACTTTTCGGCACAAGCATCGGAATCGTCGCTGCTAAACCCTTTTCATTCGTACTCGCGCAACGCGAAGAGAAATCGAAAGTTTCAACGACTGCGCCGAAGATTCTCGTCGCACATCGCGGCGCATCCGCTTACGCGCCTGAGCACACGCTCGATTCTTATCAACTTGCGCTCAAACAGGGCGCGGATTTCGTCGAACAGGATTTACAAATCACCCGCGACGGCGTGCTAGTCTGCCTACACGACCTGACGCTCGAACGCACCACCAACGTCAAAGAAATTTTTCCCACGCGCTCTCGCGAAGAAGTCGTTGCCGGAATACCGGCGCGCCGCTGGTATGTCTCCGATTTCACTCTAAGGCAGATTAAGCGGCTCGACGCCGGTTCCTGGTTCGATGTGAGATTCAAGGGCGCGCAAGTCCCGACGTTCCAGGAAGCCATTGATCTTGTTCGGAGCAAGGCTGGACTCTATCCTGAAACCAAAGCTCCCGAAGTTTACAGTCAACGCGGCTTTGACATGGAGCGTTTAGTGCTGGACGTGCTCAGGAAAAATCGGCTGGACAAGCGGAGTGCCGCGCGTTACACGCCCGTTATCATTCAGTCCTTCAGCCCAGAAAGCTTGAGAAGATTATCCGGCACGCTCAAAACTAAACTGCCCTTGGTCTTGCTGGTTGGCGATGAAGCTCGCGCGCGTTGGCTGACGGCGGCGGGACTCGCAGAGTTGAAACAGTTCGCGAGTGGCATCGGTCCGGCGAAAGCTCTGGTCGACAAGAGCCTGGTTATGCAGGCTCATGCGCTCGGCTTAAGTGTTACTCCCTACACCTTTCGCTCGCTTAACACTGGACGCTTCAAAAACGTACGCGAAGAAATGAGCTACTACTTGTATAACTTAGGTGTTGACACGCTGTTTACCGACAACCCCGATTTATTTCCTCGTGCGCCGGTCAACGACTAAACAACCGCAGAAGGCGGAACAACCTTTTCCGAGTAAGAGCAATTTATGTTTTCAGAAAAGCGGCCAACTCCGCACGCGTCGGCAACCCGGTACGGGCACCTAAAGCTCTGCAGCCGAGCGCTGCGACAGCGCATCCGATTTTGAGACTTCCCTCAATTTCTTCACCTTTTAACAAGCCATAAAGGAATCCCCCATGAAAGGCGTCGCCCGCGCCGGTTGTATCAACGCAGCCGCCGGGCACTTGGAAAGCAGGCGTCTCCAGAAATTCTCCTTCGCATAGCACCATCGCGCCGCGCCCGCCCTTCGTAAAACCGACGAGCGCACAGCCGTAGCGCGCCTTGATTTCCTGGAGGGCGGCGTGCGCGTCTGTCATCCCGGTCAAGAGGCGCGGGAACTCTTTCGATGAGATGAGCACATCAATCAGCGGCAAAAGCTCCGGCAGGCCTTCGTAGACATTGTCAATGTCGGCGGAAACAACAGTACCCGCCCCCCGCGCTTCTCTCGCCATGCGGGCACAGGCTGGCGGATCGTGGGAGTCGAGATGAATCACACGCGCTCTTGCGACCAATTCCACGGGCGCATCGTCGGGAGCGTAAGCCAGGAGTTCGTCCCGATCCCATATAACGGTGCGTTCGCCTCTTTTTGCTTCGATGATGATATAGCCGACTTGAGTGCGTGCGTCTTCAATGACTTCCGCGAATTCCACGTCGACCCTTTCGTCCTTCAGCGCCTGCAAACCAAAAGTGCCTTCGGAGTCCGAACCGAAACGTCCGGCATAAGCGGTGCGCAGACCGAGACGCTGCAACGCGACGATGGTCGATGCCGTTTGTCCTCCCGCCCCTTGCCTGTGCTCGACCATCTGTGTAGTCGAATCATTATCCGGATAGTCGGGCACTACGATGAGATGATCAACAGCATTGACGCCAAAGCCTGCAGCGTCGAATTCTCTTTTGACTGGAACGTTGAATGGAAACCGCACTAATTGCAAAAGCGAAGAGCCAGCTATCATCACGACCAGCATCTCGGCCGTGGTGACGGCTGGCTCTCAGAAGTCCTCAGATCTAACCCCTCAAAAATTGAATTTCGCCGCGAACTGCATCACGCGTGGATCGCCTGCGAGAGCGGAGATTATGCCTTTGGAGCTACTGGAAATATTTCGTTCGGGAAGTCCGAATTGAGGATGGTTGAACATATTGAACATTTCCCAGCGTAATTCCAGATGCCGGCCTTCGCCAAAATAGTCGAACGTTCGCGCCAATCCAAAGTCAAAATTAACGAGACCTGGCCCGCGCAGAGTGTTGCGTCCACAGGTGCCTAACCGGTTCTGAGGAGCCGGCACAGCGTAGGCAGTGGTATCAAACCAGCGATCTATGCTGCGTTCACTCTTGGACAAAGTGCCGTCCCGAAGACAATCAGCCCAGGCGCTTACCAGCCCCCCAGTCCGCGCGCCGCCTACAGCGTTGTCATTACCGCCGGCGCGGAGGGTAAAGGGTCGGCCGGTATGCATGGCGGTGGTACCGCTCACGCGCCAGCCGCCCAAGATATGTGAGAGCACACCTTTTGCAAGATAGCTACGGCCTCGTCCGAAGGGCAACTCATAGATGTAGCTGCCGGCGAATCGATGTGTGACGTCGAAGTCGCTGGGGCCGCGCCGCTCTCGTAAGTTGTGCGCGTTCTGGGCAAAGCTGCCCGTGCCGCCGCTGAAGAGGTGCTCCATCGAATAATCAATCGATTTTGAAAAGGTGTAAGCGCCGTGGAAGGACAAGCCTCGACTGAACCGCTTCTCAACCGTCAGCTCTCCGCCGTGGTAGATCGAGTTACCACCATTGTCGCGAAATTCGATCGGGCCCAAACTCGGATAAGGAATAACACCTGTGCCTATGCCGTTCGCATCGAAGAGTTGCTGATTCAGGTTGCGCAGAGTGGAAAGGTGCGTGCCTTTGGTTCCCACGTAGTCGACAGTCACCACCACATCTCCTGGAAGCAATCGCTGAATGCCAAGGTTCCATTGATCTACGCTGGGATCGACCGATTCGGGATTGACCGCGCGTAGACGAACCAGGATCACTTTTGCGGGATCGCTCAGGATCGAATTGGGATCGAGCGACAGATTAAAGCCGGTCTGGAGGCGCATGTTGTTGGCCGTCGAATTATTGTTGGCAGCAGTCACATTGTTTTGGACCAGATAGGGCAGATTAAGTGCCAACTGATCTTCGCTACCGGCGCGTTCAAAAAGCATGTAGAACCGGCCATAGCCGGCGCGCACGACAGTCTTGGGCGTTAGTTGATAAGCCAAGCCTAACCGCGGCGCAAAGTTGTTCTTATCGGGCCTGACCAAACTTCTTCCAAAAGCAGAGTTAGCAGGCGTGAAGCTTTTCCCTGTGGTCGGATCCAAATTGGTCAGGCGGTTGGCGCCTTCGTACGGCCACGTGGCGAAGTCATAGCGAAGTCCGAGATTCATTGTAAGCTTCGGAGTGACTTTCCAATCATCCTGGAAGAAGCCCGAGAACATCTTGAAGCGCGCGTCCACGATCGCCGGATTAGCAAGTTGGGCCGAAGAAGGATATCCGAGCAAGAAATCTGCCAACCCGATGCCCGTGCGATTACCGTCAAAGTTGAAGGTGCCTCGCAAGCTGGGCACGTCCAGGTAGATATTACGCATCGGGCCTCGCACGTCAGCGCCAAACTTCATTTGATGAGCGCCGTAGGAGAAGCTAACCGTATCAGCCCATTGAAACTGGTTCGTCTTTTGGGATTTTGGCAAAAAGTCGGGAGAACCCAGCCGATCGAATCCCGATTGTCCTCCTGGCGTCAATGTTCCTCCGCGAGCGGAAATACTAATGCCGGTGATGCCACCACTGTAGAGGGGAGAATCTTGAACTCCTTTGAATCCAAATTCTGAAAGTTTGTTCAAGCCAAAGGGATCTTGCACTGCGACCGAGTTATTGCGCCCCCAGCCCAGGCGAAACTCGTTGACCACACGCGCGCTCATGGTCCGGTTCCAGCCAATTGCGGCCGACTGACCTTTCATGTTGAGCCGGCCATTAGCTGACGAGCCGGTGCCATCAAGAATTCCGCCGAAGATGCCAGGAACGTAGCGGAAGCGATCGGAATTGGTGTAACGGACGAAAATGCTATTGCGTGAATTCAACTGCCAATCCACGCGCGGAGTGTAGCTGTCGGTATCATCAATGATGCCAGGATTGCGGATGAAGTTGTTGATGTTGAGCGCACCCGATCCGGGGATGATGTTGGGTGTCGGCACCAGACCGAGAATTTTCTTGGCCAGTGGATCCAGACACGCGGCAGGAATCTTATTGCCCGGAAACGGTTGAGGAACGCCACCAATCAGGGGGATGCAAGCCCCGACCCGGTCAACGATAGTAGCATAGCTGGTTCTGTTTTCGGCTGCTTTGGCCGCTGAAAAATCGCCATCGCGCTCGTTTTGCAGTGGCACATTCCCTAGCCTGGTAGCGCCTTTGCGAATACGCGTGCCTTCATAGTTGAAGAAGAAAAAGGCGCGATTCTTGACAATGGGGCCGCCAAAATTGCCCCCAAACTGGTTCTGAATGTGCTGAGGCTTGGGACGTCCAGCGCGGTTGTTGAAGAAATTATTGGCATCGAAGATACGATTGCGATGGAATTCGTAAGCAGTTCCGTGAAACCCGTTGGTGCCGCCTTTGGTGGTGACGCTGATGAGCGACCCGGGGCTGCGGCCGTTTTCTGCCGAATAGGGATTGGTGCTCACCTTAAACTCCTGGATCGAATCCACCGATGGGCGCGCTACCTGAGTGGTCAGTTCCTGTACATTCTCTGAGATCGAGTTGTTGTCCACACCGTCGAGAACGAAATTGTTTTGCAATGATCGAACGCCGTGCACATTGACGCCACCGGTGCGTCCAGCGGAAGTGGCGCCGCCTTCTTCTGTATAGCGGTCTCCCTGCACGCCGGCGATTCCTCCCAGCAGGTCATCCCAGTTGCGGGCGCTCAGTGGTAAGTCAGTAATCGCGCGATTATCGACCACAGCGCCGGTCGCAGCTTCCTGCGTGCTCAGCAGCGGGGGTGCTGTCGCCACCACCACTGACTCGCTCACGGAGCCAACTTCCAGGCTGGCATCAATGCGCGCCTTCTGTCCCACTTCCAGATTGATATTCTCGTGAACCGCCTTTTTGAACCCCGAAAGTTCTATCGTTAAGGTATAAGTCCCGACGGGCAAGCTGGCGAAGGTGTAATAACCTGAGCTATCGGTCGTAGCTGAACTTTCCACGTCGGTCGCCTTATTCTTCACGGTCACTGACGCGTTGGGGACCACAGCACCGGCCGGGTCAGTAACCAGTCCAGTCAGGCTCGCGGTGTTAACCTGGCCGGACACCTGCACTGCCAGGCACAAACAAAGAAACAGCAAGCATGCAATGCTTCTGGGGATTCTTCTCAGCACATTCTCTCCTTCTCAGGCAGTCTCTGATGGCCTTTGGATGGGCGGGGCATGCGGCATGCCCTCGACAAAACGCTAAGTTTCAAGCGGGCCGCTGGATGAAGTCCACATTCAAAGTTCCGCTTGACTTCAAGAACCGGTCAGCCATTATAAATTTGGCCGAGATTATATCCCATATTTGCTAAACGGAAGAAAAGTTTCCACCGGTCATCCGTCATATGGGAGCTGATACTTTCGCCCGGCGGCCTGCGCATCGTCTAAGCTTGAAATAGCGGGTGAATTGCCATAGTTTGATGGCCGAGATTGATTGTAAATGAAAACTAGACTCAAATTTTTCGCTTTCTCGCCGCTTCTACTTTCGGCCTCCGTTTACGCATCGCTGAACGTGGCGGGAATTCACCTCGCCGTCGCGCAGAGCAGTTCTCAACCTACGACAGCGCTGGCTACTGAGACTCTTAATCTGCCGGAAGAGACCGAACTTGGTCTTGAAATCGAAGCGCGCTCTCCAGGTGCATCCTGGGCACGCGAGGGCGCAGAAGCAGCCGCGGTTTTGATCTCAGTCGACGGTGT
>Ga0137378_10000264_pt1 | contig 37293 bp, 20 predicted proteins | sample SagtaG_21_FD_104813 | JGI IMG/M metagenome (GOLD analysis project Ga0137378, IMG submission 104813) | Vadose zone soil microbial communities from Sagehorn Ranch, Mendocino, California, USA - Sage2_L_60_16 metaG | ecosystem: Environmental > Terrestrial > Soil > Vadose zone | place: USA... | reverse complement strand
CTGGCCAGAGGCTTACCGGTAACGGCCCACAAGGGAAACGAGCGGCAACACGGCGCGATCGATCTCATCATCCGTAAGTTCGTTTACATGGACGTTCCGGAACAGCCCCCAATACTCGACGAGTTCTACGGTCTGGCCAGGCGCTATCTTCGTCATCGGACCAAGCGTTTCCACTTCGAGAAATTCATTGTTTGTAAACGTCTCAAATGAACATCCAAAATCAGGGTATTGCTTTGTCGGGTCCGGCATCGTCTTCTTCGCAAACATCTCCCCGTTCAGAAGATATGCGGCCCAAGTGTCGCGATTAAACATTCCGATCTTTTGAGCATCGCTGTTATTCGGATCCTGTCGCAAAGTCAGATATTTCCTCGTAAATTTCCAACGAGGATCAGACAGGTTCGTATAGGCCCACATTACCAGCGGGTTGGTGGCTTCCAGGTTTTGAGGATGGTGACCTCGCGGAGGGAAACCGCTTATCACCGTGCCACCTTGTGCCATCATCGTCAGGGCCCACGGTGCGAACTCGAGCGGAAAGAGAGAATGATTCGTGATTCTGTGGGTTACTTGGACACTTGAGCCACTTGGCGCCAAATCGACCCGAATTTCTTTTTGCAGCTTCGTTCCTGGTTCAATTGGTTCACGCGCAACGACACCGGTGAGGGTGATCTGAACGTCCACTGGAACGTTGTCTGGCTCCCACGTGGCAATCGGATCTTCGGGTGCTTTCCATACACGGTCGCCCCCGCGCAACTGAAATGATTTCTCCCCGCTTTTACCCAACTGATCTGAGAATTCCTTGAAGAGGTTTTGTCCGCCGACAAATCCGTAGCGGATGATGCGTGGGCCGACATCTCCGGTAACAATGAGCTCGACCTCTCCGTTGCTAATCCGATAGCAGTTCTTCCAACCTTTATAGTCTGTTTTTTCTACCCGCACGATCGCCTTCGCAGTCATTGTGCACGTCATCATCGTGACCACTACCCCTATCGCTCTGATCAAACCTGCCCTGCTCATTCTTCTCATTTCATTCCTCCCTCAGTTGACCGCCAAATGATCCCTGTCGGGAAGCTTGGGAAAAGCCGCATGTGGCTCAGTCTGATACCAGAAAGCGACGGAAGAAATGTCATCCGTCTGAGGCAAATATCTCCCCCCAGTTTGCCACCCCAAGTCTTGGATGGTGACGCGAAGGTCGGAGTCAAAACGAATTGGATCGCTGATGTGCCACCGATACAGCCCGAACCGTTGCTGGGATTGATAGAGGCCGTCCGGCTTGATGACCTGTGCTAGGCCGGAGTAAGGAGAGGTGAACTCCTCGTACTGGCGGGCTTCCTTGTTTTCGAAATTGTAGGAGCCTCCAAAGTAGTCCTCTGTTCCGGTGCCGTTGATGGTAGGAAACTGCTTGTCTCCGTCCAGATAGAATTTGATTTCTCCTTCACCCCACCAACCGTTGTTGTGGACGCCCCACGCCAGATACGTACCGACATACTGGCCTTTTCCCCGCACGCCGTCCAGGATCGTGTAGTCCTGCTTGTAGCGGACCGGATCTTCTCTACGGAATTGAGCGTGGAAATATGCGGCATCGGCAGGAACCCGGGCCTTCGTATAGTCGATTTGGAAGTAGACCATCATGGGCTTGTCGTCGAGGTTTTCCAGCGTCAGCCTGGCGTCCTTGCGAAATGGCATCGGCCAGTAGGAGTTGAAGCCGCTTCCGGGATTCACGCATACTGGCAAGGACGAAATGTGGGCGTACTTGCCCCAGCCCATCGCAAAGAAATCTCCGACGGGAACCTCTACGGAGGGGCTGGTCTCGTTATCCCAGTACATTCTCAGGATTGACCAACGCCAATTTCCGGTGGGGGTCATCCAGATGTGCTCGATTTCACCCGCGCCGGCGATATGGGCGAGCGTGAAGGTTTGGCCAGGCTGAACAACAACCGAGGGACTCATCTTCCAGCCTTGGCCCAAATCGCGCGCTGCATGCGCGCCGGTGCCTTCGGTCGCCACGCCGCCTTTTCCTTTTTCTCCCGTCGGATTCTCCGGGCTAATGGAGAAGCTCTGCGCATCAGACAAGCGATACACATTCGCCAGGCTGTTATTGAGCCCGTCGAAAGAGGCGTCTTGCGCACGGCAGACCGCGGCAATCGCCAATGTAATGCCCAGCAAAACAATGTTCCGAACCCTCATCTTGTTTCTCTCCGAGTCTTGCATTTGGGTTGTCGATTCGTCCCTTCCTATTCGCATTGGCCCACAGCACAGACCGGACACAAACAGGGCTTGGAAAACTTGCCGAAACGCGAAGGACCGGCATCGATCGCTCACGCCTCCGCAGAGATCAGGGCCGTGCAGAGGAGACGACGTATGTGGCGCCGCCGCCTCTCCAACAAACCTAAAAATTCCTCACATTGCCTCCTGCGGGTTTGGGGTTTGGCCATAGGTTCGTAGTTCCGCGCTGCACTGATTGGGATCGTCTGGCTTTGTCCGCCAGCTCGTCCGACGCCTCTTGGCGCGACCAGGCAGCGTGCCGATTCATGCTTCGTTTTCTCGCACCAATAGAACACTCCGGCCAATCCTCAGTTTTCTGGGATCGCTCTCGATTCTTCACGGGGCGGACAACTGCCAGCAAGTTAATTCACCGCCAAAGAATCGCAATTTTAACCGCTAGAGAATCTATAACCGATTGTTTGTCATAGCGTTATGCAAATTGCAGCCCTTGGTCTCCAGAATGTTAAGAACGGTATATGAGCTTCGTTGGACCTTTTGGCGCCCGTCTGTTGCCGGGATCGGCAAGCACACGTTAGACTCAGAATCACGTAAACCAGGGGAATCAATGGGAGCGATTGCGGAGAACCCGGCTCGGGTGGCCTCGGAAGATTTTCCGAGCGTAGAAGAGCGGCGAACACTCATCGAGCGGGTGGCAGCCAGCGAGCACTTCCGGCGTTCGGCGCGTTTGCGGGATTTCCTGCTGTACGTGGGAAGAGAGTCGCTCAAAGACGGACGCACCGAGATTCACGAACAGGAGATCGGAGCGCGCGTCTTTGGACGGGAGGACTCCTATGACCGCACCGCCGACAACATCGTCAGGGTGAACGCGACCGAGTTGCGAAAGCGCATCGATGCGTACTTCGCAACCGCCGGCGTGCGGGAGACGCTCGTCTTCGAGATCCCCCGGGGAGGCTATATGCCGGTCTTTCGCCGGCGGCTCCCTGACTCCTCCGGCTCTTCCTCCCCACCGGCCGAGGAGTCCCCAGAGGAGATATTGCCTCCGCCTGTTCCGGAGGTGCGGAGGCGGGTGCGATTCCTTGCGCATCCGTTGTGGGCGTTCGTGAGTCTCTCTCTTGCCATCGCGTGCGCGGTGCTGATTCAGAAGTACCGCGCCGTACAAACATCCTTCTATCCTTGGCAGAGCCGGCCGGCGGTGGCCGCCTTTTGGCGCGGCTTCCTGGACCCTCGCAGAGATACTGCGGTCGTCATGTCCGACGATTCGGCCAGCGTGATCGAAGACATAACCCATCGCCCTGTCACGCTGAACGACTACGTTACCCGCGATTTTCTACGACAGATTCAGTCGTCTGATCTGAGCGCGGACCGCAAAGCGGACCTAAACGAAATCTTCAGTCACAATCTGACGAACTTCGGCGCGGCGCGCGCCGTTCAAATCGTGACCGGAGAGATTCCGCCAGACTACCACCAGTACCTGACTCTTGCCCGCAATTTCACCCCGGATGAAATTCAACGGAACAACGTGGTGCTGCTGGGCGGCAAGAAAGCGATACCGTGGAATGAACTCTTCGTCAACGACCTGAACTTCGTGACCGACTACGACGACGCGCACTCACACATGTTCGTTCGCAACCGCAACCCAAAGCCGGGAGAGCTGCCGATTTACCCGGCGCCAGGGGTCGTGGACGACTTTTCCGGCTATGCCACTGTCGCCTACCTTCCCAACCCGAGCCGGACCGGCCACGTGATCCTGCTTGCGGGAACCGACACGGATGCCACGGCCGCCGCGGCCGGTTTTCTGACGTCGGAGGACCGGATGGAAAAACTCCAGAAAACCTGGCACGTGGATCGCTTCCCCTATTTCGAGGCGGTACTCAAAGTAACATACATTCGGGGGACGTTTTTCGACGCGGAATGTATCGCCTATCGCACATATCCTGAGCGTCGTTGAAAGACCAAGCGTTCACGCGTGTCCGGCGTCAAGCTAATGTTCCGTTCGGGAAATTTGATTGTCGCCAATCACACGCGCCAGCGCTATCGCTGCTCGCGTCCGTCCGCGCTCGCTCCTCTCCGTTACGATCGCCGCGACATGCCGTTAAGTGCATTCGGGCAGACAAAGTGAACGGAGATTACCTTCGCCTCCGAGTTGCCGCAGTTGCTTGAAGCAACTCAAGCCGAGGGCTTCAATACCCTCGACCCGGCTAATGAAGCGGCTGTGCTGGTCAAGGAAGCGGAGTAAGCGGGTCGGCCGAAAGCACTCCTATCGAGCGGTTTCAACCGACAGGCTATTGGACGGTTGCATGGCAAACCTCTGCCAGCCGCCCGATGCCTTCCCGAATCAGTTCCAGAGAAGCATTGGAGAAGTTCAGGCGCATGAAGCGGTGGCCGGACGCGTTCGCGAAGAAATCCTGTCCAGGCACGAAGAGAACCTTGCGCGCGAGGGCATGGCGCATCAGCTCATTGGTCTCTACGCCCTCGGGGCAGGTGACCCACAGAAACATGCCGCCCTCAGGGTGTGTCCATGTGAATTCCGGGGGCATGGTTTCCCGCAGGGTCGAGTCCATGATTGAGTAGCGCTCTCCATAGGATCGGCGGATGCGTTCGATATGAGCGTCGCTGTCGAAGTCCGCGAGATAGCGATGAACAATGCGCTGGTCGAAACTCGACGTATGCAGGTCGGTCGCCTGTTTGGCGATCGTCAGCTTGCGATGAACCTGCTCGGCCGCGACAGCCCATCCAACCCTGAGACCGGGTGCAATCGTCTTTGAGACGGTACTCAGGTAGATGACGTTTCCCTCGGTATCCAGCGACTTGATGGGAGGAATCGCGGAGCCCGCGTAGCGCAGGCGCCCGTAGGGATCGTCCTCCAGCACCATCAGTCCATAGCGAGCCGCAATGGAATAGAGAGTCTTGCGGCGCTCCGCCGTAAGCGTAACGCCTGTCGGGTTCTGGAAATTTGGAATCGTGTAGAGAAACTTCGGCTTTTCGCGCTCGATCAACTCGGGCAGCGCTTCCGGGATCAGGCCTTTGTGGTCGGTGGGCACCGCCGCAAATCGAACTTCATAGGTCTGAAATGCCTGAATGGCGGCCATGTAGGTCGGGTTCTCTGTGAGGACACAGTCTCCCGGATCGAGAAAGATCTTCCCGGCCAAATCAAGTGGCTGCTGGGAACCGGTGGTGACGAGAATGTCTTTGGCCGAACATGCAATCCCTCGGCGGCGGGACTCGGCTGCGAAGGCCTCGCGCAGTGGAGCAAAGCCCTCGGTGGGGCTGTATTGAAGCGCGGCTGCGCCCGACTCGCGCAGGACCCGGTCCGCGGCGGCGGCAACGTCGCTTACGGGAAATAGCTCCAGCGCGGGAAGACCGCCGGCAAACGAGATGATGTCGGGCTGTTCTGTAACCTTGAGAATTTCGCGTATGGTCGAGGTACGCACGTTGTCCATCCTGCGCGCAAATCTGGTGTTCATGCCTGCTCCTCTAATCAGGTTCTGACTCCAATTACCCAAAAGGTCGATGCCAATACTTGTCGGTGAAAGGTGACGAAGCGGCTCGTCATTGCCCCATATCTATTTCGACCTGCATGGGACTCGTGGAATTCTGCAAGCGGATCAACAGCGTGCCGGTACTCATCTCATATTCGCCAGGGGGCACCGCCACCCCTCCGGCGATCAACTTGGCAGGTCTTCGCGAGGCCGTTATGCGAATGACGGCGTTGGTATCCGCAATTCCCTCCATGTCAAAAGTGAGGCGGCCCGCAGCGGATCGCTCATTCGAAAGCCGGCAGCTCGCCGCGATCACATGCGGAGCTTCATCTCGCTTCATCCGGTCAAGATCGACCAACAACATGCGCGAGTTGGGAGCAAGCTCGGCCCGAGTAAGAACGGCAAGATTCGGGTCGAATAAGTTTACAAAGCGTCCATGTATTACGTAGGGCGCGGCAGCCGGAATAGACTCGTCCAAGCCAGATGCGACAAGGTATGGTCCGCGGCGCAATACCAATGCACTGGTCTCCGTCCACCTAAGGTGAATGGCCTCAGCAGCGCGGCGGACCAGCCGCCGTACAATTTCACCGCCATCGCTCCCATGCGTCAGCGATGCTGGGGATTCGCGGTCGGATAATATGATCCCCCGCCCCGCGCGATAGACCCCAGTTGCATCTTCGGATATGCCGAGCCTGGCGAAAAGATCTTCCCGGGGCGTCTTATACGAGTTCGGCGCAGCATTCCACCACTCACGGACGCCGTTATAGGGATCGTCGTCATTGTCCACCACCACCAAAGCGCCGCCGTTGCGGACCCATTGTGCCAAAACGTCATGGAATTCCGGCTTTGGCGGCTTCTGGCCCTCGTAAGTAAGCAGAAGTATCTTAAAGTGATCGAGGAATCCAGGTGTGGTCGCACTCTCGATTTGCGCGGGTTCGGCCGGCACTCCGTGCGTGACAAGCGGAAGGGCAAGCCCATAGAACGAGCCGAGGGCTGCATCCGATGAGAACGGGTCGGCGCGTTCGAACATCATGGTATCGGATACCAGAATTCCGACATTCTTCGTACCCGCTTCCAGCCACTCGACGTTCTCTTGCTTCATATCTCCCAAAGCGCGAATCACGCTTTGGAGTTCCGTTTCATACGCTTTGGGAATGCCCGTCCTCTCGACTGCCGGTTCCGGACCGAATCCTCCCAATCCGGTGCCGACGGGAGTTTGTTCCAATTCCTTGATTGATTTGTTGATCGCAGTGACAGTTCTGATGGGGTGCTGGCTATTGAAGACTCTTTCCGGCCAGGGCATGATTTCGTAGCGCCATACATCGGGTTGCAGGAGTGATGCGGTCAGAGTGCTTTCCCAGTTCGCACGGTAGTCGTCCCAATCGTGGTTGGGATCGTCCTCGATCGGATCGTTCAAATACCAAATCGGCCGGCCAGATGCTCGCGCCAGGTTTTGCATCGATCCGTACTCAAGAAACGCCGTCTCGAATGTTCGCTCCTTTCGTATGCCGTTGTAGTAGTTCGGAGTGCGCGCTGTTCCTGTCCAGACCTGCGCGATATAGCCGTCGGCGCCGACCGCCAGTAGCGACGACTCCGGGCTGACGATTCGCCAGTTGGCATAATTGATCAGCGAATGCGTCGCAACGTAGCAGCGGATCGTCCGGCCGTTCTCCCTCCCATATTCCTTGGCGGCATCGAAAACCTGTCCGAGAGCTCGGCGATAGAGAAAGTACTTCAATTTGGAGGCACGGTACTGAGCATCGACAGAAGAGTTTGGAGCTTGCCACTCTTCGCCGTAGAAGGCTTTCCACTCCCGCTTGAAATTATCTTCCCACCCGCTTCTGGCCCAGAACTCCGGCTCCTCAAGAAAGACCGACTGGACACCAGCATCGAGCGCCCGGCGAACGCCCTGACTCAAATACCGGCCGTAGGAATTTCCGGGTGAGATATAGGGCACGGACGCGTTTCCTCCATGCAGGATCTTGTTGCCAGTGGAGTCCATTTGGGCTTGATCCATGTGATTGTGCCCGTCAAAATGCCCCTCAAGATAATCCTGGTAACTTCCCCAGGCGACACCGGTCATAACATCCCCGATGTAGGCGTGCTCCCGCCAGCTTTGCAGATTCGGCAGCATCCGCGGCCCGATTCCGTAAACCATTGCCGCACCCGCGTCGATGTTGGTGCGTGCGGTCCAGGGCTGGCTGGTCTGAAAGATGAGCCGGTCGTCGCCGCGCTCAGTATTCCCTGTGTTCGTTTTCGCGATCTCTTGCGCCGTCATTCCAAGCGGGACAAAGAAGAGCGCAATTGAAAAGACGACGAGCTTCCGTGACAAAGTGGCCCTCTCTTTCGTGGTTCGTCAAGCGTCTGAAACCGTTGTTCTTCGGAACTCGGCGCAGTCGAGAAGCGGTTCTGGATGTTTTGAGTCGCACTCACTGCGGCTGGAATGCGCTCATGCGCTCTCTTTGCGCGGCGAGAGCAGCATCGCGTTCCGCGTTCATCAACCGGCTGGCCTCGGTCTGCATCTCATGGGCCTTCTGGGTATCCCCCAACCGGGCGTACACCTTGCTCAGTTGAGAACGGCTTTGCGCGCGGGATGGTGCTAAAGAAAGAGCAGTCTCAAGCTCGGTTCGCGCCAGTTCCCATTGACCAGCCGTCATGTAAAGCTTGCCTAACTGGTAGTGCGGCTCAACCACTACCGGATCGAGATGCTCGGCATTCTTGAAAGCAGCAATAGCATCTGCGCTTCCGCCAAGTTGCTCCGACACCAGCCCGAAGACATACTCGAGCGCAAAGTCCATCGGCACTTTTCTGCGAGCCTGCGACAGGAGATCTGCTGCAGCCTCGTTCTTCCCATCTTTCATATATGCCTTTGCCAGAGCCACGTAACCGATCGCCACCTCAGGGTGCTCGGCAACCGCTTTCTGGAAACACTCTGTGCCTTTGGCGGTTTCGCCCCGCATCAGGTCGATCGCTCCCAGCCGGATCTCCATCGCGTAAGCATCGTCACTATTCCGTATTCCTTTCTCAATGAGCGCGGCAGCGTCGTCGTAACGGTCCAGATCTATGAGCAAGCGCGTGTAGTCCAGATAATCATCGGAATTCGTGGGGTCGGCCGCCACAGCGCGCTGGTAGGCGTCGAGCGCCGCGGGAAGTTTCTTCTCCGCTTCGTACACAGACCCTAGCAAGTTGAGAATTCGTCCATCATTCGGCCGCACGATGGCCAGCCTCTCCAGCAATGGAGCGGCCTCTGCCAACCGGTTCGCGTCGAACAATGCGACCGCGAGGTCATATTGAGCCGCCCAGGATCCGGGTTGAGCCTTGGCCATGTGCTCGAAGAGGTGTATCGATTCGCCATACATCTGCTTCGCATTCATCAACGCAGCGAGTTGGAACTCCTGATTGACGGTAAACGCGGAGCGTTGGTCCATTGCGTCGATGAGTTGCTTCGCCTCATTGGACGCATTCGCCCGCAGGCACGCGGCGGCCATGAGAAAAGCGGTATCCGGGTCATTCTCGATGAGCGTTCGGGCGGGTTCCAACTGGGCAATGGCATCCGAGTCGTTGGATGCCTTGAGGTCCGTCATTGCGAGGTAATAGTGCGCAAACGGGTCACTCTCATCAAGTTCGACAGCCTTCCGCAATTCGGCTTCGGCCCGGCCAGGGTCCCCCGCATTCAGGTAGTTGAAGCCGAGATTTTTGTGCGCGGCCGCGAAAGCCGGATTGAGACGAATGGCTTTCACGTAGTCTGCGTTGGCTTGCTCCACTCTTCCCAGCTTGGTTTCGGTTATCCCGATCAGGTTTTCGAGCAGCGCATTCCCAGGCTGCGTGCGGGCTGCGCTTCGAAACTGTGAAAGCGCAGCTTCGTACTTTCCCTGCCGGAAGAGTTCCAGCCCACGCTGAGCGGGATTCTGCTGGGCGAGCGCAGTGAGCGATACGAGCATGAAGAACAGTGCAGTGATTCGCCTCGCCTTAGTCAAGGTTCCGACTCCCCCGGTATCGACCGCGGCGAACTCTGGTCGAAGATGCGGTCTTCCTTAATCTCCTGCGACCTGACGAATGCTTTCTTCGCATCGGCAGTGCTGCCCAGGGCGAGGTACACGCGCCCCAACTGATAATTCGCCTGGCCCTCGGGATCGTGTTCGACGGCCTGCAGCAGTTCCGTCCTGGCCAGCTCAAGCCTCCCCTGCTTGTAGTAAGCTTCCCCTAACTCGCGGTGAGCGGCCCACAAATCCGGCTCTACTCTTACCGCTTTCGCGAGAAACGCAATCCCCTTCTCCTGTTCGCCTCTTTCGACAAATATGGCGCCGATCTCAGCATTCGCCTCCGCGTGATCGGGGTTGACGCGAAGTTCGTCGTTGAACTCGGTCAAAGCTTCATCCGGCTTTCCCGTCTTCGCCAGCAGACGCCCCAACGCAACATGCACCCCCGGAAGACCGGGGGCCGTCTTTCCGACGATGCGGTATTCCGCGATCGCTCTCTCGTCGTCTTCAGCATTCTCATAGGTCTCGGCGAGGAGTTGGTGGGCCGGATAGGAATTCGGGGCCAGGGTAAGTAACTCTGCCAATATGGATAAGGAAAGCCTCCGGTAAGTCCTGGCAAGCAGGTAAGTCGCTTGCAGATCGCCCGGATCGGCTCTTAGCCAGGAGCGCAGCTCGCCTGCCGCGGTGGTTAGATCGCCCCGGTAGAAGGCGCTTTCAGCGCGACCGTATGCGTGAGCGGCGACCATATTATTAGGCGCGGTGCCAAGGAACTCGTTCCAAGAGGATGCGAAGGAAGTACGGTCGCCGAGGCGCGCATGGATATAGGCCAGAGCCAAGCTCCGTGCGGGACTGGGTGAAGCATCGGCTAGCGCAGGCACGCACGTGCGAAGCTTATCCAGAAATCCGGCGCCGGCTGATGCATCGGTATTTGCCCTAGAAGGCGGTAAGCCAAGCGCGAAAGATGTTTCTGCAGGAGCAATGTGGATGGCTTCATCGAGAAGCGCGAGCGCCTCCACCGGATTACCGCGTAACAATGCGATCTGTGCCAGTCCGGCGTCAGCACTTGCGGAGCGGGGGCTGATTTCCAATTCCCGGTGGAACTCGCGCTGGGCTTCATCCAGGTTTTTGCGGAGCAGCGCGACCTCGCCCAGACCTAAATGCGCGCCGCGCCAGGAGCTGTTCTCGCCCAGCGCACGGCGGTAGTGGCCTATCGCTTTCAGCCACAGCCCCTGGTCCTTGTAAATATCCCCGTAGACCTGATGAGCCATGGGCTTTCCAGCGGCGGCGAGAATGATGCTTTCTGTTCCCGCCGTGGCCTGCGCCCGGTATGCCTCTCCGAGCCGAAAGAGGATCTCTGGATCGGAGGGAAACCGGCCATTCGCTACTTGCAGCCGGTCGATCGCCTCAGGAGTCCGTCCCGCCGCGTTTAAGGCCGCGCTCAACCACAGATATGGCTGCTTGTTGGCCGGCTCCTGCCGTTGTGCTTTTTGTAGTTCGAGAATTGCCGCGGCCGGCCGATTCAGTTTGACCAGGTCGATACCTAAATAAAGGCTGACTCCCGGTAAGCCGGGCTTGAGACTCTGAGCCTTCTCCAGCGCGCGTGCCGACTCAGGATACTTACTCTCGGCGTTATATGCGAGCCCCAGACTCGCATATGCTTCCGCGGCGTTGGGCATGAGCGCAATGACTTTCAAAAACTCCTGTGCCGCCGCGTCGTACGATCCGGCTTGCTGTGCGCGCTGCCCAGCCTGGAAATGCCGGAGCGCCTCGGCGTCCCCGTCCTGGGCCTTCGCGGTAGCTGTAAAGCACAGTATCGCGCACATACGTGCTACTATGCAACGTACCGGCGCCATCCGAGATTTGTGCTGGTGTCGCATGGGCCCAAGAATGCATCTGCATATTGAAATCTTGGGGGACCGGGTTCGCCGGTCCCCCAAGTGTGAATGGCTTTCGAACATCGCCTCCTTGAATCCTCAGAAGGTGATGCGGAAGTTGCCTTGCATGGTGCGATTGCCGGCAGTGGCGGTCGATTCGCCGAAGTTTGCATCCCCGAGGGTATTGTCGAATCCTCCCCATGTGTGCCGGTTGAATACGTTGAAGACATCGACCCGAAAGAGGAGATTCACCTTCTCAGTTCCGAGCGGAATCCTCTTGGACGCGGCTACGTCTTCGCTCTTTGTTGCGAAGTTCCGCACGTTACCGAGAAGCCTCGGAGCGTTGCCGAAAGTGTAGTTCGGTGCCGGGGTATATGCAGCGCTGTTGAATTTGCGACTTTGCCCGTATGTCCACCCTCCCCCATGGTACCCGGATGGACTCACGCCAGCCACTACATTGAGACGTGGGTTCAGGCCATCGCCCAGGTTGCTGGACGTTGCTTCGCCCGCGAAGATCCCCGACTTCCAGTTCCCTGGTCCCCTGACCCAAAGCGGCGTGCCGCTGGCATATTGGTCGTTGTTGCTCAGCGTCCAGCCGCCGACGACGGCGTTGGCCACTGGGTTCTGCACGGCGAACCTCTTGCCTTTGCCAAACGGAAGTTCGTACGTGTAAGCGACCTTCAGGACCTGCGGCTGGTCGAAGTTGCTGTAGGACTTTTCGGCCTTGGGATTGTAGGGGTTGGCCATGCCGTTGTGCGCCCCGTTCCAGCCGCCTTCCGGAGCGTACTCCGAATCGGAGTTTGTCAACGACTTGGACCAAGTATAGTTGGCGAGCATCGAAAACCCGGCTCCCATGCGCTTGTTGATCTGCACCTGAAGGGCTTCGTAGGTGTAATCGCCATAGGGTGAGCCATCGAGCGCCGTGTCAAGGTTGGCATTGCCGTATTGTGGGAAGGGGCGCAGGGCCTGCGCGACTGTAGCCCGCGTGCCAAAGTCGCTCACAAAGTTGGGATAGGGAATAGGCACAGGCGTCTGACCTGCGCAAGCGGGGTTCGTCGACTGCGCCGTGACCAGAACTGCAAGGCAATCGCCGCGAATCTGAGCGCCAAGCGGAGCGACGTTAGGATCGCGCATGAGCGCTTGCAGGTGGCTACCATGTGCTCCCACGTACGCCGCATCCACTATCCACTGACCGGGTAGTTGCCGCTCCACGTCCACTGTCCAGTTCTGGATATCGGCGGGTCTCGCCACCTTGGACTCGATGAAGACCGGGCTTTGCCCATTGGCTCCGGAGGGATCGATAAACGGGGGCTTCGGACCCGGATAGCCCGTAATCTGGCTAGGGATCGCGGCGGGCGTCTGCAGGTTGCCTTGCGTCGGCCACACGTAGTTCAACGCGAAGAAACCCGCCGAGTCGCTGTTCGCGAAGTTGGAGACTTTAAGGGCTTCATAGTAGATGCCGTACGCGATTCGAACCGCGGTCTTGGAATCCACCTGGTAAGCCATTCCGACGCGGGGCCCGAAAGCATTCTTGAATGTGCTTTGTGGAGATTGCCGCCCGTCCCTGCCCGTGCCCGTCCCCTGATATTCCAACGCGCCGGGCAAACCGCCCGCGCCAGGATTGGCCAGCGTCGGGTTCACCTGGGACGTTCTGTCGAGGGTCTCGTATACCGGCTTCTGAATCTCGTAGCGCAGACCGAGGTTCAATGTCAGTTTTGGATCGAGCTTCCAATCATCCTGCGCATAGGCGCCGTAGTAATTGGCGCGCATTCCGTCTCCCTGGCCGGCGGGAATGTTCCCGCTACTAATGGCGCCTAGAAAGAACGACGCTACCCCCACGCCGGAGTTGGGATCTGCAGCGTTGCCCGCGGAGGTCAGAACGTTGTTGTAGTTGAGTACGCCATTGCTGTTGCTGAAGAACCGGACATTGAACTCCTGTCGCCGGTGTTCGACCCCGAACTTGAAGTTATGCCTGCCGCGCGTCCAGAACAGGTCTTCGTCGAATTGGTAGGTGTTATCGGCAAAGGAACTATCGTTGGTCGGCGGAGTAGGCTCATTGCCGGCCTGACCGTACTGGATCGAGAACCAGGGGATGATCGCATCGGTCAGACCTCCGTGCCAGCCCAGCTTCGAGTCCCATGACCCGATGGTATTCGGGCTGGTCTCGACGCGGAAACGGCGGGAGTAACCGGCTCCGAGATGGTTCAGCAGATTCGGCCGAATGGTGTAGTCGTGCGCGAGTCGCACATAGTGACCGTAGGTGCCGCCAAAGTCGTTGGTGTAAAGAGGTCCAAAGGTGGAGTTCTGGCTCAGATAGGGCATGTTGGCCACCCAATAGCTGCCCGAGAGTTTCTGGCTTGCGCCGATGTTCTGGTCGATTTTGAAAGAGTAGTAGTCGTTGTGAAGCCGGTTCGAAGAAACAGTCGGAGTGTTCTGATAAGGCTGTGACGTGTTCTTAGCCACCGGAAGAAACGGAATGACCGCCTTCGACATGGGGTCGAGCCGGCTCAGTGGAATCTGGTTGTTCGGGAACGGCTGGCAAGGGTTACCCAGATTCGCACCGGAACAAGTGGTGTAGTCGTAGATCTGACGGCCGTTGTATGTTTGCTGATTGATGGTTTGCGTGTTCAGGATCGAGGAGAAATCACCCTGCCACATTGCTGGAGTGACGAGGCTCGCCAGGCCGGTGCTGCCTTGGTTGAAACGGAATCCTTCGTAGGAAAAGAACCAGAAGGTTTTGTCGCGGCCATCGTAGATCCAAGGCAAGCGAACTGGCCCACCGACGAAGGCGCCAAAGTCGTTCTGCTGGTCCGATGGTCGCTTAAGGCCTAGATGATTTCTCTTCCAGTCGTTGGCGTCCAGGTCGCGATTGTGGAGCAGCTCGTAGACGCCTCCATGGAGTTGATTGGTTCCCGACTTCGAAGCCAGATTCACCAGGCCTCCGCCGACACGTCCGTACTCGGCACTGAACGTGCTCGTCGACACTTTGTACTCCGATGTCGCATCGGCGCTCATCCCATAGTTCGTTTGCAGGTTTGGCGATGCGAAGAGCACGGATGCACCATCCAACAGAACGTCAGCGGCTCCAGTGGGCGCGCCGTTGAGCTTGAAGCCGCTCTGTGCGGTGGGATTGCCCGTAGCGTCTCCCTCAAAGCCAGGAGTAAGGCTTATGAACTGAATTGCGCTACGGATGTGACCGGAGAAGTTCAACGGGAGCTGCGCAATGAACTCAGGCGCAACCGTAGTGCCAACGTCCGATGACTCCGTTTGGAGCTGGGAGGCATCGGCGTGAATGGTCATCGTCTCGGTTGTCTGTCCAACTTGCAGAGTGACTGACACCGTTGAACGGCTGCCGACAGTGATTGTGATGCCGTCCTGAACGTAGGTTTTGAATCCCGCCGCCGCGGCGTTCAGGCTATAGACTCCGACCTGAACCTCTGGAAAGAGGTAAATGCCATCGGCGCTTGTGACCGTCGAATAGGTGCTCTTTGTATCCACCGCGGTCAAAATCACCTTGGCTCCGATGACAGCCGCGCCGCTCGGATCGTGGATCGTTCCGGTCAGCGATCCTCGGCCCGCTTGGGCCCACAGGACGCATGACATTGTGCATAGCATGGTGCAAGCGGCCAATATGGATCGCCAAGCTTGCGGCCTCCTCAATGTTGCTTCTTTCATCTTTTTGCCTCTCAAGTCCAACCAAGCGTTCACCCGAAGGTGTAATCACGACCGACGTTTTGCCTTGCAGAACCCGGAGCGCGGCTTTGGAGCCATGGGCCTCAAAGCGAGCCACGGACGGACAGAACTGAATCTGTCTCGACGGTCGAGCCAACACTCATCCTTTCGGTGGAAGCCTGTAAAGTGGCCAAACCGTAAACGCAGCTGGGAAAGGAGTTGTAAACGGGACCCCGCCTTCCGGTTAAGAACCCCGCCTTCCGGTTAAGAGAAGCTGCGATGCGTTCATTCCGAGCGCATACGCTGGCGCAACCAAAGACTCAGATCCCAAGCGCCTATCAATTTACCCGCGAAATCCAAGGTGGGCGAACTCGTTTAAGTTGCCATGGGGATCGCAAACCAAGGTCGATCTGGCTGTCGCTTCAATTGGCTGACTATAGCGATTTATTCACTATTACGGAGAAGCGAGCGACGTCATTTCTAATGGCGGCTGCTGCCGCGGATAGCACGAATGGGTTCAGTCTGACGATTTCCCGTCGCACGACCCACGCTGTCTTGATGTGCTGCCGCGCGAATGGGGACGCGGTCCCAGTCGAGTTCTTGACCTTCTTGCGCAGGTTAAGACTTTACTGTAAAGTGTTGGATCGTGAGCAAAACGGGGCTATTGTCGGTTGCTAGCGCTGCCAAAGAGCGCGATGCGCTCTCGTCAGAACAAAAGCGGCAGCTCGTTCAGAGGGTGATCAGTAGCGCGGCACTTAGCCGATCGTCGTCCTTGTGCTCCTTCCTGCTTTTTATCACGGAGCATGCTATCTCCGGTCAGGCTTCAAAGCTCAAGGAGCAGATTATTGGAGCGGAGGTTCTGGGGCGCCGGGCAGACTACGACCCCGCGGTGGACAACATCGTTAGGGTTCGGGCTCGCGAACTCAGGGGACGACTGGACAGGTACTTCGCCACTGACGGCAAAGATGAGCCGATGATCCTCACGGTCCCGAAGGGATCGTATGTTCCCGAGTTCGTCCTCCGAAACGCGACCCCGGCAAACGCCGAGCCGCCGCTGGGGCATGGAGATAGGACGGCAACGGCACCCGAGCCCTCATTGCGTCGACACTGGTGGCGACTAGCCGCAATGTTCCTGATTACCATTCTCCTAACGGTCGCCTTGACCATTCTGGCCGTTCGCCCGGATCGCCGCGCAAGCCTTGTCCCGTCCGCAGGCGCGCTCCGCGACTTTTGGGGACAGTTTTTCGACAAGCCTAATGAAGAACTCAAAATCGTTTACGCGGACACCAGCTTCGCTTTATGGCAGGACCTGAACGGCAAGACACTCAATCTTGGCGACTATCTCGGTCACGGCTATCTCGCCGGCCCAGACGACAAACTCCTAGAAGTGGCCGCACGGCGTGCCACCAGCCCCGCTGACATCACTGTAAGTCTCCATCTGGCAGCGCTTGCCGGGGAGTTCGGCGGCCAGGTGAACGCGCAGTTTGCGCGAAATGCTAACGCCGAGTTTTTCCATCGTGGCAACGTGGTTCTTCTCGGGAGCCGCCGTTCCAATCCATGGATTCAAGTCTACGAGCCGTACCTGAATTTCGAATTGCGGCAAGATCCGCAATCACGGGCGCCAATCTTCCGCAACCGCTCGCCTCAGCCCCACGAAGCCGCCCAGTACGCGATTCCCGCCTCGCTCGACGACCAAGGGGCCGAGGAACGAGAGATGGAAAGTTACGGCGTGATCGCGCTTCTGAAAGATTGCGGAGGCCGGGGCCTAGTGGTCCTGGACGAGGGCTTGAATATGCAGGCCACGCAAGCCGGTGGAGACGAGATCACAGATCCGCAACGACTCGACACCCTGCTCCGCAGCATCGGGCACAAACCGGGAACGACGGTGTCCCCTTTCGAGGCGCTGATTCAAATCCGGTCATTGCCAGGTGGATATGACGCCCCCCGAGTCATCGCCTACCGCCTCCATCCAGAAGATTCTTGCGTAAACAACTGATCTGGATGGTGTGCGCTCAGTATTGTTCGAAGCCTTGGAATTTGCGATCCACTGCAGATAGATCTTTCGATCTTTCTAAGGGTTAGGGAGATGGCCTCCCGGAAGCGTGGCCCGCCTCGTGGCTTGCTGTGCTAGAGTCCGGCACCGAAGGATCAGAGCGCTTATGCCCCTCGACATCTGAGTAGGACTTCACGACGATCCGGACCTGGCTTCCGTGCCTATTTCCCGAACCCTCGTCTTTGAAGGGGCGGTCCGTGAACCACTGACGCTGGTACGGCGTCCACCCTCCCCACCACGGTTGCCGTGATTGGGTCATAGTATGGACCGCTGGGACAGGGACCGAAACACTGCATTTGCTTGCTGTTGGCGTGCTGCATCTTCTCCAGCTTTTTCAAGTCGGCATTCTCCTGGAGAGCGAAGGCCGGCTGGGGCGTTACTGATTTGGGATGCTCTAGCGGGATGGCTGCACAGTCGCCCTTCGCGATGACGTACGTCTCCAAAGTGGATTCGAGCGTCCCGTGAACCCGAACGAATTGGCCGTTGTAGTTCTCCGGGTGAGCAGCGAACTCGCATAGATCAGCCTCGCGCACATTCGTTTGGCTCCACGCACAGGAACACCACAGAAGACCGAAGGTTCCAACCGCCAGCGAGCGCTTGGACTTCATGGCTTACCTCCAATCATGCGGCGTGGTTTCCTCGTACGGCTTTCCAATTTGGATAGTGGTAGTTTTGGATGATGTGGTTTCGTGAGGACTTTGTCATCGACCGCGCCCCAACTGCTGTTCCAACTGCACATCTTCGCGGAAGAGAGCTTGTACACCGACCTTTTCAACGAATCAGCTTGATACCGGTGGGTCGAATCGCGAATCACCAGCTTGGGAACAAAGCGATGCACGACAGGATCACCAGTTAGTCTCCCTTCAATACGGTCCATCAGCAGAGTTGCTGCGCATGCGCCCATTTCATAGCTTGGTTGCACGACCGAGGTCAGATGAGTACGCGAAGAGCGGTCGAGCGTGAAATCATCGAAAGCGGCCAACGAAACGTCACTGGACATTGCACCTTCATATCCTTAAATGCATTCAGAACGCCTACCGCCATGAGGCCGTTACATACAAATACCGCAGTAGTTTTACCTTGCTTCTGAGCAGTTCCTTTGCCATGTTATAGCCGGACGCGAGCCGGTAATCGCCCTGGAAGATAAGCTTCGGATTGACCTGCACATCGGATTTCCGAAGTTCCTTCTCATAGCCTTGCAGCCGGTCACGCGCATTTTGCAGAGCCAGAGGCCCCGTAATGATCGCGATTCGCCTGTGGCCGAGATGGAGCAAGTGGCGGACGCATTCTCGCGCGCCACTTTCATTATCGAGCAGTACCGCATCTGCCTTCTCACATGCCACGAGCCTGTCGAGATACACCACAGCGATACCGGCGGCAGTTGCATTGCGGATGTGGCTAGTCTCAGCGCCTGGGGCAGATGCAAGCACTATCCCGTCGGCCCGGTAGGACCGAAGTGCATTTAAAAGACGGCGCTCCCGCCCGATCTGTTTGTCGGTATTCACGGTAACAAGGAAGTAGTCGCGTTCAAAAGCCGCGTATCTTCCGCCCCCCGAATGATGCCGGTGAAGATCGGATTCGTGATATCCAGCAATACCATTCCTAGCATGGGCGTTTGTTTGTATCCGCTCCCGTCTCTCAGCGCCGACCTTCTTGGTTCCTCGGATCACATTCGAGACAGTTGCAATGGATACGGAAGCGCGCTTTGCTACGTCGATGATCGTTGTCATCTTTCCTTCTCTCGAGTAGCAAAACCTGGGTTTCTGACCGTTTGATGTTGTTACTGTTGTAGCCGAACTTCTGGCGTGCCTTTTTGCGGGTAAACTGCGAATCGATAGTGATACGGTCGCGGTTCATTTTCCGGTTCTACGCCCGTGCTTCAAAAGTGCGCCGCAGCCGATTTGCTCTCCTCTGCGCGGGCTGCACGTCGTTGAATTAGCGCAAAACCAGCAGTTTTGTTTCCACGAGATGCGTTGAAGATTCGCCAAGCGATATTTTGAATTCTCCACTCGGCAACTTCCATTTATTCCCCTGTTTCGACCAGTACACAAGGCCATCTTTGCCGGTCATGAGATGAACGAGCTTCGTTTTACCAGGTTGCAACCTCACCTTTTGAAATGCCTTCAGTTGCAACGGTGGTTCATCCCCCTCTGCAATCTCTGGAAATCCAACGTAAACCTGAGGCACAGCGTAGCCCACACGCGAGCCGGTATTCGCCACGCGGAAGTCAATCGCGACTCTAGGCTCTGCCGCAGTTCCAAGTTGCTTTACCACAAGATCTGAATAACGAAAGCTTGCATAGGAGAGGCCGAATCCGAATGGGAAGAGCGGTTCGACGTGATTCGCCTGATAGCCGCGATAGCCAACCGCGAGGTCTTCGGTGTAATACACCACGCCATCGCGTCCCGGATATTGTTTCTGGTTTCGCACCATCGTGTCTTCAGCGCGCTTTGGAAAAGTCAGCGGGAGACGGCCTCCTGGTTCGCTCGAGCCAAAGAGCACATCGGCGACTGCGTTTCCATCCTCCTCGCCGGGATACCATGCTTCAACCAGCGCGGGAATAGAATCCACCCACGGCATCAACACTGCCGAGCCGGTTTTCAGTACAACCACAGTTCTGGGGTTAGCGGCCGCGATCGCGACGATGAGTTGGTTCTGATGTTCGGGGAGTCCGATCGAGTGGTCACGACCTTCGGTCTCTTCATCGCCCACCATCACAATCGCCACTTGAGCTTGCCGGGCGGCAGCCACAGCCGCATCGATATCCGTGCCATCCAGAACCACGAGCCTATTTTGAGAAAGCATATGCGAGTAGATGCCGTCTTCCGGTCGGATTGTGTAGTACGGATTCACGTACGAGCTACCGCTGCCACCGGTCATGGCACGGACCGCATACGGGCCGATGAGGGCGACGGACTCCAACTCTTTCGCATCCAGCGGCAGAATTGCTCCTTCGTTCTTCAGCAGTACGATCGAATCCTCTGCAATTCTCCGGGCCGCTGCGCCATGCGCAAAAATCATGGCCGGTGTTTCGGCTGATGGCTCAATGGGCTTGCGATCGAACATACCGTGTTCGATCATGATGGTGAAACGGCGTACGAGAGCGTCGTCGATGCGGCTCAGCGGAACATCGCCTCTCTTCACTGCCTGTTCGAGCACAGAAGAAAAGTATTCCCCGGTCGGAAGTTCCAGATCGAGCCCTGCCATGATGCTGGGCACGGTGCTGTGCACCGCTCCGAAATCGGAAGTGATGAAGCCCTGCAGGCGCCACTCGTCTTTCAGCCACCTACCGAGCAGCAACTCATTCTCGCAGTCGTGAGCGCCATTCACGCGCGGGTAGGCGCACATCACCGAATCCACGTGGGCCTCTTCAACGGCGGCGCGGAATGCCGGCATGTAGATCTCGTGCAGTGCTCTTTCGCCGATGATCTCGTTGATCGTGCCTCTCTCCGTTTCCTGATTGTTGGCAATGTAGTGCTTCACATTTGCGATTACTCCCATCCTTTGAATGCCCTCGATCGCGGCAACCGCCATCCGACTGGTGAGCCAGGGATCTTCACCGAAGCTCTCGAAAGCTCGGCCGGTTTGGGGAACCCGTAGGATATTCACATCGGGCGCCTCGAGTAGATCCGAGCCGAGCCTCCTGGTCTCTTCGCCCGCGAGCATTCCGTACTCCATCGCCAGCTCGGGATCCCAGCTAGCGGCCAAGGCGATCGGCGCAGGAAGCGCCGTTGCTCGCAACTGCGGGCCTGCACCGCCGGGACCAACTCCTGCGGGCCCGTTGGTGACGCGCAATGGAGGAATGCCGAGACGCGGCAATCCCAGCACAATCCGGTATTCCGTTGCGGTGCGCACGCCGTGCAACTGGTCGATCTTCTCGGTGAGCGTCATCTTCGCAACGATTTCCCGGGCCCGCTGTCTGGCGACGGTTGGCGAGTTCTGCTGGGCTCGTCCATTCAAGATCGTCAAGAAAAGAACGGCTAGCAGCGTGACTACACCTGCGCTCCGCTTCGGTGCTCTTCTTTCACATCGCGCAGCCAACCTGTGCGTTTCGCAAACCATTCCTCTTCCCTTCAATTGATGAGGCTTTCTGATGAAAAACCCATTGTGCAGAGCTGGCGTTTTTCCGCACCCGAAACAGGGATTACGCTCTATAGGAGTGGGATCGGCTGGATATACACCGATTCCAACTTCACCGGCCCCAACAGTCCTGAGGGCAGCAGCGGTGATGAAGCAGTGAATGCCTTGATGTTCGTCCAAGTGAACCGATGCGTCACGCCGGGCTGGAGGTCGCCGATCAGCCGGTTGGGCCAAAGGTTTGTAACTTCGACATCCAGCAAGTTCTTGCCGGGATGAACCAGCTCATCGATTCGCGCTGAGTAGGGATGTTTCCATAGAGGAGTGAGGTCTGTCCCATTCACGCGAATTTTCGCGACTTCGCGAACCTCCCCTAGATCGAGCCACAGTTGGCGGCCGGCAGCTAGGTCATCAGCGTCGATCGACAGCGTCGTACGGTAAATGGCGGTCCCGGAGAAATAACGCGCTCCAGACTCCTTGAATTCTGTCCATGACTTCAGCGCAGGCACTCGCATCTGCTTCGGAGCGCCCCAATCGGGAGGAAAGTTAAGAGTCCAGTTCCCGATTTGGCCCTGTGAAGGCGACGAAGCCACTGTCGCCTTACGCTGTCTCCCATCCGAAAACCTGACCTTGTATGTACCTGGTATCCCAGTTCTCAAAATCATCGTGCCGCGGTTTTCACTGAGCATCATGTCGTCCGATAGTCGAGCAAGCTCGCCGTTTCGTTCTATCTCGGTCACGTGTACGCGGAGTGCAGAGCGCCGGAAAATCACGAAGAACGCTTCGTATGGTCTCATCGCAAAGGAGATTTTCGTACGGCCATCCGTGGTGCCCGCAAAGTCCATCACGCGCGTCACATTTCCCGTTACCGGATCGAAAATCTCCGGCTGAATTTTGTGCACGCGGAAGATAAGGTCGGCATTTACAGTTTCCGGCTTGCTATTGCGGACGAAGTAGATGTCGGTGTCAGTAGTTCGACGATGGGCAAAAGCGACCGCTGCCGATCCTGTCTCAAGATCCGGGTGGATGCCAATCTCTCTGAGGGCCGCTCCCGCTCTGGATTGGCAGAATAGAATACCGCTACCGACATCAGCCTGCTTACTCGCAGAGGAATCGCATTCACTCCAGAGTTTGGCAGCCAGCTCTCGATAGCTCGACTCCTCTCCCGCCGGTAGGATGCCCTGGGGCCGCAGCGGACGTTCGCCAACAACCGCTCCGCCCGCTTTCAAATAGCGTTCGATGAACTTAAGAACTGAGAGGGGGACGATACGCGAACCCGGCAATACAAGCATGCGGTAACGGATGCCTTCAGGCGTGCGCAGGCCATTTGTGTCGACCACCATGCGTTGCAGCAAGGCTTCCGTATCTGTAACGTCGTAGTCGTAACCCGGCAACACTCCGGCTGGATCATCGCTCTTGAGCCGAACAAAGTTAGGCACTTGATCTCCGTAATAGTAGAGAACGTCAGAAACCGGAAGACCCTGTTGCATCATGAACTGTGAGCGGTTCAAATATGCGGTGAATGCTCCCGCCTCCTGCCACCAGGTCACCTTTGTATTCAAGTAAGTTCCCGCAAAGTATTCCTGCCCGGGCAGACCCATCTCCGCCGGCGAAGAGGCGAATTGGTGCCACACCAAACGATTCAGACCTTCGGTCAACGCCATGTCGAACGTTGGCTTCAGATTCATGCCGATCGATTCTGTCCAGTGGTTGCCCATGCTGGTCTCGCCCTCGGCAGCCACGAGCGTCTTCCCGTAGATGTGTGCGGCGCTCGCCGCCTCCTTTACGAAATAGCGGTCTTCCGGAGAAGTTCGGTGCTCCTTTGACATCGCCCAGAACTCGGTCTGCGGAATAGCTGAATGGCGAAAGGTCTCGAGTGCGTCAATGGGCTCTCCGTGCGGACCACCGGATTCACATTCAACACCGAGGCCGAATTGCGCAGCACGCTCCGCCATCGTGTCAAAATGCAAATTGATTAGATCGCCGACTGTTCGCCGCAGATCATTCAAGAATTCATCACTCACCTGCCGGTTAGTTAGAATTCGGCCAGCAAGCACAGGCAAATACGGGACGGGGTCGTATCCACGACGTTTCTGGAACTCCTCGCGGAAGTTCCGGGTCCAGTTCATGCCCCCCATTTCCCAGCTATCTGTTGTTATGTATTTGATCGTGTTGCCCAGATATGGCTTGGCAGCATTCAATAGTGGCGTGACGGCTCTGTCCCAATAGAGATTGAGCGCCGCTGGAGCGAGTGTGTCCAGCGACAGCCCCTGCCAGTCGCCACTGCCCGGTGAAAGCCGAGCGCCTGAGTTCGTGTAGCCGATATTCAGGATCTCCCACGATCCTTGGGTCGGCGGCGTCCAATACAGCACGCCCTCCGCATTGACGAGTTGCGTTACGTCTCGCACATCGGCAACATCGGCATCTTCATCGCCAAGCGCTCCTTCATGATTGAAAAGCAGCGCATCGCTTGCCGGCATCGACCCGCCCGTCTCTTCTGCCGCCGACTTCTGCTTCAGGTTCACGCGCGGCGCGCGTTCATCGCCGTCTTCGCCTGCGAGCTTTGGTCCATGTCGCAGCGGGTACGCGAGCACCGCAATTCGCTCATAGAATTCATTCTTGTGCTCCGGTTCCGGAAGCACTGTTTCCCTTTCGCCTGCAGGCGTACGCGACCAAGTGAGAATCTTTACCGCATCCTCCGGCTTGATAAAGGGGGCGCCAAGGTTCCATCCGCTCGTGATGTTCAGCGTCACTTCCAAGCCGAGACGGTGTGCGGTCTCGACCGCGTGCAGGAAAAGAGCCGTCCACGCCGGACTGCCGAATATTGGTCCGGCCGGAACAGGCTCGTTCCCATCCGTATCTGCGCCGTTGGCGTCCACCAATAGCACGCCACCGTACCCCTTGGCCTTCATCTCAATGAGATCGTGATCGATGCTCTCTCTCGTGACATGTCCGTTCAACCACCACCAATAGCAACGCAGACGCGCAGACGCGGGAGGATGGGAAAACCCCTGGGCCAAAAGGTCTCGATTTGCTTCCCCTCCTCCAACTTCCCTGCCTACCGGAGTCACTGATCTCTGAGCGGGAGATACGCAGGCCGAGAGCATAAAAGCGCTGAAAAGAAACAGTTCTGCACATAGGGTGAAATAGCGCTTTCCGCAGGCGAACGTGCACATAGAGATCAGTTCCTGATGACGCGCCGCAAACTGCGGCTTTGATTACAAACCGTGGTCAGATGGTCGACTTGTTCTGCATAGAGAACGTAAGGTGTGATCCTCGCGCGATGTCATCATGCGCAATTGAGGTCAACGAATGAATCTTTCCGTCGACGAGCAACTGCGAAACGTAGATGGCTGAAACGCTCTGACCGCGCGCCTCGATCACGGTCTCTTTGTTATCAGGCAAATGCAGGGTTATCCGGTCGAAGAGCGGACTGCCGGGAACGTACTCGGCTTTGCCCGGACAAAGTGGATAAAAGCCCATCGCGCTAAGCAAGAACCAGGCGGCCATCGAACCGGTATCCTCGTCGCCGGGAAATGTGTCCTCTGTGTACAACTCCGCCATGACGCGGCGGACCCAGTACTGAGTTCTGTCAGGGCGCCCCGCCGCCGCATAAATGTACAGAAGGTGGTGCGCTGGCTGATTGCTCTGGGCGTATTGCCCGAAGTCCACAGCCGCCATCTCCGACATCTCGTGGATCTCCTGGCCGTACACGCCCACATCGAAAATGGGTGGAAGCGCCAGCATCTCGTCCAGCACCGCAATAGCGCGAGCGTTCCCCCCCAAGGCGTCGATCAGGCCTGGAATATCGTGTGGCACATCCCAGCGATGCTGCCAGGCGGAACCTTCGACATAAGGACTGCCCCAACGAATTGCGTTGAACGGCTCCAACCATGCGCCATTTTCATGCTTGCCGCGGAGGAAGCCCGTCTTCGCATCGAAAAGATTTCGCCAGTTCCGCGAGCGCTCCAGAAACATAGCGGCCTCGGAATCGCGGCCCAGCGCCTTGGCGACCTGCGCGATGCAGAAATCGCCGTAGGCTCCATCTACAGTTTCCGCCACAGACTGCTCTACGTCATCAACGGATACGTATCCGAGGCGAAGATAGGATTCAATGCCGCGGCGGCCGTAACCATGGTCGGGCGACCCCGGCTGCGTTGCATGTTTCTTGAGGCCATCGTAGGCCGCAGCAAGATCGAATCCGCGGATAGCCTTTGCCGCCGCGTCGCCAAACGCGGCATCGATCAAGCTGCCGGTCATACAAGCCCGGTAACCTGGTGCGGGAAACTGCGGCAACCAGCCACCTTCGTTGTACGCGTTCACCCATGCCTGCAGGATCTCGGACAGCTTTTCCGGGTACACGATGGACATCAGCGGATACCACGCGCGATAGACATCCCAGTAGCCATGGTCCGCGTACATGACGCCGGCCACAGTCTTGCCGTTGTACGGGCTGCGATGGATCGGCTTCCCGTCCGCGTCCGGTTCATGCCAGATGCGGGGGAAAAGCAGAGCGCGATAGAGGCACGAATAGAAGATTGTGCGCTCACGTTCAGAGCCGCCTTCTACTTCAATGCGACGGAAGTATCGATCCCAGGACTCCACCGCCTCGGTCCGGAGAGTATCGATCGACTTGGTTCCCAATTCCCGATCGAGATTGCGCTCCGCCTGCTCAAACGAAATGAAAGATGTCGCAATTCTCGCCACAACAGGTTCGCCGGTCTTAAACCGTGCCATGGCGATTTGCCCTTCAGGTGTCTGGTGCGTATCGACGTGACTCCAAGGGCCTGCAAACTGTACCACGTAGTAGGTTGCAAAGTTCTGTGGAACGCCTCCCTCGTGCGCAGTGGATTGAAAGCGGATGCTGCGAGCAGGCGCATCGAGTTGGAAGCTGCTGCCTTCTCCCGAAGATTCGATCAGGAACCCCGGAGGTGCATCGCTCGAAACGCTCGCGGTAACAATTGCGCAGCGCTCAGTTGGAACCAGTTCCACGTCGGCCTCATACCGCGACAGGGATGTCTGGAAGGAATACGGATGAAGTCGAGCCTTTTCTGGGCGCCAGGAGCAAGATCTAGATTCGGCGTCTGCGCCTGGATCGCCTGAGAAGGGAAGAAAGACGGCTTGACCGTAGTCAGAGAGCCATGGACTCAGCTGATGCGTACAGCGGAATCCTTGGATTCTCCGATCGCCGGGCTGAAACATCCATGGCGTGTTGCTTCGCGACTGGATGGTCCAATGCGCCATTCCGAAGGGGAGGGTTGCAATTGGCAAGGTGTTTCCCCGCGAAAAGACGCGTGTTGAATCTGTCCCCTGAAGCACATTGACCGAGTCCAGCGCGCGTGTAGAACTCGAAGAGTCAGTTCGTGCTCTGTCTCGATTCATGTGAGCGAGCGCTGCTTGGGATTCCAGGCCAGGATCCAATGCAGCGCCGGCAACTGCGAGCCCCGATGCCTTAAGGAACGATCTTCTATTCAAGCCAGTTTTACTCAAATCCTTTTCGTTGTTCACTTTCCTCTCCTCGTGGAACGAGAACGCGGATAATCGCATCATTCGGACGCCAGGAGCGCCACTTCCAAGGGCCCCAAGGAAATCTGCGTAACACCCGTTTTTCCGGTAATGAGATCTTCCATGGGATGCGGCAAATCGATGCGCCCCTGATCTTTCGCCATCAGGTTCAGGAGAAAATAGTAGGTCTTCTCCGAATCCTGCCGGCTCGTCACCTCTACGCCATACGGGGCGGCGATGAGCGGCTTGATTTGACAGGTCTCGTTAACCTTCCGGGCAATCGTCTCGTAAAACGCGTCTTCAAGGCAATCTTCGCCGATATAGAACACCCATCCTCGCCCATGACGATTGCGAGTAACCGCAGGCTTGCCCGCCATCAGGCCGCCCTGAACGGACGCGATCGGCTCGGCCCCGTGAAGCACGAGCGATTCAATGATGGTGCGTGGGTGGAAGGCGGTTTCGTTCCCTGAGAAGCTAACGCTGAACTCGTTGGGTTGCGTGATGACTTCAGTGAGATCGAGCATCGCCTCAGATCGCACGCCTGCGATGTCCTCGAACGCGCCAGGCGCAAGCGTCCGCCGCATGCCGTTCTCCGTGTCTTGCGTGGCTGCCTTGTAATTCAACACAAGGGTTCCACCGCCGGACACGAAAGCGCGTAAACGCTCCACGGTGACATCATCAATCAGACGGAGGTTTGATGCGATCATCACCTTGTAAGGTGTGTAGTCGGCTTTCAACGGAACGACGTCGATGTTCCGCTGAAGGATCTTGAAGCCGCCATAGAAGCTTTGCGCCTCTTCGTTGTAGCGCGGGTTCTTGTCCCCCACTCCGCCGTATCCCTGAGCCCACTCGTTGCTGAAATCGTAAAGAATCGCGATATCGGCGGTCGTTGTGGCCCTGGAGAGAAGCGGGCCGATGCGCGCCAGTTCTTTACCGGTTTGCGCCAGTCTGTCTCTTGCTGGATTCAGAGCTCCGTCAAATCCCTTAATGAAAGACGGCCTATGTTCCTCGCCACCCTTCAGCGGACGACGCCATTCGAAAAAGACCTGTCCGCGAGATCCATGTGCCAGGTCCATGTAGGCCTGCAGGCGCAGGCCCTCGTCCATTGCGTTTGGTGGGACATAGGCGTTCTGTTCCGCACACAGGAACCGTTGACGCGGGCCGGCGCACCGGCAGAAGTCAGATGAGAACCCGGCGGCGTATTGGCGCTGAAACCTGCCTAGTCCCGGTGCGCTTACATAGTTATCCCAAGCGGTCGCATCCAGGAATTCCTCGGCAGCTTCAAACACATCGACGGACCATGTCGGACTGAGCCAGTTCGTGTACAGGAACTGATTTCTGATTTTTCCACGAAGGATCTCCGCCTGCTTGCGAAGATGATTGAGGAAGGAATCAGAAAAGAATCTTCGGTAAGCGAGACTAATCGCTGGCTGCCAACCGCCGTCTGCCGAATTTTTGGGGATCCGGACTTGCGTCCAGTCGCTAAACTCATTGCTCCAAAACGCGCCGTTCCATTCCTGGTTCAGCTTCTCGAGGGTTCCATAGCGTTTTTGCAGCCACTGCTGAAATGCCCGTTCAGAGACCGGATCGTAGCTCTGTGGAGGATGGCCAGGCTCGTTGTCGAGTTGCCAGCCAATCACACCGAGATGGTGACCGTAGTGTTCGGCCAAAGCGGTCACGACGCGAGCACACGCCTCCAGATAATTGGGGCTACTGGTGCAGTAACCCGTCCGCCCACCGTAGGTGTAGGGGCCCATGTCATTGCCAGTCAGAACATCCGGGTGCATTTCGTACAGCCATGGTGGCACCGACGCCGTAGGTGTTCCAAGAATCACATCGATGTTGTGACGATTCGCTACCGCAATCGCCTCATCCATCCAATCGAAGACGAATTTGCCGGGCTGCGGCTCATACAGGGCCCACGCGAACTCTCCCATGCGGACACAGTTGAGGCCAAGTTCATGCATCTCGCGGAAGTCCATTTCCAACTCAGCTTCCGGCCACCATTCCGGATAGTAAGACGCTCCGAGAAGATAATGGCTCCACGGGTTCCGGCTGCCCGGCGCTGTGTTTTCCTCCTGGGGTTGCGCCCAAGCCGCAAGACCAACCCGCCCTGTGAGAGCCCCGAACCCAGCTAAGCCTGCCAGCCTATTGAATGCCCGTCTATCCACGCCTCAAACCTTTCCGCGGTAATGGTTCGTCCCATGTGCGATCGAGTGTTCTTATCTGAGCAAGGACGCCCATTCCCTCAGACACTTTTGGTTGCGTTGATGACGAGACAGCATCTCATCCACACAAATTGCTTTAATGTGCAGCGAGTCTCCGAAGGGCAGGAAGAATTGCGCCCAATTCAACTGGAGGTGCGTCCTTCGTTCCGAATCCGAAGTAAAGCCGCCGATAATACTCGAACAGCTCTTCATAAACCGCCCGGCTGGACTCCTCCGGTTCGAAAACCTGATACGCGGGGCACAATGCGTGCTGCGCATCTTCAACCGTGGAGAATCTGCCGGCCGCCAGAAAGGCAAAAATTGCGGCTCCGAGCCCAGTGGTATCCCCTTCAGGCACCAGGACCGGCTTGTTCAGCACATTCGCATAAATCTGATTCAGGAGGGCGTTCTTCCTGGGGATGCCTCCGCCATTGATCACACGTTGAACAGGTGCGCCATAGGCTTGCATGTGCTCCAGGATGATTCGCGTATGAAAAGCCGTTCCTTCAATTGCGGCGAATAGTTCGTCTTCCGGCGCATGCAACAAATTCCATCCCAGGGTGACCCCGCTCAGCTCCGGATTGACAAGTATCGTACGGTCTCCGTTGTCCCAGGAGAGGCGCATTAATCCCGTTTGACCAGCCCGATAGTCATTCAGCGGTACCGAGAGGCGCTCAATACTTGTGGATGCACGTCGCGCAATCGAATCAAAGATATCTCCCGTTGCCGACAATCCTGATTCGATCCCGGTGTAGAAAGGGTGAACGGATCCTGGCACAACACCACAGACCCCAGGAACCAAGGTTGGCGAATCGCTCATGCCGATGATGCAGGTGGAAGTACCGATAACATTCACGGCATCGCCCAGACGTACTCCCGCACCAATTGCATCCCAGTGGGCATCGAGGGCGCCCATTGATACTGGAATGCCGGAAGAGAGTCCCAGGCGATGCGCCCACTCAGGAGAAAGTACGCCTGCCTTCGCCTCTGCTGTGCGGTATTTGCCGTGGGCAATTTTTTCGCGGACACCCTGTAGGAGAGGATCCACCGATGCCAGGAAGTCTTCCGAAGGTAGACCTCCTAATGTTTCATTCCACATCCATTTGTGGCCCATGGCGCAGATGCTTCGGGGCAAATCCTCCACTCTGTCAATGCCACAGAGGACAGCCGCAATCATGTCGCAGTGTTCCAAAGCTGTCGCAAATCTCTCGCGCTTGACTGGGTTATTGCGTAGCCAGTGGAGTACTTTTGAAAAGCCCCACTCTGAAGAATAAGTTCCACCGCACCAGGCAATCGACTCCAACTTAGCGTCACGCGCAGCCCTGGTGATCTCGCTGGCTTCTCGCCAAGCACGGTGATCGCACCAAAGGTAGTAGTCATCTAGAGGGTTCAGGTGATCGTCGACGATGACGACGCTTGAACCCGTCGTGTCAATTGCGATCGCCTCAATTGACTCGCCGTGCACAGAAACGGATCTCAAAGCCGAATTGGTCGCCTCTGTCAACGCGTCCAGATGGTCCGCATGCGATTGAGTAGCGAAGTTCGGGTCTTCCTTCCTGCGGTGCAATGCGTAATGGGCCACTCCCGCGCCAAGCCTGCCCACTGCATCATCGAAGACTGAGACACGAACATTGAGTGTCCCGAAATCAACACCGAGAACGAGGCTCATTGGATTGCACTGCCGCAGAGGAAGACGTCGAGTCCGAGTTCACGGAATGCGATTGCCTTTGCCATCAACGCATCACTGGCATTTTGCTTTGTGCAATATGCAACTTGGATGTGATTCGATTTGTGGCGCGCCATCAACTGATCGCGGGTAACACCGTGAAGAACTGCATTCATGATTGGCCATTGCGGCGTCGTTATTGCCCAACGTCTTTCCACTTCTGCCGCTGGCAACTCCACCACTGTACCCGTGCCAAGGTCGACCCGCAGCCGATTGTCCTGAACGTAAACCCGGCTCCAGATTATCTCGCCAGCTTTGCTGACACCTTTCAATGTTCCTCCGCCAAGGGGGAAGTACATCGAGGGTTGGCGTTCGCTCACAGCACCTCTATAGCCGCCTGCAAGATGCTCAGGTGGAACAGCTCCTGAGATCTCCAGAACCCAAATGAATTGTCCATTGTAGTCTTCGCCAAACCGGATATCGTGAAGCGTGGTCTCCGGGGAAAGGCCCAGTTCGAGCCAGATTCGGTTTGTCACGAGGGCGTCCACGCCCGCACATTCATCCACTTCGTTGAAATGAGGAAGTGCCTGCCCGGCGTACAGAATCTGGTCCGTTCCTGGCCGGGTAACCGGAGGGCGGTCGACGTTATTCAGCAGGCCCTCCACCAGATCGGATGCGGGTGTTAAATCCTTCAGGCCCTGCTGGTACTGAATCCCGATGGCATCGCATCCAAATTCGTCGGCGATGCGCAAGGCCGCAACATACATCCGGCACTGCTCGAGAATCTGGTCGTCCGTGAGTTCCGTCGCAGGGTCCGAACCCGTTCGGAAAACCATCCCCTTGGCATCGAGCCAGGAACGAACAGCCACAGCCTCTTTCAGCGGAACTTCGCGCATCGCGGCATATAAAGCAGACTGGCTTAAGCGTTCTTTGAATATCCCCAAGGGGTGAAGAAGTTCGTCGGGGATGATGGCGTTATACATCCCCATGCATCCCTCATCAAAGATGCCAAGAATGGCGTTCTGGCTCGATATCTGCTTCGCAACGGCACGTCCCGCATGTTCAGCTTTTGAAGAAGCAGGTTGTCCATTCAGTGCTTTGACGTGGGATGAATCGTGATGAATGCGCCCTCCGTTGAGCCATGAGCGAAGACGCTCTATAAAGTAATCATCCGTGAATTCTTCGCTCCAGAGAGTATCGTAATCTTTTCCGGCTTTGGCCAGACAGGCATTCAGATTCAACATACCGACCAAGCCAGGCCATTGGCCACTCCAATTGGCCACCGTGAGGACAGGACCTCTGTGCTGGATGAGTCCGCCCAGCACGTGATGACTGTATTGCCATACGGCTTCGACCACCATGACCGGAGCTTCTTTGGGGATTTGGCGGAATATTTCGAGCCCATATCGCTGGCTATCGATGAAACCGTGCCCCTTCGATGCGACGAAAGTGTGGGCACGAACGACTTGGCGCCCCAGACACTCGACCGCTTTTGAGAGTCTCTCTTCGACTTCCCTCTGCGCGGTCCAGCACATTTGATTAGCGGACGGCCGGAGATCTCCGCTCGCGACCAAGAATACTGATGAATGCATCATGAACCTCTTTTTCTTTGAGCAATTCTGAAGAACTCACTCATGGGATTTCAAGGACGAAGCCCGTGGTAGCTTTCGGGCGCAAACGGGGGCGGTTGCCTGACGCAACCTGCCGGCCAATCGCCGAATCGGCCGCGTCGAGCTAGCCGCCGGAGGCAGGCTTCGCATAGACGTCATAAACGAATTCATTCCAGTCCTGACTACTCGAAACGAACTTGATCGTAATCGTAAGCGTGGTCTGGCCGGTGTTCGTGAAGGAGGCGGGAATCTGGAAGTCGTCCTCCCTCCAGCGGTGGCCGGAATTACCCCCGGCGCGATACCAGTTGCCGACAAAGAGATTGTTCACGTAAACCGCGGCCTGTTGGCTCGCGATGCCCTGATCGTACAAGCGCCGAAGAACGATGCCTCCATTGGAGGATGGAATCGTAACGGTGAACTGGCTGGTCCCTTTGTGAGCGCGGCCGCTGTGGGCACTCGACGTAGTGTCGAATTCGCCTTCGAACGTGTAGGTCTGCGCACCGGACCAGGTCTGTCCCGTGATGCTGTAGTGGTGGCTGGTTTCGCTCGAGGTATTGCCGATCGTGAGCGAATCCGTGTGGGTCAATCGGCTGGCGGATTGGAGGTAATAATACGCCAGTGTGTAAGCATTCACATTCACGTCGTCCACGCCGCCGTGCTGGATTGAAACGCGGATGTGGCTCCGAAAGGGGACGGCATCCTGCAAAAGGAACCGGTATGCCGAAGTCTCATCGGTCGAAGAGCTGAAGAGATGAGCGGTGAAACCGTGAACCGGCAGCGTGAAGGGTCCTAATGCGAAGTACCACGCCCCGTTGAAGAAATCTTCCGTCCCGGTGCCATAGTAGGACGGACTTGGATTGCTATCGGCCAAGATCCGCTCATCTCCCTCCAGGTACCCCTTGCTGTTGTTGACCAGGTTCAAGGCGTTATAAGTGACGCCGAGAAACGTGCCCGCGCCCGCGGTATCCAGGATGACAATATCGTTGCCCGTCGTAGTCGGCGTCTGGGTGTTGTAGGCCGTGCTGAAGTATCCGACGTTTTGGAACGAATCCGTGAATGCCTGATGCGCCACTTCACAATTCACCCCGCCGACCAGGCTTCCCGTGTCGTTTACCAGCACTATCTTCGCGTTGCTCTGGAATGGCATCGGGAAATACAAGTACAGAGTGTTCGCCTCGTCCAGACCGGCGGCCAGGCTGCGGGCGGAATAGGCCGCCAGGTTGCCAACCGCGAACAACGGGCCCAGCGGCGCGTTGACGCTCGCCGTCGACTGATTGTCCCAATACATCTGTAGCGACGTGTTGTTAAGCGTCGATATGAAATCCGGATAGTTGTAGGTCCGTTGGCCCACCCAGGTCTGCGTCGATATCGTGTAATTGTGCGCCGTTTCAGAGGCAACGTTCCCGGCGTCCAGTTGGTCGGTAAGCACATTACTCCCATTGACCACGCTGTACATCCAGAAATAGAAGTCGTTCCAGTCGATCGCCGAACTGACGAAACTGATCTTCACCGTCACCGACGTCTGGTTCACCGTGAATGACTCGGGAATATTGAAGGAACTGTCGCGCCAATGGTTCGTTGCATCCGACCCCGGGGTGCTCCATTGGCCCACCAGCGCCCCGTTGACATAAACATTCGCGACCTGGTTACCGACGCTGTAGTCGAAACGCCGGCGGAGAACGGCGCCGGTATTGGCTTGGCTCAATTGCATCCTGAACTGGCTGTAGCCTTTGTGAGCGCGCCCGTCATCCACCACGGTATTGGTCCCAGGATAGTTGTACGTGTGCTGCCCGCTCCAGGTCTCGCTACTGTCCGAGTAGTAGTGAGGGGAGCCTTCCGAGACGGCGTTGCCGACATCCAGTTGGTCAGTGAGCAGATTGCTCTGGCCGACGACACTATACATCCAGTAGTAGAACTCGTTCCAATCGTTGTCCGAACTGGCAAAAGCAACCTTTATCGTGACCGACGACTTCCCTGCGGTGAAAGAGGATGGAATACTGAACGAACTGTCGAGCCATTGGTTGACGGTATTCGATCCCGAGGTCGACCACTGGCCTACCAGCGCCCCGTTTACATACACATTCGCGACTTGGTTGCCGACACTGTGATCGAGCCGACGCACCAATACCGCCCCCGAATTCGCCGAATTCAGAGCCATCGTGAATGTGCTGTATCCCTTGTTCGCACGGCCGTTGTCGGTGACTTTAGCTAGCTGCGGATAGCTGAGGTTGGCCGTATGCCAGAAAGTTGGGCTGCCGATCGTATAGGAATGAGGAGCAGCCTCGGAAGTTGTGTTGCCGACGTCCAGTTGATCGGAAAGCTGATAGGAATCGTTAACGAGGCTGTACAACCAATAGTAGTATTCGTTCCACTCGCTGTCCGAGCTGACGAACACGATCTTAATCGTGACCGACGTTTTGTTGAGCGTAAAGGATGATGGGATGCTGAAGCTGCGCTCCCGCCAGCGATGAGTTCCGTCATCGGCACCGGGTGTGATCCACTCTCCGACGTAAGCGCCATCCACATACACACTGGCATGCTGGTTCCCGGTTCCATAGTCGAAACGGCGTGTGAGCACGGCCCCTTTGTTTGACGAGTTGAGCGCCATCGTAAATTGGCTGTAGCCGGTGAAGCCCCTGCCGTCGTCGGAGACCGGCGCGGGCGGAGCATCCAGCCCACTGGGCACATGCAGTTTGATCGAAGAGATGGAGCGAGGCCCGATGATGGTCTCAAGCGTCGGACTGGCGTCCGACGCGGCGTCCGTGGCGCTGGACTCAACCGTATTGCCGCTCGTTGACTTGGGGTCGATCCCGGCCTGATTCCAGAGCGCGCGTGCGGCGCTGCTGTCCTCTTGCCCCGTCCAAGTCGTAATCGAGGTGTCCGGCGTGTAGGTGTGAAATCCGATGTTGTAGTAGAAATGTTCGGTCGTCGCACCCGCCGAAGGGGCGTTGGTGGTAATGCGGATGGACTTCGCGAAAGGAATTGGCAAGTAGCAGTACAGGCCGCCGCTTGAGTTCTTGTCGTTGTTGACCAGCGGCGCAAGGAATGGCGCGGTTGTTCCACTGAAAAACGTCGACATCAGCATGTTGACCGCAGGCGTTGCGGAGCCATCGAGATAGATCTTGATGTAATCGGCGGCAACGAATCCGGTCACCCAGATTCGATAGACCGTGCCGGGGCCGTTAAGATCCAGCATAACCTTATCGCCATTTGAATCGACGTACCGGAAATTGTTGTAGTCCGCATTTCCGTCGCTGGGATCGGTGCTCGAAAATCCTCCACCCACTGTATTGAGCTTGAGATACGGCGACTGATCGAAAGAAGTGATCGCCGCGAGACCGGTGGGTTGCTGCGCGGCTCCGAATGCCGGCCAGCCGCACAGAATTGCCAGTAATACGCCACGAAAGACATTCGTTCGCATTTGCCTCACTCATTGCCTCTCATACAAGAAGTTTTTGTAGGGGCCGACAAGGCCCGGCCCACATTGGAGTATTGGTGACGAACTTGGGTCAATTGATGATGCGGATATCGTCGATGTATCCGCGATACATCCCGGATCCGCCGGGCTGATCGTAGCCCACATCGATCGTGGATATCGTCTTGCCAGCCAGCTTGCCCAGGCTGGTCGTTACATAGTTCCACTGGTCGGGTTGCAGGTGATTGCACTGATGGGCGGGGTGGACTTGATTGCCATATTGATCGGTGACCCCGGAGCCGCGCAGGTTCGAGCCGTCTGTGAAAACGATATCGACTGCGACGCAGGTGCTGTTGGTGCCTGTCGAGAGATTGGCGTTCGCCTCAAGGCCCTTGGGGCTTTGAGGATAGACCCAGTACGAGAGCCTCGTATTCGAATCTATGGCTACGGAGGGGCTGAACGCTTTCATGTACGCGTAATTCGCCGATCCGCCGCCCGCTGTCCCCGCGTAGAGCAGGTCGTTGCCGCCTCCGTGCGTCTGGCCCGGGCCAGCCAGTGTAAGTTGGGCTCCGCTAACATTGCTGCTCCCTCCGCCACCGGGGGCCATATCCACAGTGTTGGTCCACGTCGGCTGCGGATCGTTCGGCTCGATCCCTGTAGCAAAGCGAGTCGTAACATTGTTGAGCACGACGGAGGCATTGCGGAAGTAGATGTTCGCTCCGGGGCTCTGACTGTGCGCCCGCACCTGAATCAGCGGAGAGCCGCCCGATTGAATCATCGCGGTAGTCGATAGCGTCTGATACGAGCTTGTCAATGTGACCGGCGAGGTCGTAACGTCCCCAGTGCCGTCGTAAGCATCCAGGTAAGCGGATCCAGAACCCGCGACATCGACCGAGAAGGTATAGCTGTTTCCGGCTGTGGTGGGCAGAACCGACTCGACCCATTCGTCGTGACCGAGGCTGGGAGCGACCTGGAATTGAACTGCGGGACCGTTCTGGTACGTGGTCGTGTTCAGGAGGGTCGTGCCGCTGTTCCCGCCGTAGGAAATGCGCCAGTTCGGCACCGCGATGCACGAAGCCTGGGAATAGACGGTGGTCGGAGACGACTGGCTGTGCACGCGCACCTGCATCTGGCCGCCGGAGGTGCCCAAAATGACCGACATCGTGATGGTCTGCCAAGTCGAGCTTAGTGTAACCACGTTGGACGTAATGTCCGCAGAACCATTCCAGACGTCGAGATAGGCCTGGCCGGAGCCTGCGAGTTTGACCGTGAAGATGTATGCCTGGTTCTTCGTTGTCCCGAGCTGGGAAACGGCCCAACGGTCTGAACCAACATTCGCGGGCACGTAAAGCTCTAACGCGCCTTGACCGTTATAGGTCGCATTCTGAAGGAACTCACCAGGGGTGCTGGTCGACATCAAATTCCAAGACCCGCCAACTCCATATTGAGCATCGAGTCCGCTGCCGTTCCACGCCAGATTGTTCGGAAAGGCCGCCACCAGCTGGGAGCCCAGAACGCCCTGGGTGTTGCTG
>Ga0137378_10000262_pt1 | contig 37367 bp, 35 predicted proteins | sample SagtaG_21_FD_104813 | JGI IMG/M metagenome (GOLD analysis project Ga0137378, IMG submission 104813) | Vadose zone soil microbial communities from Sagehorn Ranch, Mendocino, California, USA - Sage2_L_60_16 metaG | ecosystem: Environmental > Terrestrial > Soil > Vadose zone | place: USA... | reverse complement strand
GCATTATAGGGGGGCCTCGGAAAACGTGGCCATGGCGGAATTGTGAACTCACCTCGCAACCGAAAGGGCGAGAGTGTTAACCCTCCGCCTAACGCAAACGCGTCCGAGTTCTATCCCAACCACTGACCTGGGCCGTGAGTTTATCCTTCCCCGCGCCCGCATGCGGTCGCATCCGACTCGCTCACGCAAATCCGTACGCCCCGCGCGCGAATTTCGGTCTGTTTTCGCGCTCGAACTGCGTTTACTGCATGGTAAACGGGGGGTACTAACTTGATAGAGGCGAGAATTCATCCCGCTGAGTTCTAACCCCGTCAACTACATCGCGCGGAGAGTTTTATGTGGGCCTCAGGGGGCTCCGCGCGTTTTCCCCTTCCCCGGCAATCCCGCCGGGTTCTCGTGCGTGCGCTCACGGAAGCTGCCTTTCATTCCCGCAGCTAGCGTAATCGTGGACTCCCCAAATTTATCGCGCAGGCGGTCCGCAGCCGAAAGCGCATCCCTCCATCGCTGCTGCCGGCCGCCCTCCAGCAAACTCATCTGATCGGCTTCAGTGGCGAATGACGAAGCCTGCACTCCCAGCAAACGTATCGGCGCGCCCTGCTTCCAATTCTTGTAAAACAGCAAGCGTACCTGCTCGAAGATCTCCGTATCCAGCTGCGTGGGGGCCGGCAGCGTGCGGGCGCGTGTGATGGTCGTGAAATCCTTGTAGCGCAACTTGAGTTGAATGGTGCGGGCATGGAACTTGCCTTCTCGCAGCCGGCGGCCAACCATTTCGCATAGTCGCATCAGCGTGGACTCAAGCTGTGCGGCGTCGGCACTATCTTCGTTGTAGGTATGCTCGTGGCTGATGGACTTGGCTTCTGTGTCCGCTCCGACTGCGTTGTCAAACCAGCCGCCAGCATCTTCACCGCGAGCTTTGCCCGCGAGCGCCATGCCCCATTTGCCGAAGCGCTCCTCCAATTCGGTTTCTTCCAATCGCGCCAGATCGCCGACCTTGCTAATGCCGAGCGCGTGTAGATTGCTTTCCATCACTTTGCCCACGCCGGGAATTTCGCGGACGTCAAGCGGCGCTAGAAACTTCGCTTCTTCTCCGGGAACAATCCAAAGCACCCCGTTGGGCTTCGCCTGAGCCGAGGATACTTTGGCGATCAGCCGTGAGCTGCCGATTCCGACCGAGCAGTTGAGCAGGGTTTTATCCTTCATGCGCCCGTGCAGGGCATGTGCGGCCTTGAGCGGCGGACCGTGCAGCCGCGCTGTGCCGGTCATGTCGAGATATGCCTCGTCGATCGAAGCCATCTCCACCTGCGGCGAAAATGAAGTCAGCACTTCGTAGACTTTTTCAGAGCATTCGCGGTAACGCTCCGGATGGCCGTCCACGAAGATAGCATGCGGGCAATGCTTGGCGGCGGTGCGAAGCGGCATAGCCGAGTGCACGCCGAATTTACGTGCTTCATACGAAGCTGCCGAAACCACTCCGCGCTCGTGGCGCTGGCCGCCCACGACCACAGCTTTCCCTTTCAGCGAAGGATCGTAAAGTTCCTCCACCGAGACAAAGAAAGCATCCATGTCGACGTGAAAGATGGTTTTTAACAGGGAGGGCATACCGTCAGCGAAGCGCCAGTCGCTCTCACCCAGAGTACACCTGCGGAGTTCCCCAGTATGGAGAGGCATTCGCGGGGGCATCGAGAGATGGCTAGACCAGTACTTTGTCCATAACCTGCGCTGCACTTCTCGACTGCCGTGCTCGCTCGTAGACTTTTCCATATTCCCGCGCCGACGCGTTCCAGGAGAAATCTTTATTCATGCCGTTACGCATGAGCGCTTGCCAGGAAATCTGATCGCGAAAGGCCACGAGCGCCTGCTTGATCGTGAGCAGCAGCGACTCGCCGTTGTATTCGGCGAACTTAAAGCCGGTACCTTTGCCGGAACGTGCGTCCCAGGGTTCGATGGTATCGTCGAGGCCGCCCGTGGCACGCACGATGGGCACGGTGCCGTATTTGAGGCTGTAGATCTGGTTCAGACCACAGGGCTCATATCTGGATGGCATGAGGAACATGTCCGAGCCGGCTTCAATCTTGTGAGCGATGGCATTATCGTAAGCAACCTTCACCGCAATCTTATTGGGGAATTGCTTGTTGAGGCGAACGAACATTTCTTCGTAGGGCTTGTCGCCCCTACCCAGTGCCACGACCGTCATTTCCTCACGGGCCAGCCGGTCCATGATTTGCGAGATCAGATCGAAGCCTTTTTGCGCCGCAAAGCGCGAGACGATACCGATCACCGGAAGCTTCAAATCGGCTTTGGGCATGCCGAAAGTGGCCAGCAGATCCTGCTTGCATTTCGCCTTGCCGGAAAGATCTTGGGGCGAGAACTTGGCGACCGTAAACTTGTCGGTCTGCGGGCTCCATTCATCGTAGTCGACGCCGTTGAGAATGCCGCTTACGGTTGCCGCCCGGTCGCGCAGTACTCCTTCAAGCCCGAAACCATATTCCGCCGTCTGGATTTCCTGACTATATTTCTTGCTGACCGTGGTGACATAGTCGGAGTACGTGAGCGCGCCCTTCAGGAAGTTGACCTGTCCGAAGAACTCCATCCTCGACATGGTAAACAGGTCCCAGGACAGCATGAGCAAGGGCAGTGTCTCGGGAGGAAACAATCCCTGATATCCCACGTTGTGGATCGTGAATACAGTCGCCGCATCGCGGAATGCCGGATCCTCAGCGTATGCCGTGCGTAGGAGCACGGGCAGCAGCGCGGACTGCCAGTCGTGACAGTGAAAAACGTCCGGCACGCCTAAGATCTTCGAGGCTTCCAGAACTGCGCGTGAGAACAAGGCAAAGCGTTCGGCGTTGTCAGGATAGTCACCCGCAGGCGTGCCATAGAGAGCGTCACGATCGAAATATGGCGGATAGTCCACGAAATAAAAGTGCACGCCGGATTGCGTGCCCCCCGTGACTACGGAGGCGAAACGATATTTGTCATCGAACGGCACCGTGATGCTGCGAACCACCGTGGCTGCTTCCGAGAGTTTGGTTTGCCGATACCGCGGCAAATAGACGCTTACCTGATGACCTAACGCAGACAGGGCGCGCGGCAATGCTCCCACCACGTCCGCCAAGCCACCAGTTTTGGAAAAGGGCACGCCTTCGGAAGCAGCGAATGCAATGTGCATGAGTCGAAAACCTCCCGGCAAACCGAATTCGGCGATGCAGGCTATTATGAATATGTGCCTAACCCGTGATTTTGGGCAAGAGCACGCGGGCTGACCAGTCAGTCTAAATGTCCGACGAAAAGAGGGTCAACGTGCCGAAGGTCGCCTCCACTCGCCGCCCCAAACAAAAACCCAAACTGGGACAGCATTTTCTTGTCAGCGACAGCGCCGCCATGCGAATGGCGGACGCCCTCGGTGATGTCTCCGAGAGTACGGTCCTTGAAATCGGGCCAGGACGCGGGGTCATCTCTTCCCTGCTGGCGAAACGTGCCCGGCGCCTGATTGCGGTCGAAATCGATCGCGTACTGGCCGCTCAACTTCGGCTCAAATTTGGCATGACGCACAACGTCGAAGTCATCGAAGCCGATATTCTTTCCATCGATTTCGATTCTCTGTTTGGACCCAAACCCGGACTAGGCCGGCCCGGCATCGAACTCAAGCCCATTCCCGTAAGAGTGGTGGGCAATCTGCCCTACTTCATCACCTCAGACATTTTGTTACGCCTGTTCGCTTTCGCCAAGTACTTCGACACTATCGTGATCATGGTGCAACGGGAAGTCGCTGACCGCCTCGCAGCCCCACCGGGCGGAAGCGATTATGGCCTGCTCTCCGCAACCGCACAGCTGTATGCCAAGGTGGAAAAGCTCTTCACTCTTCCACCAGAGGCATTTGAGCCTGCCCCCAAAGTACACTCCACCGTGCTCCGGCTGAACATAGCACCACAAATTGAAAAGCTGGGCGTGGCGGGAGATGGCTTCATCGGATTCCTCAAACTTTCCTTTGCGCAGAAACGCAAGACACTGTGGAATAACTTGAAATCGAGATATGACGAAGCCGAGCTGCGGCGTGCCATGACGCAAGCGCGGATCAATCCGTCGGCACGTGCCGAGACTCTGAGTCTGAAGCAGAGTGCCACTCTGTTCCGCGCCTTGCGCAGTTCAGCAGAGGGCTCGTAACATTGTCCAGTCGGGGCAGTGTACAAACCAGGAGCGGCCATGCCTACCGTTCGCCTTCCCGCAGTCGCCGGACGCTTTTATCCCCGCGATTCCGAAACGCTGCGTGAAGAAGTCAGCTCCTACATTGCCCAATCCCCCAGCAACCAACTTGTTCACGCTCTAGGTTGCGTTGTGCCCCATGCGGGTTACATGTATTCAGGTCACGTGGCCGGCGCGGTATTCGCCCGCCTGGAGATTCCCGCGTACTGCATTCTCCTGTGCCCCAACCATACTGGTATGGGACAGCCCCTGGCCGTTATGAGCGAAGGCGATTGGGAAACGCCGCTCGGCAACGTATCGATTGATACCAGTATCGCGGCTATGTTGAAACAGCGTTTTCCACTTCTGCACGAGGATTCCGCCGCGCACCGGGCCGAGCATGCCGCCGAAGTGGAATTGCCTTTCCTGCAGCTATGTCGGCCTCAACTTAAATTCGTGCCCATCGCACTCGGAACCAGACAGTTCGACACGCTCGAAAAGCTCGGATATGCCATCGCTGATGTGGTTGCGGCTCTGAAAGAGCCGGCCTTGATTGTCGCCTCCAGTGACATGAACCACTACGAATCCGACACCATAACCCGCGTGAAAGATCAGAAAGCCATCGAAAGAATCCTGACGCTCGATCCGCGAGGACTGTACGACGTTGTTACCGACGAGGACATCAGCATGTGCGGCTTCGGCCCCACTGTCGCTATGCTTACAGCCGCCAGACAACTGGGTGCCACTTCGGCTGAATTGGTCAAGTACGCAACCTCCGGAGACATCTCGGGAGACCGCGACATGGTTGTGGGTTACGCAGGAGTGATCGTTACGTAAGTGACGAAATCAAGGGCTACGCGGCTCAAAAGTGGCGCTCGCACAATCAAGATCGCCGTTGGGCGGCCTTGGTCGATGGCTTTCGCTATTGTCTAGTGGTGCTCGTGCTCCTCGTGTTCCTCGTGCTGCTCGTGGCTATGACGCCAATTCCAATAATCCCTCTGCTCTCTCCGTTTGAGACGGTTGAAGTCGCGATACGCCTCGTGCCGCTCCTCCAGCCAGCGGCGGTACGTGCCGTCTTCGCGATCGTCCCAGTTGTGGTAATCACGATGTTCGCGGTCGTACATCGGTCTCTCTGCTCGCTCCTGTCTTTCGCGGTCTCGGTCGTCTTGTGGTCGAGCCACGGCGTTAACCGCTATGGGCGCCGCCAGCGCAGCACTCATAAACAACGAAGCTAGAAGCTTGTTTCCACGATGCATATTTCTCCCTCCGCTGGCTGAATAGGATGCTTGCCTCACCGGCGGGGTTGGAATGTAGTTCACCTGCCGCTCAGATGTCCGTGAATATTATTTTCCCGTAATATCAGACAGTTCTCTGGTTGCCGACAAGGAGTCGAGTAATTCATGAGCGATATTCGCATTCGCGCGGCGAGCAGAATCGATCTACCGCGCTTGACTGAGATCTACAACCACTACGTGGTGCACACACCGGTTACATTTGACGTGGAGCCCTATAGCGTAGAGCGCCGCGCTGCCTGGTTTGACCAATTCTCCGAGAGTGGACGTTATCGTCTGCTGGTCGCGGACGAGGGCCGCGTACTTGTAGGCTATGCGGGGACGACGCGATTTCGGCCCAAAGCGGCCTACGAAACTACAGTCGGAGCGACAGTTTACTGCGCGCCGGGAACGGAAGGTAGAGGCATTGGCACGCGCCTGTACTCAGCTCTATTTGAGGCAATCGCCACCGAGGATATTCATCGCATCCTGGCGGGATACGTTCTGCCGAATCCCGCTTCTGCAGCGCTTCATGAACGTTTCGGTTTCAAGCTGGTTGGGGTATTCAGCGAAAACGGACGCAAGCTCGATCGCTATTGGGACGTCGCCTGGACGGAGCGGCCTTTGCGCGTGTAATCCATCTTTCGGAGCTATGTTGGCAAGTCTTCACTGCGACTGGCTTCGCTACCTCGCCAGAGAAAATCAGGGCGGCCAATGGCCGCCCTGAAACATGCTGTTCCCGATTCGTAGCTTAGTTACGCCCGGTGTGCCCTCCGGCGGACGCATGCCCGGTTGGCGCGGCGCTGCGGCCCACCCCCACGCTACTCGTCGCTGCATGCGACGAATCATGTGCGCCAGTACTCCGAGCGCTGCCCGAAAGCGATGTCGTGGGACGCAGCTCGACGAAGCCCGACTTCGTGACCTGGCCATTCACATGGCTCAAATTGCTCACGGCGCCACGAGGAATGCCCAAGCCCGCGGAACCACGGTTCACGAACAATGAGGATTGAGCCAGGCTTGAAACTCCCTGCCCGCTTTTTCCGACGACTACCGTAGCCACCGTTCCGCCAGGCCTCATTGGTGGATGGAAGCGTAGCGGTGCAGTTCCTGCGAACGTCGGGACCGAATTCCAGCTACTCCAGCCGCCGGGCTGCCACATCCATCCGAAGCCCGGAACGAACGCCCAGTTTCCATAACGGTAAGGTAGCCAGCCCCAGGGGTAGGCTGACGCCCACATGTATCCGAAACCCGGGTAGAACGCCCAGGCTCCGTCCATGAACGGATCCCAACCGACACTCGTGAAAAATGGTTGCCACATCATTCCGTAGCCGCCAATATTTCTGAACGAGCCGTAATAGTTAAGGTCGCTGTAGCCGTATCCGTAGGGCGAAGAGTTCCCTCTGGCGTATTGCTCGTGATATTCCACGGAGCGTTTGTCCCACGCGTCAAGGGGATCCTCTTGGAAATTTTTGGCTAGCGTGTATTTATCCTCATCGTTCACATCGAAGATGACCATTTTCTTCTTGCTCACCCTCACCGTACCCGCAGGGCCAGCCACATCCACATCCCCTTTGAATACCGCGAATGTAGCCTTGTTGGTCGAGGTCTCGACGCGGAAATGTGCGCCGTGATCGAGTTGAACTTTTTCACGCGAAAAATTCAGCGTAAAATCGTCGCTCTTTCCCAGCCAGTTGACATAAGCCTTGCCCTCTGTAAGGTTGACTTCCGAGACGCGCTGGCCGGCGTCACTCAGGCCAAGGCGGCTGAAGTCGATCGTGGTGTTCGGAGCCAGGCGGACGGTGCTGCCATCTTCGAATTCAATCTCGGCGCGGCCGGTGTCGCGGGTCCTGAGCCGCGTCCCCTGCGTGATAGGAAGGTTCAGAAACGCCTTCTCGAATCCCATTCCTGTATTTTTGTCGATCTCGACCGATCCTTGTACCTCACTCAAGCGAACAATGCGTGCTTGCGAATCAGCCATGGCGGGCAGCGCTATAAGCGCGCAGGCCAAGGCCACCAGAACGACATGCACCAACGACGATTTTGGCTGATACATACAAAGCCCCCCGGGAAGGACTTCCTTCGCTGGCCATATTAGAGCACGATTTTTGCCCTAAAGTGTCACTAAATTCGGAAAGCATCCCTATGAAGGGTTTAGGGCCGGCGGGAAGAAACCATCTCTGGTCTCCTGACCGCTCTATCGTCTCACAGCCTCCTTGTCAAAGGCTGTACTATCAAGAATTCCCTCGGCAACCTGAATGATTTCATCGTCTACCGTGCGGTTGCGGGCAATAGCATCCCTGAGCGGGATGGATACGATCTTATTGGAACGCAACGCGGCCATGCATCCGAATTCGCCACGATGGACCATGTCAATGGCGCCAATGCCATAACGCGTTGCTAGAACCCGATCGAAGGCGCTAGGCGACCCCCCCCGTTGGATGTGACCGAGCACGACGCTGCGGGCTTCAAATCCTGTTCGCTTTTCAATCTCGCGGGCCAGGATGTTACCGATGCCGCCCAGCTTTGCGTGACCAAATTCGTCCTTGTCCATGTCCTGTAAAACCGGGGCGCCACGCGAGGGGTCGGTATCAGCGGAAAACTTTGCTCCTTCCGCCACCACGACAATGGAAAAATAGCGCCCGCGCTCATGGCGCTGGCGGATAGACTCGGCAACCTTGTCGACGTCGAAAGGACGTTCGGGGATCAGGATTACGTCAGCGCCGCCCGCGATACCACTGTACATTGCAATCCAGCCTGCATCGCGGCCCATGACTTCAACAACCATCACGCGGTTGTGTGCCTCGGCCGTGGTGTGAACGCGGTCAATGGCTTCACAAACCACGCTGACCGCAGTATCAAAGCCGAAGGTGAAGTCGGTCCCGGCGAGATCGTTGTCAATGGTCTTGGGAATGCCGACCACCTTCACCCCGCGCTCGTGTAGTTTCTGCGCGACCGATAAGGTGTCATCGCCGCCGATGGCGATGAGCGCGTCGATTTTATGATTCTCAAGAGTGGCCATGCACCGGTCAATGCCATCAGGCCGCTTCGAAGGATTGGTGCGTGAAGTGCGCAGGATGGTTCCACCGCGCGGGAGAATGCCGGCAACGGCAGCCAAATCCAGCGGCATGTTCTTATCTTCCACCAGGCCACGCCATCCTTCGAGGAAGCCGACGAAATTATCCTGGTAGTGAAAAGTACCTTTGCGTACCACTGCGCGGATGACGGCATTCAGGCCGGGACAGTCGCCCCCACCGGTCAACATGCCAACTTTCATTTCGACTCCTGTGCAAAGATGAAGAAAATTGGAACCGCTTGCCTCGAATGCACCCCGGCCACGGGGACTGCGTGGAGAAGTGCGAATGCCGGGCCCTAATCGTTTGGAAAAAGTAGATTACCATTAAATCGGCCTATCCGCAGGCGCTGGCAAGGCTGAACCAAAAACCGGGATTGCGCGCGAGCAGAAGATTCGCCACAATGCTCGACTGATATGAAAAAGTCCCTCTTGTTTCTTTTGTGGATTGCAGTGGCTCTCGTGGGCATGCTCGCGGTTGGGGTGGTCGCCGTACGCCGCGGCGAGCCCATCAATGCGATGTGGCTGGTGGTGGGTGCGGCCTGCTGCTACGCCCTGGGCTACCGGTTCTACAGCAAGTTCATTGCAGCCAAGATGCTAGCGCTTGACGCCCTTAGGGCTACGCCGGCGGAGCGTCTCGAGAACGGACGAGATTATGTGGTCACCAGTAAGTGGTTTGTCTTCGGGCATCATTTTGCGGCTATCGCCGGGCCGGGCCCGCTGGTGGGGCCCGTGCTGGCGGCACAGTTCGGCTACCTTCCGGGAACATTGTGGGTGCTGGCGGGAGCGGTTTTCGCGGGCTGCGTGCAGGACTTCGTGATCCTGCTGTTTTCCGTGCGCCGGGATGGCAAATCGCTCACCGAGATGGCCAAGACAGAGATTGGCCGCGTCGGAGGCTTTGTGGCCTACGCGGCAGTCATGTCCATTTTGGTCATTCTTCTGGCGGTGGCGGCCCTCATCGTAGTCAACGCGCTGAAAGCCAGTCCGTGGGGCACGTTCACGATTGCGATGACAATCCCGATTGCGCTGCTGATGGGAGTTTATCTGCGGCGCATTCGTCCGGGCCGGGTGCTGGAAGTCTCCGTGGTTGGATTCATCCTCGTAATGCTGGCGATCTGGGGAGGCCAGTGGGTATCCGAGCATCCGCCAGTGGCGGGGATATTTACTTTGACCGCACCCGCTTTGGCTCTGCTCATCATCGTCTATGGATTCGCCGCCTCCGCCATGCCGGTGTGGCTGCTGCTCGCGCCCCGGGACTACCTGAGCACGTTTGTCAAGTTGGGGACCATCGCCTTGTTGGGTGTCGGAATCGTGGTGCTGCATCCCACGCTGCATATGCCAGCGTTGACACGATTTGTCGATGGCACGGGCCCGGTGTTCGCGGGGAAGATTTTTCCTTTTGCTTTTATCACGATTGCGTGCGGAGCCATTAGCGGCTTTCATTCTTTGATCTCAAGCGGGACGACACCCAAGCTCATCGCGCGCGAAACCGAGACTCGAATCGTTGGATACGGCGCCATGATGGCTGAGTCGGCGGTAGCGGTGATGGCGATTATCGCGGCTTGTGTAATGCAGCCGGGCGTGTATTTCGCGATAAACAGTCCTGCGGGCATTGTTGGTCAAGCGCCAGCCGCTGCGGCCGCAACCATTTCAGGTTGGGGATTCCCCGTGACCGCGGCCGATATGCAGGCCCTGGCTCACGCCGTGGGCGAGCAAACGCTCTACAACCGCACCGGCGGTGCGCCGGCATTTGCCGTGGGTATGGCGAGCATTTTTTCGAACAGCCTGGGAGGACAGGCGCTGATGGCCCTCTGGTATCACTTTGCCATTATGTTCGAGGCGTTATTTATTCTGACCGTTCTCGACGCCGGTACGCGCGTCGCCCGCTTCATGCTGCAGGATGCGCTGGCCCATGTTTATAAGCCGCTGGGCAGGACCAGTTGGTATCCCTCGATTTTGGCAACCAGCGCTCTGGTCGTGGCCGCTTGGGGATATTTCCTGTGGCAAGGAGTTAAGGATCCGCTGGGCGGAATCAATTCTTTGTGGCCGCTGTTTGGCATTTCCAATCAATTGCTGGCCACGGTGGCGCTGTGCGTGGCTACCACCATCATCGTCAAGATGCACCGCACGAAGTATGTGCTGGTGACGCTGACGCCTCTGGCATGGCTGGTAGCGATAACCTTCACGGCGTCATGGCATAAGGTGTTCGATCCCAGCCCGCGGATTGGATTTCTGGCACAGGCACGGCAGTTGGCCGCGGGTCCAACCACCAGCGAGACCGCGCGATTGATCTTCAATAACCGTCTGGACGCGGTCGTCACTGGCATTCTCGTGGTTATGGTTGCGCTTGTTTTGCTGGAGTCCACGCGGCAGTGGCTCGAGATTTTGCGTGGGAAGAAAGAATCGCGGCTGAGCGAATCGCCCTTCGTGATGACGCGGATAGCGGAGGAGGGTCAGGGATGAACCGTCTCCGCAAAATTCTCTGGACTCTGCTCGCTGCCCTGCGAGAGATTTTCGATGAGGCAGCGTACCAGCGGTTCTTGCAGCGGGCGAGCTTAGCATCTTCGCCTCAGGCCTACGCTGAATTCTTGCGCGAGCAGGAGAGAATATCCACGCGTCCCAGGTGCTGCTGAAGGTTGGTTTCCTTAGGATCAACTGGGGCATCCGCTGTACACTGCGTTCATGCGCGTTCTGGGTATCGATTGTGGCGGACAGTACACCGGATACGGCGTAGTCGAGATGCACCCCAGCGGACGGCTGGTGACCTTGGTTTGCGGGGCGATCAAGCTTTCCCCTCGGGAAGCACTGCCGCGTCGCTTGGCGCGCATCTTTGGCGAACTGGGAGCGATTATCGCGGAGCACCGTCCCGACGAGGTGGCGATCGAAGATGTCTTTTATGCCCTGAATGTGAAGTCAGCTCTCAAGCTGGGGCAGGTACGCGGAGTTGCGATGCTAGCAGCAGCCGCTGCCGGCCTGGAGGTTGCGGAATATTCGCCGCTTACCATCAAGCTGGCAGTCGTGGGTTATGGCCGGGCCGAGAAACAGCAAGTGCAGCACATGGTGACGCGGCTTCTCGAACTGGCGAAACCACCCGAACCGATGGATGCGTCGGATGCGCTGGCGATCGCCATCTGCCATCTCCACACAGCGGGAACTTTGGATAGGCAGCGGACTGCGGCCAGGCTGGCGGCAGACTGAGGTCAGGTTTTTAGGATGGGTCTCAGTACCGATGCTGATTTGTTTTTGGCATAATTCTTTGAATGCAGTCTCCTCGGCGGTTCTTCGAAAAAACCCGGCGCTGGGATGCACCTAGGGGATTCCGCTTCAAGCAAGGGCGAATGTCGTTCCAGCGGATGAGACCGAACCGAGCGCGGTCGACGTTCCTGCTATTGTTCCTCGCTCTGTGCGTGGAAGTCATCCCCAGAAGTGCCGCTCAGACCTCGACCTTAACCTATACCCAGGATTTCCCGGGCTCCGATCCCGCGCACTACTCGATCGCGGTCAGCCAAGAGGGTCACGCCAAATATGAGAGTTCAGGCAAACTGCCCGATGACTCTGATGGGTTCGAGACTTACCAGCACGAGTTCGAACTCTCACCGAAGAGCCGTGGCCGTATTTTCGAGCTGGCAAAACAGGCGAAGTACTTTGCCGGCCGTGTAGATTCCGACAATAGCAAACTGGCGTTCACCGGAGCGAAGAAGCTGACTTATCAGGATGGGCAACGGATCCATTCGGCAACCTACAATTATTCTCGCTTGCCGGCTGTGGAGCAGCTCACTTCGTTTTTCCAAAACCTGTCGGCGACCTTGGAATATGGACGGCGTCTGGTCTACTACCATCGCTATCAGAAGCTGGCACTTGACGAAGAATTGAAACGCATGGAAGCGCAAGCCAAAGACGGAACATTAATCGAGTTACAAGCTGTGCAGCGGGTGCTCGAGGAGATTGTTGCGGATTCATCAGTTCTCAATGTAGTTCGGGCACGAGCCCAGCGTCTGGTCGCGCTGGGAAACGACTAAGTTGCGCCAGAGCCGCGGGTGAATTTCGATATTTGTAGGGAGATGTGTTACAAGCGGACAGCTCGATCTCATACGTACGCCCCCCATGGCCAACCCACTTAACCTTGCCTCGTGGCTTACCGCGAAGCGACTGCGCGCTCAAGGGCTCGTCCTCGCCCTCTGCTCATGGTCGATCTACGTTTGGGATATTTCCGGCCCCGGACTCCGCGACCGTTACGGACTTCTAAAAGGCACCGACTTCGTCCACTTATACACACTGGGCTCCCTGGCGCTCACACATCGTGGCTCCGATCTCTATGACATGCCGTCCCAGGCAGCGCTAGTTCACGAACGCATCCCGGGCGGAGCCGACATCGTGTATCTCCCCGTTTACCCGCCCCAGGTTTCTATTTTCTTCGCCCCATTGGCTCGCCTTTCCTATGATTGGGCTATTTTCATCTGGCTGACTGTCAGTACGGTGATCTATGTTTACTGCTGCTATGCGGTATGGCGCGTCTGTCCAAATCTACGGGACGAGAAATTTACAATATTTATTCTTGCTGCCGCCTATCCTGCTTTCTTCCACCTGATACTTTGGGGACAAACCTCCGCCCTCGCGCTCGCGTCGTTCACGCTGGCATATTTTGCGCTACGCGCCGAAAACCACCTCCTCGCAGGGATCGCCTTCGGCGCATTAGCCTTCAAGCCGCAGTTGGGCCTGGTCGCTGCGATCGTTTTCCTTGCGATGCGTAATTGGACGCTGATCGCCGGAGCAATCCTGTCCGCGGCGGCTCAGTTCATCGTGGCTTGGCTCTATTTTGGCCTTGATCCTCTCCGCCAATGGTTCCGCATGCTGCAAAATCTCCCCAGTGCGCTGGCGTTGCTTGAGCCCAGACCCTACCAAACTCACTCCCTGCTCGCTTTTTGGTCCATGCTTGTCCCGTCACCCACCGTCTGGCTCGTGCTCTATATCGTCAGCGCAGCGTTCGTGCTCGCGCTTCTCATCCTGTGCTGGCGCAGTCAGTTGTCGCTGGCTATCCGCTATTCGGCGTTACTGGTAGTGACGGTGCTCGTGGCGCCCCATCTCACGGTCTATGATCTCGTGATTCTGGCGCCCGCCTTTCTTCTGCTGGGCGACTGGGTAGTCGCCCATAGGCATCATCACCTTACTTTGCGCCTCGCCGCCCTGCTCTACCTCGTCTACCTTCTGCCGCTGGTTGCCCCAACGGCGCGCTGGACGCACCTCCAACTTTCTGTCCTGGCCATGTCAGCAATCATTTGGACGCTGTGGCAACTCGCCAAAACGTCTGTGCCCGAACTGCGTAAGCGCACTCGATAGCCGCAGGACATTTACAGATTCCCATGAAATTCTACTGACCGAACAAGAATCGTAGCGCCTCGGGAAAGCGTCGTGCCCACGCCGATTCGCTGTGACTCGCACCTTCCTCAATCACTAAACGCAAACGCTTTTCATTCAAACCGGCGCGGCACAAGATGCCAGCCAGTTCGCGAACGTCGTCCACCACACTCTGATTTTTGTCTGGTCGTCCGGCCTCGGCCGTTCCCACTGCGAGGGCCACGCGTTCCGGCCAGCGCCAAACTGTCCGGCTTTCCTTGATGAGCTGCCGATTGGAAGCCCACAGCGACGGACTCTCCACCAAGAGTTTCCCGACCAGTCCGGGTCGCTCCATCGCCGTGTAAAGCGCAATGAGCGCGCCCAACGACGAGCCTCCGAGCCCCGTCTGCTCCGACCCTGTGGCAACTCGGTACCTTGACGCTATGAATGGAATTACTTCGTGGATCAGAAAGCCCGGGTAGCGTTTGCCCTCTGCTCGCAACATCATCGGCTGCAGCGATCGATGGGGCATGTATTCGCGAAAGCGATCTCTCGTCGAGTTGTCGATGCCCACGATGATCAGCGGAGCTATAGCGTTCTCGCCAATCATCCGGTCTGCGGCCTCGTCGACCTGCCACTCCACTCCGGCAAAAGCCGTAGCACGGTCAAACAGGTTCTGCCCGTCGTTCAAATAGAGAACCGGATATCGGCGGGTTTCATTTTGCGTATTGTCGTAGCCCGGAGGCAACCACACCCGCAGCCAGCGCTTGTTCCGAAAGATGTGGCTGGTAAATTCATGCAACCGCAAGTCGCCGGTTACGGCGTCGTTGCCCTCGACGCGCTCGACTGCAGTCTCCGTCTGTTGGATTTGTTGCATCAGGACCGTTTGAAAACTACCTGAACGACGAGCTTCACGAATTCGTGGCCAGACGCAACTTCAGCACTCCTGCCAGGGCAGTAATGCTTGCAATCAAGGCCAATGATGTCAGGCATAAGATGCACCAGGCAGTCAGCACGTAGGCTTCGATGTAAGTCAAATACAGCGCGAATACCAATCCGCCAGCTGCCGCCATCAGCAATCGCGTCGGGGTTTCAGGGCGGGAGCGGCACAGGGTCGATAGCGTCAAAAGCAGCCCGTACCCGGCGACGCCGATCAACGAAACAGGGATTCCCGCCACGCTCGAATATTCGCTGCGATTGACGATGTCGCAATTGAATTTCTCGCCGAACTCACAATATGCGGTGGCCGACTTCGCATAGTGACGCTCGAGGGAAATCGACGAGACGATCATGCCCGCAAGCGACAGGATGGCGATCCCGACCAGCAGGCTCCTGGACAATTGTGTTTCGACAACTTCGGCATGGGCAGACGGATTCACCATTGAATCTATTGTGGTAGAGGGCAGGCGCTCCGGGCGCTCAGGTCTTCGATCGAGAGAACACCCTCATGCAGTGCGCCCCCATTGAATTGCCAGCTCGGAAAATTCTTTGTCCCAGCGGCCTTGCACTCTGGCGTCATCTCTCGCGAGCCCTTAACCGCGCACTCGACATAGGGAACGTACTTAAATGAAGCACCAAACATCTCCTTCTGTTCTATGCAATGCGGACACCAGTACAGCCCGTACATTCGAGCTTGGTGGGTTGCGAGGCATTTGGCAAATGCCTCATAGCGGTGGTTCTTCCAATACCGGCCAGCGGAATAGGCAGCCGCGAACAACAGCACGATCACGCCATAGACGATTACCTTCCGTGAGGGGGCCCTACGATCTCTTGTTCCTTCGCGTTCCTGCTTTTTTTTCCGCCGTTCTTCGGACATGACACATTTTTTATACCATGCTTTCTCGCGGGCTTAGCGGAGGAACAATTTTCAGAGCGCGGTGTCATCTGCCGGCCTGTGGGGTGGAGTGCGGTCACCGCGGGGCGTGCCATTACGCAACAACGTTGAGCGCTCGCGGTAACACGCTCAATTTCTCACAATGCAAAGTCAGCACTTCACCATCCACCATGACGTCTACTGGCCCCGCAAGATCAAATTCAGCCAATGGGACCGCTTTTCGTTCAGCCAAGGGATGCCGGATGTGCGTACCGTCGTAAAGTCGGGGCAAATTGCGGACAAGTCCCAGCCTTCCGATCGGCCCCCAGCGGACATACTCAATCAGACCGCTGTTCACTTCAGCATGCGGCGCGATCATCATTGTCCCGCCGGTGAACTTGCTGTTATTAAAAGTGAGAAACAGACTGCGCCGCCGGTCGAAATCGGTCTCTCCGTTCAGGCGAACGGGGAATGGCCGCCGCTCGAGTCGTGCCAGCCCCAGAAAAATCGAAATGATGTACCCCAGCTGTCCCCAGTCATGGAAGCGCCGAGCGCGCAAGGTGGCCACGTCCGCCGTGAACCCCATGCTCAGCAGATTGATGTAGTGGATGATCCCTTCGCGGTGCCGCAACCGGAGCACGTCACAAGTTTGTCTTCGCCGCGCCAAGATCGACTCGATGGCATGTTCGACGCCGCGGTGGCTGAAATCGCGCAGGAATGAATTTCCCGTGCCCAAAGGCAAAAACGCAAGCGTAGGAATTTCCTTCGCGCTGGCCTCCGGGTAAAGTCCATTCACTATTTCGAATGAAGTCCCATCCCCGCCAACGGCAATAAAGTCGCGCTGGCCTCGGCCGTAGGCCGCTCGCGCAAGATTCGAGGCATCACCCGGAGCATGGGTTTCTGCCAGCTCTATCTGAATGCCGCCTGCTCTCAACCGTTCCAGTGCCGGCCCTAGCATCTTGCGGCTTCGTCCGCCCCCGGCGGCGGGATTCACAATGGCCAGAAAGGATTGCCCGGCACTCACAACTTCACCACCGCGCTCCGCTCTATAGTATTCCTGATCTCCTCCGCAAGATCGTTCCGCTTGATCTTCATCGAGGCGGTGCGAGGAAAGTCCTTGCCCCAGACCACACGCCCACCCACCCGCTTGAAGTCCGGCAGACGCCGATTGCGCGCATTCACTTCTTCCAGCAACTTGCTGTCAAACTGCTGATTTTGCTCAAGCCGCAAGACCAGTACCAGCAGCTCGCGACCCAGCTCCTTCGCAGGCCAGACATAGTTGGCTGCGATCACCGAGTACTCCTTGACCGGCAGTCCATCAAAAACCGACTCAATATCCTCCGGGTAGATATTTTTTCCCCCTTCGGTCACGATCATGTTCTTCTTGCGCCCCAATAGTTGCAAATGCCCGCTTCCATCAAGCCGTCCCAGATCGCCTGTCAGAAGCCAACCTTCGACAATCGTCTCCATCGTCAGCTCGGGATCATCCAGATAATGGGACATTACGGTCTGACTGCGTGCTGCCACTTCGCCCACGCCCTCTGCGTCGGGGTTTAAAATCCGCAGTTCCACTCCCGGCAGCGGCTTCCCAACGGTATCGGCTCGGAACGGCTTCAGGTCGTTCAATGTGAGCGCCGTGCCTGCTTCGGTGAGTCCATAGCCATTCACCACCGGAATTCCCAGATCATAAAAGAACTGCATGGTCGATGGCTCCATGAAGGCGCCACCGGTGATCAGCGCCAGCAAGTCTCCTCCAAAGGCACGGTGCACGCCCGGCAACAGCAATCGGCTGAGCTTTACTTTCGGCCGCCTGCGCGTCAGCAACTTATTCAGGCCGATCATGCGATCGAGCACAAATCGCTTCGCGGCCCCCAGTTCATCGAACTTGGCCCGAAGCCCGCGCTCCAGATTCTTCAGAATCATGGGAACCAGGGCCACGTACGTAATGCGGTAACGCATAAAAGCGTCTCGCACAAACTCCGGACGCAGCGTCCTCAAGTGCACTCCGCACGCTCCGCACACGAACGGACCGATGAAACCCACCATGAAGTCGATAGCATGGTTCGTGGGCAAAATGCTCAGATACCTCACGCCCGGCCAGAACGGGTACCATGCCGTCAGCGCCCGGCCTTGCTCCAAATAATTTTCATGGGTAAGAACGCAACCCTTGGGACGCCCGCCGGTGCCGGAGGAATACACAATCGAAGCGACATCTTCCCTTTGCCGCATTACGAAGTCCGGCGCACCCTTACGCTTGAAGTCCTCCCATCGGAACCCGCCTAGCAGGTCAGCCCCCAGTGGCGCCTCCGTCACCAGAACGATTCTCGTGGTTAGGTTCTGGAAATCAGGAGACTGCGTTATCGCCCGCCACAGGTAGTACTCGACGATGAGTACCGTGGCCTGGGAGTGTGCCAGGAGCTGCAACTGTTCCGCCGCCGTCAGCTTGAAATCCAGCGGCACAAGCACACCGCCACAGTAGAAGATGGCATACGCCGAGACCAGCCACTTCGACTGGTTGCTCATCACCATCGCTGCCCGGCCCCCCGCATCAAAACCAGCGTCTTCCAAAGCGCGCGCTAAAGGCAACGCAAGTTCTTTAAAATCAGAATAGCTCAGCTGTGTCTTCTCACGGTCGCGGTCCGCCTCGATCAGGCAGGTCTGTGCGGCAAAGCGGTCAATCGCATCGCGCAGGGCCGCGCCCAGACAGGTGTATTCTCGAAGATCGAGCATCGAAGGTTTATTTCACCACAGGAAACACGGCGGTCTACCGAAAAGCTTAGTTATCATTTCATTACCCGGCTTGGGATCGAGGTGTCCCGAATCGTCCCTCATGATCGGCCGGAATTTAGCTCTTCTCGGCGCCCTCGGGGTGAAATCCGGGTCACAACCTGGCCTGAATGCGGCTAGCCAACGTTCGGAAATCGCTCACGCCTTCGAGCTCGTAGTCGGGCAGCTCGACGTGGAAGTGATGTTCCAGTCGCGTCAGCAAGTCGAGGGTCTGCAAGCTGTCAACACCTAATGTCTTGAAGAAGTCGTCATCGGGGCCCAGTGTCTCCCGTGGCACTTTAAAATGGGCCGCCGCGAGGGTCAGGATTTCGTCCAGAGTCTGATCAGCCGTTTGCATATTCTCGCCCTTTTCAAATTTACTGCGATTCGCTGTTGGCACTTTCACGGCAGGTACGGCTGCGCGTCCGTGCTCTCCACAAACTTCTTCAGCCCAGCCTGAACCACAGGTCGCCCAAACAGATCACAAAAAATATCGATTTCCTGCCGCAATTCTTCCTGCGGGACCGGCTTGATAAAACGCTTCGCCGCAATTGCCGTTTCGCGGTCAAACTTGCTCAATTGCACTGCCGTAGCCCGCGCAACGCGCAAGGCCTCTCCCTCGCCAACCATCTGGCTCACCAGGCCGACCTGAAGTGCCTTGGTCGCATTAAAGCTCCGCCCGGTTAACAGCAGGTCGCGCACAACCCCATTTCCCAAGTCCCGCTTCAACCGCGGAATTCCGCCGAATCCCGGGATCAATCCCAAGCGCAGCTCGGGGAAGCAAAACCGCGCCATTTTATCGGCGATGATCAGGTCGCATGCCAGCGCCAACTCAAAACCTCCCCCGAAGACGACACCATGCACGGCCGCAATCGTAGTCAGCGGGGCGGCATCGATCGTATTGAGTACCTTGTGAATGCGTTCCAGAAAGTCACGCACGCCGCGGACACCTTCCGCCTTCGCCATGCCTTGCCAGCGATGATAAAGCTCGCGTAAATCGGCGCCCGCGCAGAAACCGCACTTCAATTCACTGTAAATGATAAGCGCATGCGCTTCCGGCTGAAGGCTTTCAAGCGCTCGGGCGAACTTCTCTAGCTCGTCCAGAGCCAACGACCCCAGCTCATTGCAAGGCTCGCGGTAGAGCGCCAGTTCGATGGTGCCGTGCTTCAGCTGCCAGGACAGGGCCTGCCCGCGAAACGAGTGGCCGCTGTGCGACTCGCCCCGGGGCTGTTCCTGTAATGTCCTCATGCCGTTTTGACCGTCTGGTACATCTCTTCGATCTCGCTATTCATCCGAGCTGCAATCACGTCGCGTTTCACCTTCCCGTTTGCCGTCAAACACCCGTTTTCGATGGAGAATCCCTCGGGCCGCAGGGAAAACGCTCGCACCTGCTTGTAATGCGGGAGGTCAGGATTGACCGCATCCAGAGCGGTTTGTACCTGCTCCCGGGTCACGCTTCCGGTCACAATCGTTGAAAGATAGCCGCGCCCATTGCCTATCAGTACGACTTGCTGCGCGCCCGGCAGATTCCTCAGAATCTGTTCTTCAATCGGCTCGGGAGAAAGCTTGTGCCCGGATCCCAGAACAATCAGATTCTTGATGCGGCCGACAATCCGCCAATTGCCCCCGGCATTCACTTCCCCCTGATCGCCGGTATGGAACCATCCCTCACCCCGTGCATTCGCACTCTCCAGCGGCCGGTTCCAGTATCCGGGAAACACATTCGGCCCGCGAACCAGAATCTCATCATTCTCCCCCAGCTTCATCTCCACGCCAGGAACCGCCGGACCTACCCGCCCCGGTTGCACATGATGCGGATCATCCATGGTGCAGATCGCCGTCGTTTCCGTCAACCCGTAGACCTGCAACACTCGGATCCCCAGCATCATGAAATAAAGCTGCGTTTCCGGATTCAGCGGGGCCGACCCGCAAATCAAGGCCCTCAAATTCGAACCGATCATCTTCTTACGAATGGCTGGAAACACCAGTTTATTCGCCAGCCAAAGCCACACCCTGTCGCCAGCCTGCGGTCGTTTTTCCTGTCCGCGTGCCCACGCGCCCTTGGCCCGCGAATAAATCACCTGAGCCACGCCGCCCGTCTGCCAGAGCTGCTCGTCCACCGCCCGGCGCATGCGCTCCAACAATTGCGGCACGTTCAAGAAATAATCTGGACCTACTACGCGCATATCGTTCGCCAGCCTGGCGAGATCCATGTTGAGAATAACCAGGCTTCGCCGCTTTAAGAATGTAAGCAGTGCAATCCACGAGGCGGCAAAGCTCAGCGGCAGATAGTGCAGAATGCGATCCTGGCCGGCCCGGCCTTCCATCAATTGATCCAATCGCGCCGACGTCGATTCCAGCATGAATCCGACATTCGCCGCCGTCAGTACCACGCCCTTGGCTTCCCCGGAGGTTCCCGACGTGTAAATGATCGTGACCGCGTCCGACTCTCGGACCTCGGTCTGATCTATGGCCACACCGTCTACTCCGGCAAATATTTCCTCAAACAACACTTGCGATGGAGCTTCCGGCCAAGCATGAACGATGCCATCCCTGAGCGCCGCGTCACCGCAGCATACCAATGACGGCGCGCAATCCTTCATCATCGCGACCAGCTCCGCCGGCGCCTGGCGCGCATATAGCGGCACTACAATCAGTCCTTCGGCCATCATCGCCAAGTCGAGCGCCACCCACTGGATATTGTTCGGCGCCAGCAACCCGCAACGGTCGCCTTTCTTCAGGCCCCTTGAAGCAAGAAAAGTTCTCGCCTTCCGCACTAACTCCAGCAACTCAGTTCCACTGACACCGCCAACCGTGCCGTCGTGGCTCTCGGCCAGCACTCGCATGTCTCCAGCCTCTCTTAACTGCGAAAATGTTTCCTCTACGAAAGCCATGGCTATTTTGGTAAGCGGTGAGCGGTAAGGTCAGCTGTACGCGGCCACCAACCGTTGAAGCGAGGAATTCATCGGTGACAAATAATCTTCCCAACTCCATTCTCCCTTGCGTGTCGGGAACTCCGGATATCTCCGCTGCACTTCTTCTTCGAAATACACACCCATTCGCGCCATTACCTTCAAATTCTTCACCACGGTACGCGCCATGCCATCCGCGATGCGCTCGCCCTCAGTCGCCAGTTTATCCAGCGCCGCCAGCAGCTTGGGCTCCAGGTCCAGATCATCCACGTTCATCAACAAATCCTGGTGTCCGCGTTCGCGCATGAGATTGCGAATTCGTTCATCCATCGTGATTCCCGCCGACGGCACCAGGGCCGGCATCGACGTGACGATGCCGTGAAAGCGGGAGGAAACCATCATGTGCCCGGCGCGCAGGATACTCACCATCTGGTACATGTCACGCTCCTCGGAGGTGAACACGGGCAGTTCACCGCCCAGTTTTTCGGAAATGCCTCGGCAGGCGCGCGCATCCAGTGCCTCGGTCGCAACCAGAACTGTGAATACTCGGCGCCGCTGCCGGAACCCTTCAACCGCTCTCGCGATCGCAGTCAGATAGCGTTCGAAGGCAGCGTCCACGTCGTGGCCAGACTTATGGAAGTAAACGGTGCGGTAATGACTGTCCCGGTAAGCGCCGGTTGCAGCGCAAGCAGCATATTTCACCAACGACGGCTTCACCGGCCACCAGAACGGATTAATGGGGCAGACGATCAAAACCGGCAGCTTGCCGTCCCATCCAGCGTCGGTCAAAGCCTTGCGCCCATACTCCGGCGGAAGCGGCTCGAAGGTCCATGCCGTGTCGGTTCCGAGTTCTGTTGGCACTCCGAGCCCCCGGAGAACAGTGCGCGATTCTTCATTGCGCGTGATGATGAGGGAACTCTTGCAATAACGGGCACACATTCTGGCGACGAGCGGATCCATCTGTCCCGCCTCCGATCCGTAGCCAACGGCAAGCTTGTTCTGAGCCGCTGCCATCCCTAATGAGCCAATGATCATTGTGGTCAGCGCATTGGCGAACTTGCTCTTGAAGGCCGAGCCTTCGACCACAACCACCCCGTGGTGCTTTGGGACTTCACGGGACAAGAATGGCGGAAAGACATCCGGGAGATGAACCTGCTCTGCGCCGGCGAAATAGCCGCGCGTCAGATCAAAATTCTGGGACATCGCAGTGAACTCGACATTGTCAGCGCCCAGGATGTGCCGGAGCTGGCGCAGAGTTTCCTCGGGGCGCACGTCGGAGCCCGTGTTGCGGGTTCCGTTGTAGCCGGCAAAAAGCAGTTTCAGCTTCTCTCCGGGCTGCCATGGCTTCCCGGCTCCTAACACCCAACTGGCCTTGGCGCGCTCGATGGCCGCGCTGACCCAAGCCTCAAGGATGAAATCCATCATGCCGCAGATCCCCCTGCAGTTCGAGGCCAGGGTTTATAGGTAAAGCTGAAGTTATTTTCCCGGCTGAACTTCAGCAGCGCATAGCTGTATTGAGAAAACGGTACTGGCTTCCGTCTCAGTTCCGACACGACTCGCGTGTTATCAAAGATCGTGTTCCAGGTCAGATAAGGCATGAACACTTTCATGAGCGACGCGCTCTGACCTACAGGCCCCGTACGATTGGCTAACCAGTTCACCGCTCCCGCGAACGGCCGCTCCAGGAGCGGCATGTAGATCGGCCCCCGTCTGTTCTGCGCCGCCGCCAGCGCAGTTGTCAATTCCCGGAATGTCTGCGATTGTCTTCCTGAGGACAAGTGATAAGTGTCGTGCTGCGGCTGGTCCTTCTGATGCAAAGTTGCAATTGCTTCAGCAACAAAATCTACGTTCACGATGTCGATCTTGTCGAAGGGACGAAACGGAAGAACCGGCAGCCCAGCCAGGAAAGCAAATGCCTGCACCATCTCGAATTGCGTTGTCTCAGGATAGCGGCTGTCCCCCAGCACAATGCTTGGCCGGAAAATGATCTTGGGGGTGTCCGGGAGAAGTTCTCGCATCATGTGCTCGGAGAACTTCTTGGTCCGCGCATAGGGATCGTAATCCGACCGGTCCCAGTCGATCGATCTGCCCTCGGTGACAACTTCATTCGTGCGCTTTCCAGCCACCGCTACCGTGCTGACTTGACTGAAGCGACGCAATCCGTGATAGTGCTCGACCGCGCGAGCCAGTTGCAATACTTCGAGAGTGCCCCGCAAGTTCACGTTCAAACAGCTTTTCTCTGATTTCCGGTTCAACGAGGCCGCGCAATGAATCACGGAGTCGGTCGTGTGAATGAGCCGGTCATAATCGTCGGGACCGAGCCCGAACCGCGGGGATGTCAGGTCTCCACGAAAAATTCGTACTCGTGTTTGCACATATTCATAAAAGAGCGGAAAGTCGAGGTGCAGCTGCAACGCCTGCCACAGACGCAGCTCGGCCTCGCGCAGGTCACCCGCCCGCACCAGAAGGTTCAGGGCAGCGCCGTGATCCTCCAGCAGATTGGCGGCCACATGCGCTCCGATGTAGCCGGTCGACCCGGTCAGGAATATCGCCACGTTGCTCCGTTAGTCCCCGTCTTCGCCGTTTCACCATTCGCCGGCGCCAGTTTAAAACTGCGCGGCGCGCGGGCTTCTAGCGGCCGTCCCTCGATCAGCGGATACGTCCACCGCCGGAGTGCGGGAATATGAACGTTGATCCAATATTCCCACCAATCGAGCGAACGGGTGTGATAGCCGAATCCTGCCTGCTCCTCCGCAACCAGGGCATGCGACAGTTTCTCGATGTTCTCTGCGGTGAAGTCATGTTCGTTCAAGAGTATGAATGGCTCGAACAGCTGAATGAGTTTTTCCAATCGTTCCAGGTTACGCTCCGTTTTCACCAGTGGCGTCTTTTTCAATGGCAAGGGAGCCATGATTCGCTGGATCGACTTCACGATCGCTTTCTGCGCCGGCGCCGACATGCGTTCGTACCTCGTCTTCGAAACCGGGATCGCATCAAACCGCAGCCTCAACCAGGATTCCAACCCTTCCTGTGCGCGATAGTGCTTGCGGTGTGCCAGAGAAGTCAGCTCAATAGAGCGCCCCATGTCGCATGGATTGGTTGCCGAGGTTGCCAATTGATATAAGCGGTCGTGTCGCCCCTCGATAATAGCTGCCGCAATTAGCGTCATTCCGTTGCAAACATCGTCCACCGGAATAATGTCCAGCCGCTTGCGCTCGTTCGAGGGCAATTGACGAAAGTACGTTCCTAACAAATACGAAAGCGAAGCGGAAGTGTTAATGCCTTCATTCCATCCCGCAAAAGGCTTCGCCACCGAGGTTTCGACAATGGCTGGACGAACAACCGCGATCGGTAGTCCCGCGCCATGCTTGGCAATCCATGATTCCGCCAGGCTCTTGGTCAGGGTATAGGTGTTGGGCCAGCCCAACTCCCGAGCTCTTTTCGTCCCGGCTTCGGTGAGATATGTCTTCAGCCAACGAATTCGGTTTTTGCGAATCTGGTTTTCCAGTGCCGCACCACGCAGATCTTTGGCTGCATGCTCCTTCTCTTGCGCCCGCGTTTTCAATTCTGCAGTCACTTCCGAGCTCTCCGCCTTCGCCTCCGCCTGCTTCACCAGGTCATGCAGGCTCCGCCATTCACGCTCGGCATCGAAGCCGGGCAAGTGCCGTGGATTGTAGTCTTCCATCAGCCGTTCGGGCACGCGTCCGTCCTGTTCTCCGGCAACATAGCAGGTGGAAAGATGTAACAATCCAGTGCGTTCCGAACCGCGCACAAATTGCACGATATTCACTGCCGCATCGGTGTTGGTAGCCAGCGCATCACGCAGATCAGGATTGAAGTCCGTCAAGCCTGAACTATTAATGATGATGTGTAAACTCTTCTGCAGACTCCGTGCGGCATCCCTCTCCAAGCCCAGGCCCGGTTGGGTGACATCGCCCTCGATGACCTCGACCTTTCCACGAAGGAATTCCGGCAGCCCCCCTCCGTACCGTTCGAACAACGGATCGAATACCGGAGATTCTTCCACCATCTTTTCAAAACGCCGCTCCGCCGGATTCGACTTTTGCCGCCGGATGAGCAGATAAATCCGGCCGATCTCGGGCAGATCGAGCAGAGTATTGGCCAACCACACTTTGCCGATGAACCCGGTCACTCCTATCAGCATGACGTGCTTGCCCGACAATGCCCGGCGCACCGAAAATCGCTCCAGCCGTCGTTGCCCATCAAAGTAGACAATCGGACGCTCGAGCACGGGAACACTACGTTCGGCAGGCACCACCGCTGACCGCACTTTCCGAACCTCAAGGTCCAACTCTCGAGCGATTGATTCCGCGTCGCGTTGTCCGTCCGGACCACTCCCCGTGATCCTGGCGAACAGCCCGCGCGGGCGGGTTACCGGCTCCAGCAGCCGACCCGTGGCCACACCATGACGAAACTCCAGCCGATTCGCTATCAGCCAGCTCACGCCCAAGTGGGCGGCCAGCGGACGCATCACGTGATCCAGGCCTTGGCTCACCAAAACAACGTCCGCGCCCGAGCTCTCGAGTTCGCGCAACCGCCGCACCCCGTCTGGCTTCAACTGCGGCTTCAGCTTGTACAGGAAGTATTCCTCGCCCAACAGATCGAGCCGGTCGCGAGTGATCCCGCGCAGCACGCTATGCACCACTCGTGTGGCAAACTTGCGGTCCGCCGCATAGAGAAACGGTCTCAGCGCTGCCATCACGAAGATCAGGCTCCGCCGTACAGACCGCTCCAGAAACGTTTGCGCATTCCACGTGAAGAACGCCACTGGCCGTACAACCGTCAAATCCAGCAGGCTGCCTTCCACCCGCCAGTAGACTGGCGCGCCGACCTCGGGAACACCGGAAGGTGCGCTCGGCACGCCTCGGATTGCGTCGCAATTGTGAATCGAAGGTTCCAAATTAGTTAGGCTCAAACAAGGGTTACGCCGCAAGCCTAGGACGAAGTCCTCTATTGTAAACAATCCCTACAAGGGGGCGAGAGTCTCTTACGTCTAACACCCTCATTTTCCGAACCTTTAAAGAACATAACCCGTAGCCGTAAGCCTCGCTCTTGCCAGAACGTGAGGCAATGGAGGCGACGGTGTACGCAGGCTCCCCGAGTTCCAAAAGTGACTTGAAACCCAGAGCTTCTTTAAGCGGGTGGATGTCCTCGCGTTGCAGGTTCTCGACTTATCTTTAGTCCTGAAAGAGCATTCCACGACGTACACGACGGTAGAGTGCTGCACGATCGAGCATCGTTATCTGTAGTCGATTCCACGACATGAAATCAGTCTGCGTTGGCGCAGTTCAGCGTAGCGAAACTGCGCCAAGAAATGATACCCCTCCTCCGGGCGATCCAGCGTTGCGCAAACGTCATTCGATCACCAGTTTTCGGATATGTTCCAAAACCTCGCGGAAGTAGCGACTGTCACGATCGTTGCCGGCGGGGTTGAATATCCGGAACGGATAGACTTGGACCTGAACCCACGGCATGGTATTGGATCGGCGCCATCCCGGCGATGCCGTTTCTGCCGCTGGTCATAATGCCGTTCTACTATACATTTCCAAGACCCACTCGGTGCCGGGATATTTGAAACGTCGTTTCGGCGAACCTAGCCGCGCCCTGTCCGCGGTTTCGTTCGCATTCATGACCGTGCTCATGAGCGGCGTCAACATGTTTGCCATGGCCAAAGTCGAATTTCGTTTCCGTGTACGTTGACGATGCTATGCTTCATCGCGCTTTTAAACCTCGGCTGCCTGTTCCGAACAATACTGCCGTAAGGAGTTCCGCCCCCATGCACGAATCTCGTGTTCGGATGTTTACGTTGCTGATGGTTGTCCTGTTTGTAGCAGTATTCGGTTCGGTCGCGCAAACCACGGGGCCTTCAAACGTCCTGCCTTATCTGAATCCCTCGCTGCCGATGAACGAGCGTATTGACGACCTCGTGGGGCGGATGACCCTGGAAGAGAAGGCATCCCAAGTGGTGAACCAGGCGCGAGCAATCCCGCGGCTCCAGGTTCCCGCGTACGACTGGTGGAGCGAAGCTTTGCATGGAGTCGCCAATGCTGGAACAGCGACTGTGTTTCCGGAGCCGATTGGACTCGCGGCAACCTTTGATGTTCCTTTGATCCATGACATGGCAGTCGTTATCGGCACCGAAGCGCGAGCCAAACATAACCAGGCGGTACGCGCAGGTCGACGGGACATCATGGAGGGCTTAGACTTCTGGTCCCCGAACATCAACATCTTCCGCGATCCGCGCTGGGGGCGCGGGCAGGAAACCTATGGCGAGGACCCATTTCTCAGTGGACGAATGGGAATTGCGTTCGTCACCGGACTCCAGGGCGATGATCCAAAGTATTATCGCGTGATCTCGACCCCAAAGCATTTTGCAGTACACAGTGGCCCGGAGCCGTCACGGCACGCTATCAACGTGGAAGTGTCGAAGCACGACATGGCGGACACTTATTTACCCGCGTTCCGAGCCACCGTTACTGAGGGCAACGCAGGGTCGGTAATGTGCGCTTACAACAGGATCAACGGTGAACCTGCCTGTGCAAACACATTTCTGCTCAAAGATCAGTTGCGCGGCGCGTGGAAGTTCAATGGGTATGTCGTGTCCGACTGCGACGCCATCGTTGACGTCGCCAACGGCCACCACTTCACCAAGAGCATGGCCGAAGCCGCCGCGGTTTCGATGAAGACGGGTATGGACAATGAATGCGCGGACTTTTTCACCAAGGCCACTGACAACTCCGACTATTTGAAGTATTTGGACGCCGTGAAGCAGGGTCTTCTGAGTGAACAAGATATCGATGTTGCGCTGAAACGCCTGTTCATGGCTCGCTTCCGGCTGGGATTGTTCGATCCTCCCGGGATGGTGCAGTATGCCCAGACGGCGGATTCGGAGGTCGATAGCGAGGCGCATCGGGCGCTCGCGCTGAAGACGGCGCGGGAGTCGATTGTGCTGCTGAAAAATGACGGCGTGCTTCCGTTGAGCCCAGATGTCCGGAAGATTGCAGTCCTTGGGCCGCTCGCCGAATCCGTCCGTGTGCTGCATGGCAACTACAGCGGTACGGCTTCACAGGCGACTACGGCCCTGGAGGGCATCCGCCGGCAGTTTGCTGCGGCTCAGGTCACTTTCTCACCGGGGATGAATTTCCTGCGGCAACAAACTGTGGTCCCCACTGCGGTACTCTCGACCGACGACGGACAATCTGGTCTGAAGGCAGAGTACTTCTCGGGCGAAAATTTTTTGGGGACGCCCCAGGCGGTTCGCGTCGACAAGATGGTAGATCTTCAACTCTCCCATCCCGATTCGTCTGCGCTTACACCACCTTCCGGCATGAAGGATTTCTCGGTGCGATGGACAGGCTTTCTGACACCCGCCGTGTCGGGGACTTACCAGATAGGTCTTGCCGGCTCAATGAACCAGCTTTGGCTTGATGGCCAACTGGTTGTGGATGACCTTACGCTGCACGACCCCACGCCCACGACCAAGACACTCCAACTCGAGAAGGAGCATCGGTATGCCTTGAAACTCGAGTACGTACGCGGGGGTTTTGGTACAAAGCTGGTGTGGCTGAATCTCATTCCCGATCCGATTGCAGAAGCTGTTGCTGTGGCCAAGCAATCAGATGTGGTCGTGGCCGTTGTCGGCATCACGTCCCAGCTTGAAGGTGAGGAGATGGAGGTGGACGTGCCCGGTTTTAAGGGAGGGGATCGCACCAGTCTCGATTTGCCAAAAGACGAAGGGGATCTTCTTGAAGCCTTGAAAGCCGCTGGCAAGCCGCTCATCGTGGTTCTTATGAACGGCAGCGCACTCTCAGTCAATTGGGCAAATGAACATGCGAATGCCATTCTCGACGCTTGGTACTCGGGCGAGGAAGGGGGAACTGCCATTGCCCAAACGCTGGCGGGCGTGAATAATCCGGCTGGCCGACTACCGGTGACGTTTTACAAGAACGTCGAGCAGTTGCCCATGTTTGAAGACTACTCGATGAAGAACCGGACTTACCGGTATTTTGAAGGCCAGCCCCTTTATGTCTTCGGCTATGGACTCAGTTATTCGAGATTTGAGTACAGCAATTTGAGGCTCTCTACAACGAATCTGAAGGCAGGCGACTCCCTGAGCGCGGAAGCGGATGTAAGGAACGTGAGCCAGCGGGAGGGTGACGAGGTCGTGGAGCTATACTTGAGTTTTCCAAAGTCTCCGATCGCCCCGATTCGTGCGCTGCGCGGGTTCACGCGGATTAGTTTGGGTGCGGGCGAAACCGAGCATGTCCACTTCACACTGGATGCGCGCGACTTGAGCGAAGTGGACGAGAACGGAGATCGAATTGTCGCCGACGGGGCCTACCGCATCAGTGTGGGAGGGGGACAGCCGGGAACAGTGGCTCCACAGGCGAAAGCGAAGTTTAGGATCAAGGGCAACCAAAGACTGCCAGAGTAGCCACCATACAATCACGTTACCCGCGGCCAGTTTGTGATGCCATCCATTCCAAAACGCTAGAAGGTTGGTTGCTCCCCGTTGAGGGTTGCCGCTTCAACAGGCCAAAGACGATCTGTAAGTTTCCCGGCTTCTCATCGCGCGAGTGTTCCAAACCGGGCCAGCGGACAGCGTCGGCCTTCAAAATACGTCGAGCTCACATCGTAGAGCACCAACGAGGCCTCCTCCAGATGTCGTCGTGCCAGCCCCTTCTCGATCTTCTCTTGCCGCTCGAAAATCCAGTCCATGGCTTGGGACACCGAGGCTTCCTGGGGCATTGATCTCATGGCTCTAAGCAGGGGCAAGTATGTTCAAGATATCTTCAGGAGGATACGGCGTGCTACAGCAAGGCGGATATCCATGGAATGCCACGGCATCAGCATAGCCCTTGCCGCCGTTACTGAAAAAAGCCCTCACCTCGTCCGCAGGCCCATTCGGAGATCCCACCCCACTCGGTGAAAGCACAACCGCCGACGGTTGCAGGCTGCGGACAATGTCGTACATGTCTTGGCACATGGTTACCAGCTTTCCAATCGTATCCGACCAATACTCTGGCTGGTTCTTGGGAGCGTCCTCGTGTTATCGCGGTAGATGCCCTCTAGACGTTACGCATTTTGTTCGCACTTTATAAGCACTGCGAGAAAGCAGGTACACTTCCGTAGCGCAGCTGAGGATCATATTGTTCCGCCTCGGCTGAACGTGTATGAAACTCGGTGGAAAAGTCTTGCCAGCGACAGGGTCATAGAGATCGATCCCAAGCTTTTTTCTTGTCTGGATTCGCGCAATTCATGGAAGCAGGAGTGGAAGATGGAAAAAGTGACACGACGAGACATGTTGGGACGCTCTTCCCTCCTTGTGGCGTCGTTGGGAGGAGGACTCCCGTTGGTCAGCACGATCGACGAGCTTGGCGGAACAAACCGCAAGCTGAAGGTAGTCGTCGCGGGAGCACACCCTGATGATCCTGAGTCCGGATGTGGTGGCACCATCGCGCTCTATTCTGATCGGGGACATGAGGTTGTGATTCTCTATCTGACCCGCGGAGAAGCCGGCATACAGGGGACGTCAACGCAGGAGGCTGCCGCCATACGGACGGCAGAATGCCAGAAAGCCTGTGCCATCTTGAAAGCGCGGCCCGCGTACGCAGGCCAAATCGACGGCAATACGGAAGTGAATCGCTCGCGATATGACGACTTTCGAAAGATTCTGGGAGCCGAGCATCCTGACGTGGTATTCACGCACTGGCCGATTGACACTCATCGTGACCACCGTGCCGCATCTCTGCTCGTTTACGATGCTTGGCTCGAGAGTGGCAGGAAATTCGCGCTTTATTATTTCGAAGTAGATCAGGGCGAACAGACTCAGGTTTTCCACCCGACCCACTACGTCAATATTTCTCTGACGGAGAGCCGCAAGCGGGCTGCGTGTTTCGCTCATGCCAGCCAACAACCTGAAACAACGTTCTACCCCCTCCACGAAATGATGAATCGCTTCCGCGGGATGGAATGTGGTGTCGGACTTGCCGAAGGATTCGTCCGGCATTATCAGAATCATGAAACAGGAGTTCCAGAACCGTGATACCTCATCACGAATTCCACTCGGTACACCACTCATCTGTGAAATGTAGTGGCCAAGATTTTTGATCCCCCGGACAAAGCATCTTGGCCACGATGGGGACACGAAAGTCCGCAGTAACGAACTCACTGCGACCGGCCACTAGTTCCAACTAGTTCGTTTTTCTGGCAACGTTGTTGCAATGGGTTGAGGGAAGTTTTATCGGCAAGAGTGTTTTCGGCGTGAGGCGGAGAACTCTGCCGAGCATTGACTAAATTCCGAATGCGATTAACCGTGTAACATCAGAGCTCCTGACATAGTATGTGAATACTCACAACAACAACCTGGCTTTAAGGGGAAAGGTTACGGTCCGGCTGGACCCAGCCCGAAGACCGACTCGCGGACAATCAACCAAGTAATTCTGGCCCAGAATCCGATTTGCCTCGGTGGAGTCTTCACACATGACTTTCACAGATGCCTCGAATTGGGTGGGATTGGTGATCGTTAGCGTGAGTTCTCTTCCCTTTCGCTCGCAAACCGAAACATCAATGTGGTCGATCGCACAGAAAAAACCAGTATCAGGTTGCACATACAGGCCGGGAACCTCGACGTAGGTCAACATGTTTGATACCTCAGGCCATGTGGACTCAAAGAAGATTTCGCCGATTGGCTCGAGCCAGTCACGAAGCTGTACGCGCTCATTCATCCAACCCGCTGGTATCTCCCCTACTGGACGATCCGAACGCGACAGATACGGTGGCAAGTTGTGGGCCAATTCCTGGATCATTTCCAGGTACAGTTTACGGCCTGTGTGGCGATAGAGTTTGAAAAGGGAGCTTCCGGAAAGAGTGCAAATCGCGGGAGCGCCGTGCTCTGGACCCGTAGGATCGACAATTATTCGTCTCTGCACCACGCGTGTTCTACAATGCCATGGCGAAAGCGCGGCGAAATTCACCCTCGCCGATGATCCCCATCCAAGAGCGGCGTGATGCAGAATAACGTTCTACAACTCGATCCGAGAGACAACGTCCTGATCGCCCTGACTGACTTGCCGAAAGGCGATTCGATCAACTTTTCCGGGCGCAGTTATACATTGTCTTCCAACGTTCCTGCCAAACACAAATTTGCAACCGCAGATCTCGAGACAGGTGCAGATGTTGTCATGTACGGTGTGCTGGTGGGCAAAGCCGTGAAGCCGATACCGCGAGGGGGGCTGCTGAGCATTAACAATATTCACCATGAGGCAGCGGACTTCCACGAGAAGTCAGAAGAACTTCGTTGGACTCCGCCAGACGTTTCGCGATGGAAGCAGCGGACTTTTCTGGGTTATCACCGGACCGATGGTCAAGTAGGTACACGGAACTACTGGCTTGTCGTGCCGCTGGTGTTTTGTGAGAACAAGAACATTAACGTTCTAAAGCAGGCATTCGAAGAGGAATTAGGTTTTGCCCGGCCCCAGCTCTATCGCCACCAGGTTGCCGAGTTGGCCAAGCTCTACCGCGAAGGAAAAAGCGAAGAGATCAAGACCCGCGGATTCGCACAAGATGTTGCCTCGCCGCAACCTCAACGAGTGTTTGGAAATATCGATGGCATCAAATTCCTGCTGCACGAAGGAGGTTGTGGAGGAACGCGCGAAGACTCCGATAATCTCTGTGGGCTGATCGCAGGCTACATCCATCATCCGAATGTGGCCGGGGCCACGGTCTTAAGCCTCGGCTGTCAGCATGCTCAGGCGGAGATCTTGCGTCAAAAGATCAACCAACGCAATCCAGCGTTCGATAAACCACTCGTCATACTTGAGCAGCAGCAGAGCGGCTCGGAACTAGCTCTGCTGACGGATGCGATTCGGCAAACTTTCTCAGGCTTGGTCGAAGCCAATAAATCCAAGCGTTCACCAGCCTTGCTTACCAAGCTGTGTGTGGGCCTTAAATGCGGAGGATCGGACGGATTCTCCGGCCTGACGGCGAATCCTGCTATCGGACACGCTTCCGATCTGCTCGTGGCCCTTGGCGGAAGAACAATTCTTTCCGAATTTCCTGAGCTATGCGGAGTGGAACAGGAACTCATCAACCGCAGTACGCGAAAACAAGTAGGAGACCGCTTTATTCAGCTCATGCGAGACTATGCCGCCCGGGCACAAGCGGTTCGGTCAGGCTTTGACATGAATCCTTCTCCTGGGAACATGCGCGACGGATTATTGACCGATGCCATGAAATCAGCCGGAGCGGCGAAAAAAGGCGGTACATCTCCGGTCACGGCAGTGCTTGACTATCCGGAATACTCGAGCGAGCCGGGACTAAATCTTCTGTGCACACCGGGCAACGATGTGGAGTGCGTCACCGCACAAGTGGGAGCCGGAGCGAGTGTGGTCCTATTCACCACTGGGCTTGGAACGCCGACGGGGAATCCCATCACGCCTGTGGTGAAGCTTTCCACGAATACCAGCCTGGCCGAGCGGATGCATGACATTATCGATATCAACACGGGTGGCATCATCTCGGGCGAGACGACGATCGAAAAGACGGGAGAAGACATCCTGGAACTGGTCGTTCAAGTTGCCAGCGGTGAGGTGCGGACCAAAGCCGAGTTGAGGGCACAGGAAGATTTTATTCCCTGGAAAAGAGGGGTCTCGCTCTGAAAAACAACCTAAGGAAAGACTTCGGGATGGACGGGAAAGTCGCCGTGGTGACGGGCGGTGGTAGCGGCATTGGGCGCGCGATCGCGCTGAAGTTCGCGGCGTATGGTGCTGCTGTCCGCGTTCTGGATGTCTGCCGGAAAGATGCAGAAATAGTTTGCCAGCAGATTCGTGATGCTGGCGGCAATGTGGCGGTCTACGAGTGTGACGTCACTAACCACGAACAGGTTAAGTCGCGGTTTGGCGACCTTTTTCTACAAGAGCAAATTCACATTCTCGTAAACAATGCGGGGATTTCGCATATCGGCACAGTCGAAAGCACCACAGAAGCTGATTTTGAACGCATCTTTCGAGTGAACGTGGAGGGATTTTATAACTGCATGCACGCTTGCATCGGCCACATGAAAGCAAACGGCGGAGGCGTAATCCTGAATATGGCGTCCATTGCTGGTTCTACGGGGATTCCGGACCGCTTCGCCTATTCCATGAGCAAAGGCGCGGTGATCGCCATGACGCTTTCCGTCGCAAGAGATTATCTGAGCCACAATATCCGCTGCAATTGCATCTCGCCGGCAAGAGTGCACACCCCATTTGTCGATGGATACCTTCGCAAGAATTACCCGGGACAGGAGAAGGAAATGTTCGACAACTTGGCCAAGTCCCAACCGATTGGACGTATGGCGGAGCCGGAGGAAGTGGCAACCCTCGCTCTTTTTCTGTGTTCAGAGGAGGCCTCGTTCATTACGGGTGCGGACTATCCATTGGACGGAGGGTTCTTCAATCTGCGTGGCTAACTCGTGATCTCGAAGACAAGGGACTGCGAAGAATGAATCTGCAATTGAAAGACAAAGTTGTCCTGGTCACCGGTGGCGCGAAGGGCATTGGCGCTGCGATCGTTCGGGCTTGTGGCGGCGAGGGTGCGATTCCGGTGATCGTGGACCGGGATGCGGAAGCAGGCAAACAATTGCAGGCCGAGTTGCGCGACCAGGGTACGGCAAGCGAATTGATTTCCGTCGAGTTGTTGACGCCAGAAGGCTGTTTGCGGGCGGTGGAACAAACCGTCAAAGTCTTTGGACGTCTGGATACGCTGGTGAACAACGCTGGGTTCAATGACAAGATTGGCCTGGAGCATGGCAGTCCCGATCAATTCGTTGCCTCGCTGGGCCGCAATCTGCTGCATTACTACAACATGGCGCATTATGCTCTGCCGCACTTGAAACGCTCCCGCGGCCCCATCGTGAACATCAGTTCAAAAACCGCGCTGACGGGTCAGGGTGGGACCTCGGGCTATGCGTCATCGAAAGGCGCAATTCTGGCACTGACCCGCGAATGGGCCGCAGAATTACTGGGTTATGGCATTCGCGTGAATGCAATCGTTCCCGCCGAAGTCATGACGCCGCTCTACCGCCAGTGGCTCGATACGTTCCCAGACCCCGAAGAGAAATTGAAAACGGTCCTTACCAAGATTCCTCTGGAAAAACGAATGACTCATCCGGATGAAATCGCCGCGATGGTTATGTTTCTGATCTCGGCGAACGCCGGGCATATCACGGGACAGCATCTATTTGTTGACGGTGGTTACGTGCATCTGGATCGCGCTTTGACTTAAGGAAGGCTGAATGGGTGCATCTGCGCCAATTACCGAAAGGCGATACGTTGTGCCATTTGCCCTGGTGACAAGTTTGTTTTTCTTGTGGGCAATCGGAGTCAATTTAAATGACATCCTGATCCAGCACCTCAAGAAAGCATTCGGCCTCACAGACTTTCAGTCTTCGCTCATCCAATCGGCTTTTTTTGGTGGCTATTTTCTTGCTGCGTTGCCTGCGGGCTGGCTCATGCAGCGGTTGGGCTACAAAAGAGGCATCCTCACCGGGTTGCTGATTTGCGCCACCGGTGCATTCCTCTTTATTCCGGCCGCTTCTATCCGTGTTTATGGTTTCTTCTTATTTGCTTTGTTCCTGATGGCCTGTGGTCAGTCGTTTCTGGAAGTGGCCGCCAATCCATATGTGATCACCCTGGGCCCAGCGGAAAGCTCCGAAAGACGGCTGAACCTTGCCCAGTCTTTTAACGCAATGGGCGCCGTGATGATCGCGCTCCTCGGTTCCAGATTCATCCTCTCAGGAATCGAGCATGCTCCGGCTGAGTTGACGGCCATGACTCAGGAACAATTGCTGAAGTACAGCGTGTCGGAAGCCAACATGGTGAAGACGCCTTACCTTGTCATCACCGGGATCTTCCTGTTTGTCGCGCTGCTCATCTTTCTGACAAAATTGCCTGAAATCAAGGAGACCGGCGGCACCGAATCTGTAGCTTCGGATGTGAAACTGAGTGGCACATTGGCCTTTGGGCATTTGATCAAAGGAGTAGTGGCCCAGTTTTTCTATGTGGGCGCCCAGGTGGGTGTAGCGAGCTTCATCATCCGCTTTGCCGAATACACGCTGTCCGGCACTCACGAAAAGGCAGCAGCCCGCTATCTGCAGGCCCACCTTGCAGGCTTCATGATCGGGCGCTTTGCAGGTTCAGCCATCATGCAGAAAGTCCCAGCGCCCAGACTGCTCAGCTTGTTTGCCGGCGGATCGCTGGTTTGTCTGCTCGTGGTTTTGCTCGCGTCGGGCCAGGCTCCTATCTGGGCGATTGTACTGATTGGGCTCTTCCATTCCATCATGTTTCCCACAATCTTTGCCCTGAGCCTGAAGAACCTGGGATCGTACACGAAACTGGGATCTTCCCTGCTGGTGATGTCGATTATCGGGGGCGCGATCGTCCCCGCCATCATGGGCAGGATCTCGGACGCATGGAACATTCAACGGGCTTTCGTGGTCCCGCTGATTTGTCACGGATACGTGTTTTATTTCGCTATGCGAGGCTATAGGCCCTCTGTGGTTGCGCCCGCGAGTGAGGTCCAATGAGGCGACGATACTGTCTGACCCTGGACCTGAAAGACGACCCCAAGCTGATTGCCGAATACAAACGGCATCACCAGAAAATCTGGCCGGAGATAACGAAGAGCATCAAAGACTCTGGCATTGAAGACTTGGAGATCTATTCACTCGGGACGCGCATGTTCATGATCATGGAGGTGAACGAGAGCTTCGCGTTTGAGAAAAAAGCCCAAGCCGACCAGCGTGATCCAAGAGTACAGGAGTGGGAGAAACTCATGTGGAAGTTTCAGGAGCCGTTGCCGGAAGCGGCACCGGGTGAGAAATGGTTGTTGATGGATAGAATTTTCAAGCTAGAACCCTGATTTTTACAGCCGTGACCCCTGCTGAAGGTTTGCTCAGTAGTTGTTCTCTGAGTACAAGCCAGCGGAAGCCGAGAGCACTAAAATCCTGGGCTGCATCG
>Ga0137378_10000253_pt1 | contig 38214 bp, 37 predicted proteins | sample SagtaG_21_FD_104813 | JGI IMG/M metagenome (GOLD analysis project Ga0137378, IMG submission 104813) | Vadose zone soil microbial communities from Sagehorn Ranch, Mendocino, California, USA - Sage2_L_60_16 metaG | ecosystem: Environmental > Terrestrial > Soil > Vadose zone | place: USA... | reverse complement strand
GTGGCGACTTGGATTACGATCGAGACGGTCTTCCGGTTGTTCTGATAAGAATCGCGGCGTAAGCTCACATTATGGCTTATTCGTTTGAGGAGTGGCCCAAAGACTTGGAACCGCAAGTGTCCGGCGGCAGGCACGGTGGACCTCCTCGCCCCCGCATAACCGTAGGTACCATTGATCCATCGCATTTGCCCTCGTCAGGACGATCAAACCGCTGGAAGTTGGGGAAAATCGCCGCGATGATCGCGTTGATGGTGCTCCTCGCCGCGATCTTCCTGCTCATATTGAACTCCGCTGGTTTCAAGTAAGAAAATCCCTACGAAACAGGTAGAAAGAACCGCACTCCTGCCGTCGGACCATCTGCTACGATTGCCGGTATGAGAAAATTCTTTGTTTTGGCGGGATTTTTGTGCCTCGCGGCGGGAGCCCGCGTGCGCGCCCAAGCGGGAACAGGAGCGCTGGAATTCACGGCGAGAGTGAGTCCGACTGCGGCGAAAGCAGAACCCGTTCGGGAATTTACCTTTTATGTGCTCACGAAGAGCTATATCGAAATCGTTAAAGAGCTGGATGAACGCGATGGGCCGCCTTCGCGCGACAAATTTATCGATGAGCTTAAGATATCGCCCGAGATGCGAGAATGGCTGCATAAGCACGACGTCATGGACATCACGTTGCCTGGCTTCGACAAGCTGGTAACGCCGGAGGACGTTCTTCACGTCCCTGAATTCTTGTTGGCCTATCAACGTTCGAACAGTGGTGGCGTGACCAATGGAATTCCCATTCCGAAATTTCACGACGCGGACAAGACAGAAAATCCAGCGCGCTACGAGAAGCAGAAACAGGAATACACGACCGCGTTGAAGAAATTCATCCAGGCACATCCTCAAACCATGGCTGGCATGGAATTGGAACTGGATGGAGTGAATCCTGCAAGAAAATGGGCCGAAGCGCAGGGCGGACACCGGCGGCGCGTGGCGCAGATGGCGCCCGCTGAGGCGCAAACCAAATACCTTGTGGCGAAAACAGACACGGATTTGGACGGACGAGGACGGCTTTCCGGCCTGCCCGCTGGCAATTTTTGGATTAGCTCACTCAACCTGACAGCGGCGGCAGGAGATGCGAGGCTGCAATGGGACGTGCCAGTGAAAATCGACGCCGGACAAACCGTTCGAATCGAGTTGACGAACCTGAATGCAACAGACAATCTATCTTCCAAGAGCAAGTAACGAGAAGCCAAGCGCAAGTCGTGGCTGGAGTCTGGTCCGGCCGGCCATTCTAACGATGGATCTGGAAGAACAGACGGAGAGATGCACACAGCGCTTCACTGGATTGCGTTTAACGTTCTTGTACTGATCGCCATAGCCCTGGATCTGGGCGTCTTTCACCGTAAGGCTCACAAGATTGCGCTTCGCGAGGCGTTGCTGTGGAGTTTCGCCTGGATCGGGCTCGCCATCGCGTTTGGACTGACCATTTCCTATTTCTACGGGCGGCAATCCGGACTGGAATTTTTTACGGGCTACGTCATCGAAAAAGCCCTGAGCGTGGACAACCTGTTCGTGTTTCTGGTGGTCTTCCGCGTATTCGCGGTAAAAGAAGAATATCAGCAACGTGTATTAGGCTATGGAATTCTGGGCGCGCTGCTGATGCGCGGCGCCATGATCGCAGCCGGCGCGGCGCTGATCGAACGATTTAACTGGATCATGTATGTCTTCGGCGCGTTTATTATTTATGCCGGACTGCACATGTTATTCGCGGGAGAAGCCGAGAGCCACCCCGAGCAGAATTTCCTGGTTCGGTATCTCAGCAGGCATTTACGGCTGACGAAGGAATACCGGGGAGAAAAGTTTTTTTCGCGCGAAAATGGGCAACTCTTTGCAACTCCGCTTTTTCTCGTGCTGCTGATTGTAGAAATCACCGACGTGACGTTCGCCGTTGATTCGATTCCGGCGGTCTTTGGAATAACCCGAGACACCTTCATCGTATACACGTCGAACGTGTTTGCGATTCTCGGGCTGCGCGCGCTCTATTTTTTACTGGCTGGTGTGCTCGACAAGCTTGACTATCTGAAGGTGGGCTTGGCGCTCGTGCTGGTATTCGTGGGAGCAAAGATGATTCTAGAGCCGTGGCTGCATATTTCGGTCGGCGTCTCGCTCGCGATAGTGTTGGGGATGTTGACGGTGGCAGTGCTTGCGTCGCTCGCTAGGAAGAACAAATCTCGAAACCAGGCCTGAGAGCTGCTCGCGGGCAGTGAATTTCAATGACTCAGATAAAAGAAGAATGGATCGCAGAGTTATCGTCGCCAAAGGAAAGTGTGCGCGCACGCGCAGCCGGTCAGATCTACGCGGTGGGCCGTTCGTTAGTGGATCAGACCGTTCATAGTTGGTGGGAGCATCAGGAACTTGCGCAGCTCTTCGGCGACGATCCTGAAGTCACCGTTGGTCTCGCGGTCAGACCCGAAACATTTGCAAGAATTCGCGAGGCAAACGGTCGGCAGCTAGCCGAAGTGCCCGCAGACCAGGACGCTTCTGAATTCGAACTGCATTTTGATGGGCGAGTCGCTCTTGATGTGCTTACTTCGCGAGAGCCAGAAGGTCAAGGCGCGATTGCGAAATTTCTTTCGAAGCACGGCGAGGGCCCTCAACAAGTAGAATTTCGATGCAGCGACGTCGATCGTGCTACGCAAATCCTGCGACAGCAGTTCGGCATTTTGGCTATTTATCCGGAGACCAGACCGGGCGCGAATGGTACGCGCGTCAATTTTTTCCTGATGCCCGCCTCGGACGGAAAGAAGGTCTTGATCGAGTTGTATGAAGCGCCTGCGGTGCAACCCTGATTCGCCAAGACGCTTTCGCTGTATCACTTTGCTTGTGCGCTAAGTTCTTTCCAGGCGCGGAGGAGCTCGCCAACCGTCCAGGCTTGCGCGATACAGCCTTGTGGAAGATGCGGCGGGTCGCCGTCAAAGATTTCAGCGAGCGTTCCAAGACCATAGGAATCGGTCGACTTCGCGAGTGCTTCAAGAAAAGCGAGTGCGGTTGCGCGTTTCTTGTATACGCGGTAGTGCGCCAATGCAAATGGACCCAGCAGCCAACCCCACACAGTTCCTTGATGGTACGCGGCGTCGCGTTGGCGCGGGCTGCCGGAATAGACGCCGGTGTAGCCGCCCTCGCGGGGCGCGAGGCTCCGCAGACCGAAAGGGGTCAGCAGCTGAGATGCGCAGGCGTCCACTACGGCCTTTTGTTGTTCGAATGAAAGCAGGCTCACTCTGAGAGATACGGCAAAAATCTGATTGGGGCGCAGCGCCGAATCATTACCGATACCCGGTGAGTCGATCACGTCAAAGCAACAATTCCGTTGATCGTTCCAGAATTTGACGAAGCTAGACTTGGCCTTCGTCGCGAGCTGTTCGTAAGCGTCCGCGGACAAGCCAAGATTCTTCGCAAATTGCGACATATTTTCCAGTGCATTGACCCAGAGAGCGTTGATCTCGACAGGTTTTCCGGTGCGTGGAGTAACGACCCAGTCGCCGACCTTTGCGTCCATCCACGTCAGTTGCACGCCAGGGCCTCCGCCATAGAGAAGGCCATCAGTGGGATCGACGTGAATGTTGTAGCGGGTCCCTTTTACGTGCGCGCCAATGATTTTCCCTAGAACCGGAAATAGTTTTTTCAGCGTGCCGGAGTCTTGCGTGGCCGCGAAGTATTGGCGCACTGCTTCGAAATACCATAGCGTGGCATCCATTGTGTTGTATTCGGGCGCTGCTCCCGAATCGGGGAAATTATTCGGGAGCATCCCGCCATCGACAAAGCGTGAGAACGCGAGAAGGATTCGGCGCGCGATGTCCGCGCGACCCGTGGACAGCGCAAGTCCTGGAAGGGCGATCATCGTGTCGCGCCCCCAATCGCCAAACCAGTGGTAGCCGGCGATAACGGTTTTTCCCGAAGTTTGGCCCGGCAGCGATCTCTTCACCAGGAATTGATCGGCAGCAAGAACGAGTTGAGAAAGCCACGGCGGAGTTGTCTCGCTTGAGGGAGCCTGTGTCAGGTCTTTGGCTAGGGTCAGGAGCTTACGTTCACGCTTCCCTTCCTCCTTGCGTGCTGCTTCGCCGTGATGGTCGATCTCTTTTTCAGTCGAAAGAACGAGCGTGACGGTTTGGCCTTTTTCGATGAGCGCGTGAAAGAACGCCGCATGAAGTTGATCTTCGCGGTCCTCGAGGCCACGTTCACTTTCGCGAGGAAAGAAAAAATCTCGATACCAGACGTGCTGCGGCTCGCATGTTGCTTCAGCAGACCTTAAGTAGAACGGCGAAGCTCCCTGAAAGGCGGTGACAGAAACGCCATTTTGCGCCGGTTCAATGCGCATCCGCCAGTCACCAGCGTGCGTTGCCGAATGAAAATCGCGGTAGTTGACCAAGGCCTTCAAATCGAGAGCGACAACCGTTGCAGCTTCGACGAGCGTGTACTGAACGAAAGTTGTATTTTCGCCATAGCGCATCCAAATGCGCTTCTCGATCAGCACGTTTCCGAGTTGATACGTCCAGACCGCGACTTTTCCATCGAGTTGAAATTTAAGTATCGAGAGATGGCCCTCCGGCGCAATCGCTCCGCTCGCCCATCGGTGGGTTGCGAGTGGGTATGTTTTTCCATCGATGCTGGCCAGTTCGTCGAGACCGCCCACGAGGAGAGTTCGTCCCGCGGGAGGATTCAATGCGGCGATCAGTAGGCCGTGATAGCGCCGCGTGGCGGAGCCCGCCACGGTGCCGGAGGCGAATCCGCCGATGCCGTTCGTGACCAGCCACTCGCGTTGTTCGGCGGCGGTGAGGTCGTTGCAGATTGCTGGGCCGAATGAAATTGTGACGTCGCTCATCATTTTCTCTTCCCGCGTCTTCTTCGCAGGAGACGAACGCTTCGCTGGCCGAGTAGCTTCGTTTCGAGATTTCCGCTGTGCAGCCATTCCCGGCGTTCACTCTCCGCTCTGTTCAAGCAGCTTGGCAACGAGCCCGGTCCAGCCGGTCTGGTGATTCGCGCCAATTCCAGCGCCATTATCACCGTGAAAATACTCGTGAAACAAAATCAGGTCGCGCCAATAAGGGTCGCTCTGAAAGTTTTCAAGTGCGCCAGAAACGGGTCGACGGCCATCCTTCCCACGGAGGAAAATATGTCCGAGCCGGCGCGAGATTTCGCTCGCAACCTGCCACAAATCAGAATTCTGCTTCGAACGAGTGGGACATGGGACCTGAAAATCTTCGCCGTAGTAGTGATGAAATTTCTGCAACGATTCAATCAGTAGGTAGTTGACCGGCATCCAGATCGGGCCACGCCAATTGGAATTACCGCCAAAGAGTCCAGTAGTCGATTCCGCCGGCTCATAATCCACGCGACTGACATTGCCATTGACGAAGACCTCATATGGATGATCCTGGTGATATCGCGACAGCGCGCGAATTCCATAGGGAGAAAGGAATTCCGTTTCGTCGAGCATGCGGGACAAAACACGCTTTAATTGTTTCCGACTGACCAGCGACAACAACCTTCGCACTCCGCGCGCCGAACGCTGCGTCATTTCAATGTGCTCAGGCACGTCCGGATGGTTGTCGATGAACCATTGCATCCGTCGTTTGAACCCTGGAAGACGATCTATGATCTCCGGCTCGAGCGTTTCTACCGCGAACAGCGGAATCAGCCCCACCATCGAGCGGATTTTGAGGAAGTGCTCTTCGCCGTTCGGCAGATGTAGCACGTCATAGTAAAACCCATCCTCTTCATCCCATAACGACACACCCTCGGAGCCAAAATCGTTCATCGCCTGAGCGATGTATACGAAATGCTCAAAAAATTTACTCGCGACGTCCTCATAAGCGGGATCGTCCTTCGCAAGTTCGAGCGCGATCGCCAGCATGTTCAGGCAATACATGCCCATCCAGCTTGTGCCGTCGGACTGCTCGAGGTGTCCGCCGGTTGGCAGTGGAGCGGAGCGGTCAAACACTCCGATATTGTCGAGACCCAGAAAGCCGCCCTGAAAAATATTGGCGCCGTCCGGATCTTTCCGATTCACCCACCATGTGAAATTCAGGAGCAGCTTGTGAAAAACTTTTTCCAGGAACCCGCGGTCCGCGACACCGCGAACGCGCCTTTCGATTTTGTAAACACGCCACGCAGCCCAGGCGTGTACTGGCGGATTGACATCGCCAAATGCCCACTCGTATGCGGGAAGCTGTCCGTTCGGATGCATGTACCATTCGCGGAGCAGCAGGATGAGTTGTTCCTTCGCGAAATCGGGGTCGACGATTGCGAGCGGAATACAGTGGAACGCCAAGTCCCAAGCTGCGTACCACGGATATTCCCACTTGTCTGGCATCGAAATGATGTCGTCGTTGTAGAGATGCGTCCAGTCCTTGTCTCTTCCGTGTAGCCGTTCTTTCGGCGGGGGCGGTCCGGCGGGGTCGCCTTCGAGCCACGTTTTCAAGTCGAAGTGATAGAACTGCTTCGACCACAGCATTCCGGCATATGCCTGCCGCATAACATTTTTCGCGTCGTCGGAAAGTTGCTGAGGAATGCGCGAAGCGTAGAACTCATCAGCTTGTGCCTTGCGGAGTTCAAATAATCTATCGAAGCCGGCTTCGAAATCGTTTGTTCCGGGAACTTCCGCGGTGCGTTCCTGATGTGCTGGTGAGGAGATTGTGCCCACTGCTATTGCATTGCTGTCCATGCTGCCGAGGGGTTCGAGGTCCGTAAGACGCAGCTTCAGCATCGCGGATTGGCCTCCCGCCAAGTCCAGAACGTAGTGTGCTGCCATTTTTGTGCCGGTCTGATCGGGATTGACAGCGGATTTATTTTGGTGAATCAGGTATTCGTGAAACGCGTCTTTTACATAAGGAGACCGGTTGCGACCGTTGAACAATCGCGTATTGTTCGTCTCATTCTCGGTAAAAAGCAGCTCCGGCTGACCAGCCGCAAGAAGCCAGCGTTTGCCGTATTGCCAGTGCTGCAGCTCGGCGGAGAGGATTCCGTTGACGGGCGTCGCTCTGCAAATCACCGGGCGGCGCAAATCCTTTCCCCAGGACCAGGTATTGCGAAACCAAAGTGTGGGTAGCAGGTGCAGCGTTGCGGCTTCTGGTCCACGGTTATAGGCAGTGATGCGGATGAAAATATCTTCGTCGCTGCCCTTCGCATACTCGGCAAAAACATCGAAGTACCGGTTTTCTCGAAACACTCCTGTGTCGTAGAGCTCAAACTCTGGTTCGCTGCGTCCACGCCGGCGATTTTCGTCTGCCAGTGCCTTGTACGGAAACTCTGCCTGCGGATATTTGTAGAGCATCTTCATATAGCTGTGCGTGGGCGTGGAATCCAAATAAAAGTAATATTCCTTCACATCCTCGCCGTGATTACCTTGGTTTCCCGTCAGACCAAAGAGCCGCTCCTTCAAGATCGAGTCGCGGCCGTTCCACAGAGCTAGCGCAAAGCAAATCATCTGATGGCGGTCGCTGATGCCCGCAATGCCATCTTCGCCCCAACGATAGGCGCGCGACCGCGCATGATCATGCGGAAAAAACTCCCACGCGGTGCCACCGGGACTGTAATCTTCTCGGACAGTTCCCCATTGACGTTCCGAAAGATACGGCCCCCACCGCTTCCAATATTCCTTGCGTGTACGATTATTTTCGAGGCGGATGTCTTCAGTCGTCTGAAGTCTGGGCATGAAGTCGAACCTCGGCGAGAACTCTTCCCTAGTCTTTCATCAACCGCGTCAGCTTAGCAGTATGGCAACGCGTCCTGTACTGTAACTCACATCACGAAATCATTTCAGGCCGGCCAACGTAGGATGCCACGTGCATTCGGAAGTTACGTCAATTTGGAGATGAGGGTGCACTGTGAAAATCCGCGAAGTGCATATCGTAAATGTATCCATTCGAGTGTACATGGTGTCAAACTGTCGGCAGATATCAGTAGGCGTAACCGCGAGAGGCGGAACGGCATGAAAAAATCAACGTTGATCCTGTTCTTGACGCTCACAGCCTTCGGTGTGGGCGCGGCCGACGCAACAGCCCAGGCAGACAACGATCCGTTGCGGCGGTGGGACGAGTCCGTCGATGCGCTACTACGAAAAGTCGCGCCGAGTGTCGTGCAGATCATGGTCACCGGATACGGGACTGTTTCCGAAGGTGACCGCGGCAATGCTGGCGTGGTGATTGGAAAGCAGAAGGCCATAGGCTCGGGATTTGTGATTGACGCCAGCGGATACATTCTGACGAACGCGCACGTGGTAAACGGCGCGCAACGTGTGCAAGTGGCACTGCCTCCTGCCGAGGCGGACGGTTCGGTGGCCACGGCATTGGCTTCAAAAATCGCGGTGCTGCCTGCTCGTATCGTTGGCGTGTCGCGAGAAATCGATCTGGCACTGTTGAAGGTGGATGGCGTGAAGCTGACCGCTCTACCGGTCGCCAACTACCGCAATTTGCGGCAGGGTGAAACAGTCTTCGCTCTTGGTAGCCCACAAGGACTGCGCAACAGCGTTACGCATGGCGTCATTTCAGCGGTTGCTCGGCAGACCGACCCCGACTCTCCCATGGTTTACATACAGACAGACGCTCCCATTAATCCGGGAAATTCTGGTGGCCCGCTGGTGAACAGTAGCGGCGAAGTCGTCGGGATAAATACTTTCATTCTGTCGCAATCGGGTGGTAATGAGGGACTTGGCTTCGCCATACCGTGTGGTGTACTGCGGGTTGTATATGAGCAGCTGCGCAAGTACGGCCACCTGCACCGGCCGGAAATCGGTGTTCAGCTCCAGACGATTTCTCCGGAAATGGCGCAGGGCCTCAGTCTTTCGCGAAATTACGGCGTCATCATTTCCGATGTCGCTCCGGGCGGTCCCGCGGAAGCCGCCGGCGTGCGTATCGGCGATATCCTTCTGACCGTCGATGGCAAAAACGCGGATAACTTGCCCTATGTCGGATTTCATATGCTCTCGCGCGAAGCGGGAGAGAAAGTGCACTTTGGGATCTTGCGTGGCACAACACAAATGAGTTTCGATATTCCTCTGAAGGAGCGTCCCCACGAGATGGACCAGGTATCCGCGCTCGCAGATCCGGAAAAAAATCTTGTGCCGCAACTTGGAATTTTGGCCGTCGAGATCGACAAAAACATCGCTTCGATGATCGACGACCTCCGCGATCCGTACGGAATTATTGTGGCGGCGCGCGCCGCGGGTACGGCCGGGGAGGTTCCGCTGACCACCGGTGACGTGATTCGAAGCCTTAATGGTCAGCCGATGACCACGCTGGATCGTCTGCGCGCCGCACTGAAAGCGTCTCCCTCGAGCGCTCCGATTGTGCTGCAGATTCAGCGTGACGGGAAGTTGCAGTTCGTCACATTTACACCGGAATAAGCCCGTTCTACGCGGTCAGAAGTTCGTTGATGGCGCGGTAGGCTTGATCAATGGCAACGTCGGTGTATGCGGTCGCGCCGGAGTCACTGTTGGCTATCGTGATTCGTCCGAATCGCTTTCGGCCAAGGATGTGCGGCTGCTGCCCTTCGGGCCATTCCGGATCAAACAATGGGTTGTATTCATAACCATAACCGTGCGGCCAACGATTTACTGTAATAGCTTCGATGTCGCGCGCCGGATCGAATCCGCCGGCTGCAAGCATGCGAGCGAGTTGATCGCGGATTTTGCGCTCGAACGTTTCGAATGATGTGACTAGCAACTCCATTCGCCCAACTTTGTGCTGCTCACGTGCTGGAAGCCCGGGTTTGCACGGCGTTCGGCTTAAGTGCAGAAGGATGGGCTCCTCTGGAGAACGCGGGCTCTGGTAATCGCCAATATTCACCGGCCAGTTCAGGCTGACCGAGTTCCAATAGGCGCCCGGCGCGTTAATATTCGAAATCCCGAGTTTCTGGAAAGAGATCCAGTTGCGTATGCCAACGCTTGTGTAAACGAGTGGAACTTTTACGAGGTAGTGCAACGCTTCTTTCTGCTTGTCTGACAAATCGGGGCACAGATACGGAATGGTCATATTCCAGCACGCCAACACGCACGCGCCCGCGCGCAAAGAAAAGACTCGCTTGCCGCTCGCATACGTGACTTCCACCCCGCGTGAAATATTTGAGTGGGCAGCGTTGCGAACGCGAACGGCTGTGCTATTGAGACGGATGCGAATCGGCGAATTATCGGTATCCAGCCGGTCGTAACGGACTGGAGCGGTGACGATGTCCTCGACGGAATTCCCCGGAATGGCTGAGGGAATCAACGCGCGAACGAGCAGGCGCGCGATCGAGGCATTTCCATCCGGAAAGTGAAATCGATCTGAGCCACCGTTGGCATATCCGCCGGCGGAATAGCTCATGCGTGGGGCCGCACCGGGCTCAAGCTGCAATCCTTGAAATCCTGGTAGGCCAAGCGCCCAACAATCGAGCGCAGGCTCAGCATCGATTCCAACGCCCCACTCGCCGTTCGTGCGTGTCTGATAGAAAGGGATAACACTCGGTTCTACTTTGGCAATGTTGAGCAGAAAGTCTTTGTAGCTGATGCGTGATAGGCGATCTTTTTTTTCCGCGGAAGCCAGTCCGGGAAGATAGTCAATTTTCGCTCGCTCAATCCGAAGAATGTCGCGGCGAGCCGGTCCTTTGAACGGTGTTTTTGCGAGAAATTCTTCTAGCTTGGCCGTGTCCGGAGCGTCTCCAGAATTTTCTCTGTCCTCCGTCGCGGCCTCGACGACTAACCGGTCCGCGCCTAACGTTTCCCCATCGAAGAAAACTCCCGTCCCAAGTCCAAGCGATTTGTAGAGGTCGTGGTCGCTGCACTTCTTGTCGAGCGCCACCGCGTCGATTCCCAGCTTCTTCATCAAGCCGGCGGCTTCCGCGCTGTATGGCGTCGGGCTGTCAATTAACATCGTGCCGCCGTTCAAGAGTTGCAGCTTCCCATCGAGATGAAATTCGTTGCGCTTGGCGTGACCGCCGAAGTCATCGTGATTTTCGAGGATAAGAATCTTCGCGCCTGGTCCTACGCTTTCTCTGTAGAAATACGCTGCAGCAAGGCCGCTGATTCCACCCCCGACGATGATTAAATCGTATTTTTCGGAGACGGGTTCAGGAGTGGCCGCATTCTTCCAAAAGGTTCCATCACGCAGACTGTGAGCGATTTCAAATGATCCTGGGTGGCTGCCGCGTAGACCGACCGAAGTCGGAGGATTGTAGCCGGTCTGATTTTGCGGCTGACCCGAATTTGTTCCGCTGGCGCGATCGATTTCCGGCAATAAGGCGGCGCCGATCGTCATCGCAGCACCGTTCAGAAAATCTCGTCGCGGAATGGCGCGAGCCATTCCAAGTTCACGATCTGTAAATTTGCTGCGATTTTTGTCTGTCATTTTTGAGATGCAGTCACTGCCGAGAAGGACTCCTTCACGCCGAGTGCAATTCCTCTACCGCGCGCCATGCCTGGTCCATGGCTTGATCCGTGTATGCGGCTGCGCCCGCGTCGGAATTCGCTATCGCAATTCGGCCAAAACGTTTGCGGCCAATCTCGCAGGGGCTCTCGCCTTTAGGCCATTCCGGATCGAATAGGAAATTGTATTCGTATGCGTATCCATGCGGCCAGCGATTGACGGTGATGGCAGTGATGTCCTGCGCCGGATCAAACCCCGCACCACCAAGAACGCGCGCAAACTGGTCACGGATATTTCGCTCAAATGTTTCAAACGGCGTGGACAGCAAATCACCGCGGCCTGCCCGGTGTTGGTCGCGCTCCGGAAGACCTGGAAGACACGGAGTGCGCTCCATTCGAACGAGAATGGGCTCATCGGGATTTTTAGGGGACTCGTAACCACCGATGTCCACGCAAAGATCAAGATTCATCTGATGGTGATACATGCCCGGACATGCCACATTTTGCACGCCAAGCTTTTCGAACGCCTTCCAGTTTCGGATCGCGACCGAGGTGTATACCAGCGGCACTTTCACGCCATAACGCAGGGCCTCTTTCTGTTTTTCGGGGAGCTCGGGACAGAGATACGGAATCATCATGTTCCAGCACGCCATGATGACGTTCTTTCCGTGCACCGCGTTTAGCTTCCCGTCGCGCACGTAAATCACGTCAACCTGTTTGGCCTTTGCGTCATTGCCTGCGTGATGCGCGGCAACGACAATGCCGCTAAGGCGAATCCGCACGGGTGAATCCGCCTGATCGAGCTGCGTGTAATCGAATTTTGCGGTCACGATGTCCTCTGCGTCATGACCGGGCGCAGCGCCTGGGATCAATCTTCGAACTAACATCCGCGCGATCGTGGCGTTTCCGTCAGGAAAATGAAATTCGTAAGGCTCTTTAGGGGACGCAAAACCCATCGGCGTATAGCCCATGCGCGGATGAGCTCCGGGCTCGAGTTGCAGACCCTTAAATCCCGGCTGGAAGAGCACCCAACAATCCAGCGCAGGGACCGCGTCGATCCCTACACCGAAAAGTCCATGCGTCCGAGTTTGGTAAAACGGAATTGCGTCGGGATGCACTTTGACTACGTTGAGCAAATAACTTTTATAGCTAATGCGCGAAAGCTTGTCCTTCTTCTGCCCCGGTGTCAAACCAGGAAAGTAATCGGCCGCCTCGGTCTCGACTCTCAAGATATCCCGCTGTGCTTCCACGGAAAGAGGTGTCTTGCCGAGAAAAGCCCTCCATTCCTCCAGTCCACCACCATGCCTCCAGCCACCTGGGGCGTTCGTAACCAGACGGTCCGCGCCAAACGTTTGTTTGTCAAAGAAGACCGCGTGGCCGAGATTCTTGTAAACATTGCTGCGGTAGCACTTTTTCGCGAGACTGGCGGGATCGATTCCCAGCTCGTCCATTAATCCCCGAGCGACCTTACTATAAGGAAAGGGCGACTCGACTGCCCAAGTTCCTCCATTTGCCAGCAACATGCGGCCGTTTGCGTGCAACTCGTTTCGTTTCGCATGGCCGCCAAAATCATCGTGATTGTCCAGAATCAGAATTCGCGCATTCGGATTTTTCGCGCGCCAGAAATGCGCAGCGGCGAGTCCACTGATGCCGCCGCCCACGATCACCAGGTCGTAGGTTTCCTTGGTTTCGAACGGCATGGCATTTTTTGGAGGAAACTTTCCGTCCCGGACACCGTGCGCGGCCTCGAAAGAGCCTTCGTGGCTCCCGCGCAGCCCTGTCAGTTCCGGCGGGTAGTATCCACGTTGGTCCTGAGGCGCGGTTGAAGAAGTCAGCGCTTCCCAGTCAAGGCCCGGGAGCAGGGAACCTGCCATCGCTCCGCTGGTTCCCGCGGCGACTCCATTCAAAAAGTCGCGACGCGTGATGTTCCGATCCATCCCGAGCTTCCGGTCGTCTGGTTCACCCATTTAGGGTCTCCTGCATTCTTTCCAGTGCTCAGCTACTTTTTCGGGGCAGCGGAATAGTGGAGAAATACTACCTTCCATGCGCCATTCCGTTTGAAGAGTACGTCGGATTCCTGGTTGTCCTCGTCGGTGACTTTTCCATCCTTCAGCTTTGTCCGCACATGGAGCAGGTAACTCGCCACCGCTGTATCTTTGCTCGGACCGACCTGGATATGCATGTCTGAAATCTCGACCTTTTGAACACGGTTCCCTTCTCCGATGTATGTAGTCCAGTCCCTTCGATAGCCGGCAAGATCGGTCCGCCCTTCTGGCAGAAACTGTGAAAAATCAGTCGCGTAAAAGGAAAAGTACTTCGGCAGGTCGTTCGCCTCGTACGCCGCATTGGCTTGTTGTTCGACGTCTTTGATTTCTTCTTCCACGGACGCCGGTGGCCGCGGTTTAGCCTGCAAAGCAACATAGGCAACTGGCGCGAGCAGGATCAACGCGGAAATGATAAGTCTTGCGGGCTTCATAGGTTCTCCTTGTGCCCGCTACCTTACTATAAATCAGCAAACTTGCGAAATCCGAGGATGGAACGGCGGACGGGCCCGGCAATGGCAGCAACGAGTTGCTGTCTGGCGGCCAATACCGAATCGTTTAGTTGATTTGATCCAAGCGCTGATCAGGGCGCATCAGGGCTTTCAAGCTCTTCTATCGTTGTGATTACGGTCGCCACTGCGACTACGGCCATCACGCCGTATCTAAAATGTCCTTCACTGCCCGGGATAGTCCGTCATCGTCGGCTTCCACGAATCATTATAGTCCACACGTATTTCGGGGAGCACGGGAACATGATTCGCGAGTACATGAAGCCGATTCCGAGGTAAAGAACATGGGTGAATGGAGAGGCAGGTCAGCGTTCGCGTCGGTCAAGAACTTATTGTCGATTCATCGCACGTCCTACTGCGCACCACAGATGTCGCATCGGAAATGTCAGAATTGAAAAGGTGCTTCGTGGTCGAATGCGAAACCAGTCGCCCGCAATCAGCCTGCCGTATGGCTTCTTGAACCCCTTTGAGTTCGTTCTGCTCGGTCTTCCAAGCGGCGAAGGCAATGTCCTCAGGATTCATCGGCGTGTAGTCTATCGTGTCAATGAATGTTAGGGAGATGTTTCACCAGCTATTTTGTGGGAACAACGTTGCAATGACCTGATTAGCTCTCACGCATTTATTCCTCGTTCCAGCGCCTTTGCACTGGGCCGAGGAGCGGCCCGGAGCCTTCGGTGCTTGCCGGTTCCAAGTGGAAGTAGCTATCGGGCAACGGGAACCTCATCGATAGCCTTGCGCAGCAGGAAGCAACAATAGCGGTCGAACTCGTAGGCCCCGGCCTTGGGAAGCTGTTGCGCTAGTGCGTTGCTTTTCTCCCAGCCTTCGTTCGCCTCTTTCAGGTGGCCTTCGATCCAGTGAAGCGCGCTGTCGGCTCTCCAGTAGTCCACATTACGGCGAGTCGGCTTCTTGGCTTCCATCCGGGTCCACCACTCGCGAGCGGCAGCGGCGTCCCGGTGCAGGTAAGCGTTGCCGAAGACAAACTCCATATGCAGTTCCGCGGGAATATCCGTGGCGGACTCATGATAGATCGATTCGCCCTCTCTCAGCGCTTCTCCAGCGTCGAAACTCTTCCCCTGATCGAGAAAGTAAGTATAGGCATACAACCGCAGAAGCAACGCCTGCTTGCCCTGCGTGATGCCGTGCGCTGCTCGTAGAATTGCTTCAATGTCGTAATTCCTCGGGCGCAACGGGGTAACCAAACTCGATCCAATCACCGCGACGACCCGGTGGAAATCGCCCCACGGACCGCGCGACAAGAGTTGGAAGATACTCGCGCCATCGGAATAGTTGTCCCCGGTCCTGAATGGAAGCAGGTTAAACGCGCATAAAGCCAAGCTCCACGCACCGAATAGGGCAAGAAGGCCCCCGGCTTGTACCGTGGAATTAGCCTGCTCGCGGAATGCAATCCTAAGCGCGAAGATGCCAGTAAACAGGTTGACGAGAGGACCGCCTGCCGTCATACCTAGATAATGCGAGCGAGGAAAATCGGCGGTTGTCGGGACGACACCTGTTGCACCGTCTGCCGACAGAATCTGTGTAGGTTTAAATTGAAACTCCCATTTGCCATCGCGGACGCGCCATTGAAACGGCCCTGCGGCGAAGGCGCGCAGTTTCATGCCTAGTGCCAGGCCCGTCGCCGTGTGACCAAATTCATGCAGGGTCGTGATGACAAGCACGACTAGCATGGCCGACACGATTCGGTACGCCTCGCCATGGTTTTCGGGAACGCCTTTTGCTCTGAGCCATCGATCCACGAGAAATAGAACGCCGAGACTCACGGCGAAGAGTAGGGTCCCGGCCATCCTGTTGAAAAGATCGCTGGTCCCGTCGCCGGGAAGCCGCAGGTTTGCATAGGTTCTTGCCGTGGAATCGGGTTGTTCATAGCGCCGCGAGAAGGCAGCCAATCCAGCAATTCCGATGCCAAGCATCACTGCAAAGTGATTCCAAACGGAGGGCCGGAAATAAATGATCGACAAGGGAAGCATAATATACATCAGACTTGCGGCTACTCCCCAGCCCCTCGCCGATCGCTTTTCCTTCCAGACAGTCCACCACGCTACTCCGCAGGTAGTGGCCAGAACTGAGAACACCACGGGAACGAGCAGGATGCGGAAACACGGGACGGCGTGATGTCGATGAATCATGCCTGGAATGCTCAATGCAGCAATCCGGAAGCACACCAGAAAGGAGACGGCGAAAATCCAGGACAGAAACTTTCTCAGCTGGTGCATACTTAGGAGCCGCCCCTGAGACAGTAATCGACCGCTCGTGTGGCTGCGCACAGGCCATTCCGGGCTTGACCAAAGGCAACCGCGTACTTAGCCCGAAGCCCGGACCGTCACAGTATCACGACCGGGCGGAAATATATCATGAGAGCGTCGGTCTCATATGTGATTGACCTCACAGACTGAGGTAGTGATTTCGATACTTTGATTTGGCCCCACCTTACTGAAAACCAGATACCGTGTACTCCGCTTCGGGCTCAGTCGCCCAAAGGGAGGCCGGGTGGACAGGAGAGCCAAGGTGGAGCTATTCGAGCAAATCCGACGTGAGTATGAACATGGCGGTGGAACGATTCGAGGGATCGCCAAGAAGCTGGGGATTCATCGGCGCATGGTGCGTGAGGCAGTGCTCAGTGCGGTTCCGATGGAGCGAAAGACACCGGTGCGAGAGCGACCGAAGCTGGAACCGGCGATGTCCTTCATCGATGCGCTTCTGGAAGCGGACAAGAAGGCGCCACGGAAGCAACGGCATACGGCACATCGCATCTGGTGCCGGATCCGAGCGGAGATGCCGACAGTGGAAGTGGCGGAGTCCACGATTCGTCGCCACGTTCGCGAACGGAAGATAAAGTTAGGGCTAACCCGCCGAGAGACCTTCATTCCTCAGTCGTATTCTTGGGGCGCAGAAGCACAGGTGGACTGGTATGAAGCCTACGCAGAGATCTGCGGAGAGCGGCAGAAGGCTTATCTGTTTTGCATGCGCAGTATGGCCAGCGGAGGAGCCGCACCAGTTCTTCTTAGACGCACCCGGTAAGCGCCTTACTCCGTCAATGCTTCCGCTGGCAGCGTGTGAGCCTACTTCGGGGAATCATCCTTGATTGGCACGAGTAGCGGCTTATGACCGAGTGCTTGCCACACGTCGTCCGCCGCAACCAGAAACTCCGACAACGCCGCAAATTTTGCATCGCCTTCCGCTGCGGCGATTTCTTCAACTCTCGTTTTCGCCGCTGCCAGACGTTCCGTCTTCCGTTGGAAGTCCGCTTCTCTCTTCTTCCGCTCAGCTTCTGGGTCGTCAAGTTCAAGATCAGTCCTGCGAAAATAGCGGGTGATTTGTACTTCGTAAAGTTTGTCTTGTTCGGGTTCTCCAACGTCACCGGGGCGCACGCGCATCACTCTGCCAATCATGTCCAACGACTTGATGTAAACTTCGGCGTTTTGCATTAGCGGCTTCATTTCTTCTGCCATGTGCCTGTTCTCCTTCAAGGTCATCCTTCTCACCCTTAACTTCGGTAAATCTCAATCCAGCGCACGAATTAGCTTTTGCGGCACGAGATCGACACGGGTTGTTCAAAATCATCGACCTTTCGGCGGACGTTTTTTGGCAACCGACCGATCGATTCCCCGCAGCAATTCCGAAAGCGAAATACCAAATCCCGACGAAATCGTGATGAGAGTTCGCAGTGAAGGAACGCGCTTGCCGCGTTCAAGCAGGCTCACGGCTGTCCGATGCAGGCCGCAATGATCGGCAAACCCTTCTTGCGAAATATTTCCAGTCTTCTTTCGTAAGAGCCGCATTCGGTCACCAAGAGCGAGAAGAATCTTTTCCATGCCCTCGAGTTTGGTTGCTTATAGCTATCTCGTCTACAGACAAATAGGCTACAGACAGATCGTAACTATGGTGTGGTATGCTCTAGAGGAGCGGGACGCGCTGGTGCTTGTAACACCAACGCATCCCTTACCACCGTGCTCGCTTACACGAGGCCCGATGGCTAAGACGGATTGTGTCGTAACACACCAACCTGAGCAAGTTGCCGCGTCCCGCACATTTTTCAAGAGAGGACGCGAACTGATGCTCCCATTCCAGCTTGAAATCCCGCCCGGCATCGAAGTTTCACAACCGACGCACGTCGCGCCGGTTGGTTGCTTCGCCGGGTTGTACGCCCTCGCATTGATTCTGATCTCGTTCCTGCTACCACGCCCGTGGTTCGTAGCTTTGTTCCGTATGGCGTTCCCTTGGATGCCAGAGCGATTGGAGGATTTCGATGAGTGAAGCGAAAATCAGCGCGGCGCAACTAGGGCGAGTGGATGTCCGCATCAAGAAACGCGAGGACAAACATCGACGACGGTACAAAGCAATTCACGGGAAGAGAGTGGATTTCATCAAGCACTGGCTGGAAGAAAACATTCTGTTCGTTTCGATTCGATTCACTGACGGTACCAATTTCTCCATCCAATACGAACCGACAGTCGAACTCATTGGTGTCGAGCACTCGGATATGTCCTCCGGTGACGAAGCGATCTTGAAAGAGTATTTCAGGCGGCGGGACTGATGAAAAAAGAACCTGAAGACGACGAAGCTGTCCGTGCAGAAATCACGGACATGATCGCCAAGGTTGATGACCGTGGTTCTCTGCTTTTCACTAAGTGGTTGCTGACGAGAATATCTAAGAACCAACCCATACCACCACTCAACGAGGTGAAACCCTTGCACGATGCCTTCGAGCGGGTTACAGCGTCTTTTAAAGCACGCAGGAAGATCAAAGCTGCCGATCTGGATTTGGTCAATCGGTGGATAGCTGTGGAGGATGTGGAGATAGCGCGGCCTCTGGCCGATGCCACGAAGTTCTTTCGAGCACAGAAGAAGTTGTCGAGAGTGGAACTGAGTAGACGATGCGGGTTTGCTCTCCGGGCAATCCTTCAACTTGAACGCGGTCAGGTGAAGGACATGACGCTACCGCGCCTCCAACGATTGACGAATGGTCTTGGAATCGGACTTGGCGAGTTCATGGACAAAGTGGCGGAACTCGAAAAGGCAAGTCATGGGTGAGTGGAAGATTGGCTTAAATCTGAGAATCAGCGTGCAACGCCGCGTTCAACTCGAAGAGATCGCGGCCCGCGAACGCCGCACACTCGGTAACCTCGGCTATTTGCTTATCGAGTGGGCCGCTGACCAATTACAGGCCGCAGGGTCTACGGAAAAGTTGCTGCGTCGGAAGGTTCCCGCACCGAGGAACCCGGATGGAAATTACAAACGGAGAGCACTCTAATGAAAAAACTCACGATCATGTTCATTTTGCTGATCGCTGGCTGCTCCAAACCTCTGGTGCAACAGGCCGGAACTACAACACAGCAAGTGCAAGCTGTCATTCCTAGCCCGCCTCCGCCACCCAAGGTTGTGAACAGCCTACCGACGAAGACCGAGCATGGGCCGAGCACAGGCGAGATTCTCCATGGACTGACGCTTTTCGATGTGGAGTCTCGGTGTCCCGTTATTATTCACATATAGTAAGTGAGCCGTCCGTGGCTATGGACTTGGTCTACGCAACCAGCGAGGGAAACGTTACGCTCTGGTTCAAAGTCGGATACCACGGCCCTGACATACCCCAGTTGCGAAGGCAGGCTCTACAGTCAATTCGGCTAGTATCCGGACGGGAGAGGTATTTTGTGCCCGGTGAAAGCTTCGTGAGCAAACTTTCTTTGAAGCACGTGGCCAATGCGGAGTGGCTCTCGAAATTCGACCTTATGCCTCAATTCTTCTGCCCTCTCTACGTCTTGCTCCGTTCCACCAATCATCTTGTACACGGCAACCCAAGCCTCCTTTGTCTCCTGATCGCTGGAAGCCCATGCGTCAATGTACGCCGCTGCGAGTTCCTTACCGTGTTCATGAGTGCATCTCCTTCCAGATAATACTCAGCGGAAAGAAAAAACAACGCGGCTATTTTGGCCAGAACGGTAACAGGGGCGGTAACAATTCGCGCCTGTGCTAAGGATTCCTCAGTTTTGTTGGAAAATTTGCTGCTTTCAGAAATTTGGCTGGGAGGCCTGGACGCTACCCTAGTGCCTAAAAGTCCAATAAAAAGCCACGTTTCCTACCGTTTGGCTCAAAATTCTTAAACCAGCGTAAGCTACTATGGCTCATCAACCTATTTAAAGGGTAGTACATTTTATCCTGCGTTTGGCTGATAGCTGCCCAGCTATCCCCGGTAACGAGGTTTACGCAAATATAAGATAGCGCCCCAAACGCCGTATTAGAAAGGTATGGATCGGATTTTGCAAACACTTGAGGCTACGGATGGACTGCTCACTGTTCAACGGGCGGCCGAACTTCTCGTTCACCACCCGTATAAGGCGATCAAGGCACGACTTGCGCTGCCTCCTAAGAGCAAGAAGAAAAAAGAAGAACACAGTTGCTCGTAGTTGACAGGTCATTCCATATCAGAACTTATCAGAGGGGAAGGACTTAGCCCCAGCCCAATGTAGAACGCAGCCAACGAAAGGGCTGTTTCTACCTAATTGAAGCCGACATGCTAACTCATTAGGCGTTAATCTTGAAACTTCGTAGGGAAGTGGCGAAAGCCTACAATTCGCCGAGCTGATAAGGTTTCTGCGCTCGCTGGCTGGCGTGCGGTAATGCGGTAGTGTTCCTACTCCTCCTGGTGCTTGACTGCTGCCAGCCCACGGGAGGACGATTTGGGTACGAAAGATTTTCTTCCAACCCTGATACAACTTAAGGAGGTTATATGAATCGATTCCCTCCCAATCGAATAGCAATCGCTGCCGTAGTAGTCTTGGCGCTTTTCGTTTGCGTCGAGCGTGCCCAGGCGATCAGCGGAACCATCACTTCCACTCTGACGATTTCCGACGACAGCCAGCTCGTGGGCGACGGCGCTGAGCCCGCAGGCAATCGACCTCAAACATGGTACACAGTTCTTTCCAATACGCGCGGGATGGCGGTGACGAGTGGTGCCCACTTTTTCTCTGTTTCTGACTCAATCGCAGAGAACGGCGTTCTGGTCGTGTCGTTTGATGAGGGTGGGCTGGGTAAGGTCTCTGGACAAGTTACGTATACGTTAAATGCAGACGTGACGGCGAATTATGCGTGCATCAATACTGGCGGTAATCAGCCCAAGGCTTCAAACAAAGAGACCGTCAGCGCGCCGGTTACAGTAACTGCGGAGTTCACGCCGGCAACGAATGGCAGGGTCATCGCTAGCATCAGTACGTCGCCGCTAGCACCGCCCGCGGATTTCTCCTGCCCCGGGGGTCAGACCTTGATTTTGGCTTCCGTGGCGTATACCGACGTCGTGTTAACAGACACAACCAGCAACATCGCCGTGCATCCTAGCAGCATCAGCAGGACGTTCGTCAACCTCTAACCACCGGGCATCGGGCCGCCTTGGATAAAGCACCGTTGGGGTCGACGGTCGATCAATCCATTCCGCAGTAGAATATATACGCTGGGCTTGGACCCAGGAATCCAAGTACTTCACGTTCTATTGCGAGCTATACGTTACCATGAAGATACGTCATAGTTTTTTTATGGGTCCTGGTGGTCAGGGCTGTCCTATTGCTTTGGGACAGTTCGCGTGTGGTTCCGAGGTCATTCTCTTTGGTTTCATCACAGCTTCGCGTACTCTGCCTTGGCTTGCTTCAGTATGGGAATGTCGGCATCGGCCTCTTTCCAGAGGGTAAAAAAGTCCTCATACGCTTTGCGCGCGCCGCCCCTATCTCCAGTCATGGCCTTCGCCCGCCCCAATTGCAGGTGCGCGAGCGCGCCCACCACGAAGTTCTGCACAATACTTCGATGGTCAATGAGCTTCTGAAACTCCGCTGCGGCCTGGGTCCCTCGTCCGGCTTTCAGGTGGGCTTCGCCGCGCACATACACGGGATACAGGGTTCCGGCTATCTGAGCTGTGGGAGTGGGCTCGCCTAATTCATAGGCTGACGCGGCTTGCAGCAACTCCACCGCTTTGTCGAAACGCTTTCGGTTCAGCTCGATGGCAGCGCGAATCGTGGGTAGCCAATAGCCATTGAGCAGGGTATTCAACGGCGAGCGCTTGTTCAGACCGTCCGCCATGGTCTGCGCCCGAGCTGTGTCTCCTGCTCGGGCTAATGCCAGTGCCGCCAGGATTTGCAAGTTCCGGGTGGGTGCCAGTGCCAGGGCCGCTGCGGCTCGTTTGCGCGCCTCTGCCAGGTTGCCAACCTCAGCTTCACGCAAGGCTGCGTTCACCAACCACTGTGCCGCCGTCTCCTTCTGACCGTTGCGCTTGGCCGTGTCTGCCGCCTGCTGTGAGAGTTCCCGCGCTTTCCCAAGATGTCCAGCGTAAGCCGACGAATCCGAGTCGGTGGAAAGCAGATAGTCCTCCGCATCCGGCTTTCCCTTGGCCCAAGCTAGCTGCCGCTGCATCTCCGCCGCGTCTCCTTCGAGGAAGGCCACCCCATAGCGATTTCCGTGCAGGAATGGGTGTTCCAAGTTGTGCGCCAGCACCTTCGCATACTCGGCCTTGGCTTCTTCCAAGCGACCCAAGGCGGCGTAAATGGCGACGAGGTTAGCGTAACTAGCCGCGGAATCCGGATTCAAACGGAGGGCTTCAACAGTTTCAGCCGCGGCTCTCTCGTATTGCCCAAGCATAGCGTAGATGGATGCCAGATTGCCGGGAGGATTGAAGTCCGTGGGATAGAACTGCGCCCATTGCTCATATACCTGGTTTGCCTTCTCCAATTCCCCCGTGACGGAGATGTAGTACTCGGCGGAAATGCCATATCTCTCGCGTTCGCTGGTTCGCTCCCGCAGCGCGTAGGCCTTCTGAAGGGTTTCGGTGGCCAGGCCGTCCTCGCCGAGAGTCGAGTAAGCAATCCCCAATGCCTTATACGCGACAGCGAAGTTCGGATCCAGCTCGATTGCCCGCTTAAGCAGTGGAAGAGCTGCGGCGTTACCTTTTTGGTGAGAGATCTTTGTAGCCGCGGAGAAGGCCTGTAGCGCCTCGAGCGACGGCGTCGTAGCCTCTTCTAACCGCGTATCGTATTTCCGCACTGTGCTCAGCGCTTCACCCAAGTCCGTCCGCAGACTCGTCGCCGCCTTATTCAAGGCCTTCAGCACGTCTTCCTTTGACGCCGTCTGTACTTGCTCCAGCGCCAGCACGTCCCCAGAGTTGCAGTTCACCGCCTTTAGGCTAATCACGTAATGGCTGCCCAGGCTAGAGATCGAGCCCGACAGCATGGCCTTGCTGCTGATGCGCATGCAAACGTCGCGCGCCAGCTCCGGAGTGAACCGGTCTCCCGTGTCGTGCCCCATCAGCTTCAGCGTCCCGCTCACCTTCTCATCGGGCAGAAGGTTCAGGAAGGGCGATTGGAAGAGCGCACGAGAGAGGCCGTGCTTCAGTGTGTCGTCGAAAATGGCATCCCCTGTCTTGTTGTCGAAATCCGCCAGCACAATGGTGTCCCTATCGGTCAGTACGTGCGCTCGGTGCGAGTAAAGGAACCTGTCGATAACAAATGCCGCTATGATTACTGCGGCAATCGCTACGAGCGAGATCTTCTTCCGCTTCTTCTTGGCAACGATTGTAGCTGCGGCTTTCTGAGCGGTACGCAGCTTCTGCGGCAACTCGCGGTTGCCAACTTCATCGGTGTACAAGTTGAAGACATGCACCTGGACGCCGTGTCTGACTTCCACCTCCCCCAAATCGTGCAGTGTACTATTCCAGGTGCTCACCTGGCTGAGCACTTCAGCCACGGTTCCCGATACCAAGATATGTCCGGCGTCTCCGCAATCCATGACGCGTTGCGCCACGTTGATGCCGCCCCCCGCTACATTACGGTTGGCGTTGATGTCAGCTACGCGATACACCGGGCCCGTGTGAATCCCCATGCGCAGTTGGAATGATGATTCCTGTCGCAAAGCCCGGCTCAATTCAATAGCGCATCGAACAGGCGCTTCCGGGTCTCCAAAGAATACAAGCGCCATACCATCACCAGTCGGCAATCGAATCAGTTCATTGCTGGCCTGAGCCTTTGTGAACTCTGCCGTACTCTTCACTTTGTCCTGCAAAATTCGAAGCGCTTGCTTCTGCTCGTCCATGGGCATTCGCGAATAAGCAATGATGTCCACGAACAATACGTGCGCCATCTCTAAAGTTCGACCAACCTCCGATTCACTTGAGACAGCGTTAGAAGATTCCTCACGATTTTGCGAAACGACGGGTGTTTTGCCAGAACTTGCAGGGATATGCCCGGGTTCGGTATCACGTTTCAACCGCGCGAAGTCGCTACGAATTTCGGAGGCGTGCTGGTAGCGGAGGTTGCGATCTTTCTCTAGCGCTTTGTTGATGATGTCTTCCAACTTAGGGGGCACGTCAGGGTTGAGCCGCACGGGAGCAACTGGGGCACGGTTCATAATGGCATCGTAGATTTCCGCTCGACTGGTTCCTCGGAACGGGAGTGCGCCGGTTGCCATCTCGTAGAGGACAACACCGAATGAAAAGAGATCTGTGCGTGGGTCGAGATCTCTCGCACGTACCTGCTCGGGAGACATGTAGGCGACTGTGCCTAACATCGTGCCCGGAGTCGTCAAATGCTCGTCATCTACTTCCAGAGTTTCTAATGTTTCTATCTTGTCTGTCGGCGAGGACATTTTTGCTAGACCGAAATCGAGAATCTTTGCGTGGCCACGTTCGGTCACGAAAATGTTCGCAGGTTTGATGTCGCGGTGAACAATTCCTTTGGCGTGCGCGGCATCCAGAGCGTCGGCAATGTCAATCGCGAGAAAGAGCAGCGCATCGGTTTCAATTGGCTTTCCGTGGATGCGATGCTTAAGCGTTATGCCGTCGAGAAATTCCATGGCAATGAAGCGCTTGCCGTTCTGCTCACCGATTTCGTAGATGGTGCAGATGTTGGGATGATTCAAGGCCGAGGCAGCCCGGGCTTCGCGTTTGAAGCGTTCCAGCGCGTGTGTGTCGTCCGCAACGTCTTCGGGCAGAAACTTGAGAGCAACAAAACGGCCCAGTCTCGTGTCCTCGGCCTTGTAAACCACACCCATCCCGCCACCACCAAGCTTTTCCACGATCCGGTAGTGGGAGACGGTCTGTCCGAGGAGTGAGTGGAAGTCCGCCATTTGGCGCTCATCTTAAGTTGCGGTCGGAGGCGAGTCAACGAACGGAACTTATGTATGGTCCGCCGCAGAGTTGCAAGCGAAAAACGCGAACCAGCTTGTTGGCCAAAGCCACGACGACAACCTTCTGGTGTGTGCGCCCCAACAGTTGCGCTAACCAACTGCTCAGACCAGGAGCCTGCTTGTGTCGCTGTTGCAGTACGCTGCGTGCGCCCTGAACGAAGAGTCTTCGTAAGTATTTATTGCCCCGTTTGCTGATACCCAGTAGCTCCTGTTTGCCGCCGGTGGAGTACTCTCCCGGAACGATCCCCATCCAGGCCGACAGATTTCGCCCTTTTTTAAATGTACTTCCGTTGCCAACCGCAGCGATCAGGGCTGTTGCGGTGACCGGGCCGACTCCTGGAATCTCCGTGAGTCGTTGGCAGGCTTCATGCCCTTTGGCCGTTTTCTGGATGACCCGATCCATCTCCTCAATCCGTGCTGCGAGCTGCTCCAGTTCCAATTTGAGCTGAGCCAGCAGAACACGGAATGAATCAGATAGATTCAACTCAGCGTCTTCCAGGATACGAGGCAGTTGCTCATCCAGACTTCGGCCCTTGGGCAGGGTCAGTCCACGTTCCAGAAGAAGACTGCGAATCTGGTTCACCACCGCCGTGCGTCGCATCACCCAACGCTCCCGCACGCGATGCAGAGCCTGCAGGTCCAACTGCTCCTCCGTCTTGATCGGCACAAAACGCATTCTTGGTCGTTGCACCGCTTCGGCAATGGCTTCGGCGTCCAGGTAGTCACTCTTGTTCGTCTGCACGTAGGGCTTCACGTATTGCGCCGGCATCAATCGCACTTCATGACCCTGCTCGCGCAGCGCCCGCCCTAGGAAGTGAGCTCCACTACAGGCCTCCATGCCAATCAACTGCACCTGCAAATTCGCGGTGAAGGCCAGCAGTTGGGTGCGAGAACATCTCTTCCGGATCACCACCCTACCACTTGAATCCAGTCCAACCAGATGAAAGACCGTCTTACCTAAATCAATGCCTAGCACTCGTAGTTTCATGGGATCCCTCCTTGCCCCCGCACTCTACAACTTCTAGAGATCTGCGGCGGACCATCCCATTAACTGGACTCCTCTCTACCCCTTCGTGGCCGGTCACGCGCGTGCTCAATCCGACGCAAGACCCTCCAGGCGAAACCAAAGGCGGCGACAGTCTTTCCGGATCAGACTGTCACAGACGCACATGCGCCAATCAAGTTCTCTCCCCTTTCCCAGCTCCAGGGCTCAACCATGAAGTCAATAGAGGTCATGCGCGCGTGCGCTTGACGGATTCTTTCGCAATCCGCGGAGCCGGAGACTGGAGGCACCCTAACTAAGGGCGCAACGCGCCACATGACGCATGTGCGTTCCAAACTTCTTCTAGCACTTCTTTCAGCTAGAAAGCACAAAAGGGGATTCACGATGCCTCGCATATGCGCATGCGAGACGCAGCCCTATTCGCTAGTTGCTGATTTCGAACAGGGTTTCAAACCTGGTGCATGTTGCCCGGCTGCGAATGTTTTACGATGTTGTTGCCATCATGAAGCCACTGCCTTTGCGGAGCCGTGTTCGGCACATCTAAGAGTCTGGGACCTGAAGCACGAAGGCAGGTCGAATGCTGAGATTGCGAGGTTAATTTTTCCAAAATATTCTCCAGACTCCGCGCTCAGTAGAGTCCGTGACCATCTGAAAGCCGCGAACAAGCTCATTTCTGGTCACTACCGAGAAATAAGATAGCCATTCTATTTCCCCTGGCAGTCCAGATTCCCTTCTGGCACCTTCGAAGACGCTATGAGCGTACTTGAATTGAAGCCCGATCAATTGCCGTTGGTGATAAGACTCCAAACGAAGGACCAAAGCCGGACAGAGAGAAAGTTTTCATGGCTTCGAACACGAAAAATCCGTGGACGAACAAAAACAAGTTCGTGTTCGATACGAGGGGGTTGGCGATCTACGTTGGCATGACCGAGGAGCAAGTGCGGGAGGAACGCAAGTCCAACTATGCAAAGTCCCTCGTGCCCATGCCGAAGTGATTGGGGTTATGACCACACTGCGACGACACCAGACATGCCACCTCCGCGCAGTGGCCGTCATCGTCGGCGCGCCGATTAGGCATAAAAAATCCCCGCAAGACATTGCTGTCCTGCGGGGTCGGTTCCCGACTACGGAAGGAATTCGAAAGTCAGTCTCCGTCCGTGCCGGTTCTGTAACGAGTGTCCTCGCGGTTCGCGGCCTCGCGCGCTCCCTTGCTCTGCGCATCGAGCCATGCCGTGTATCTCATGGTCTCATTAATATCGTCATGACCAGCCCACCGCGCCACGGTGCGCAAATCGATGCTGTCGCGCAATTTATTCGTGATAAATGTGTCCCGAAATCTGTACAGTTTAATTTTCGTCACGCCTGAATTTTTCACATCCCTCGCAAGTGTCCTTAGGAAATGGTCCTCCACTTTCCCCTTGTTGTTCGGGAAGAGCAATCCCTTCGGAAGCGCCGAGAGTTCTTTCAGCAGCGAGTCGCTGATCGAGATGTTGCGCGTGCTTGCCTTGGTCTTGGGCTTCCACACGTTACCCTGCGAGATGCAATTCGGGCAGTCGTGGCAATCCTTCGTCCTGATGAGGATTTCCTTCGTGCGTGGGCTGATGTCCTCGTGGCGAAGATGGGCAATTTCGTTTTTGCGGCATCCCGTTGACCGGAACAAACGCACTAGCAAATTGGTTTTCCGGTGCTATGAGCTTCCAAGGCCACGATTTCTTCGTGGCTATAAGGCTCGGGGTCGTTCGTGACGTACTCCGGCCAGTCGGACTTTTCCATGCCGAGCTTGACCTTCGCCCATTTGTTGAAGAACGTCACGACCGTCATCATTTGGGTATCGACCGACTTCGGTTCGTACTTCTTCATGCGTTCATTGCGGAACTTCAACACATCGTCGCGGTTGTACTCGCCAACATATGTCTTGCCAATAGTCCCGATGAACGCGGTCAGGAATTTTCTTTTGTCGTTCACGCTCTTGCGGCAACGTTTGGCCAGTTCCAAGTTGTTGATGTATGCGTCCACTTCGACTTGGATTGATTTTCTTTCGCTCTGCGGAGCTACGGGAGCGGCGAATGGAAGCACATTGGACTCAGCAGAGTGCAGCCGCACGTAATTGGCTCTGCTCAGATACTCCGCACGCTTGCGTTGCGCCTCCAGGGCGTCGTTGCCCACGGCAATCCATTTGCCGCCATGAGAGAGGAAATAACTGCCGTCGTGCTTCTCTTTCTGCCCATCGACGATTACGATGCTCGGCTTGATTTTTCGCCATTGGAGTGAAACGCCGCCTTACGATAGCGCCAGTTTCCTGCGCTCAATTGCACTCGCTTGTACAGGGTATACGTGGAATTTGCCATGCAATCCTCTCGCGGTCTTAATACTTCATCTGCGAGATTTCTTAGCATTTGGGATTAGCATGAGTTTTCCAGAACTCCAAAAAGCCCTATAACATAGCCAATTTAGAAATTTGGCCTGGAAACTAACTGCCGAGTCAAAACACTCCCTAAACCTTAGGTTCTGCCTCAAATCCGTTCGCTTCGGTTCGCCTCTGAGGTACCTCGCGGTATCCCGGGCTTAGCGTATATTAGCGGTGCTCGCCTCAAAGTAAATGGCTTTCTTAATTAGCGCCGCGCTGACGCTGCGTAAATCGGGTTGACAAACACAGTATTCGTGGCCGAACCCTGTGCACCCATGCTTGAAAACAAACCAGAAGACCGGCCTACTGTGGCCACGTGAAGTGCGGAAAAAGCTAACTGTCCGGAAACTGTACTCCCGGTCAGTAGATTCGACGCCGCCCCCATCCTAGCCTGCCTTCTAGACGCTGTGGATTTCCTCGCGTAGCGAGATGGAGGGTTTATGGATAAAGTAGCTCGCAAAAAGTCCGCGTTGCAGCGCGTAGCGAGGCTGACTTTCATCGTTTTGCTGGATGCGATGGTTGTCGGAACCGCAGCTGCACAGGGCCAGCCACAAGGGCCTCCGGCATTTGTTACTCTGCCCCGGCACCCGGCGATCGACGCCGCTGCTGCGAATAGCGGCGACCATCTCTTGCCTTTCCGACTGGAACTGAGACAAGAAATGTATGAAATGGTGGGCATCGACACGCCAAATCGTGGTGGCGGTGGCGGAGGAAAGAGTGGAACCGGCGGCGCGGCGGATTTTGGCCAAAACGCCGCGGCGCTCACGGTCCCGGATTGCTTTCCTGGTTCGGCGAACGACTTTGATGCTTCCTGTGCCGAAGCTTCTTACCAGGGCGAGCCCATGCTTGCGGCCAATGCTCTATTCGGTCAGCTCGTGGGGGCGTCCAATGACATTTACCCCGGAAAATGCAGCACCAGCGCGGCACCAGGCACATTTGGCGACTGCGGAGCGGCAGCCTTGGTCTCCAGTAACGGAGCCAGTTGGCAGCGGTTCAAGCTCAGCCGCACATGGGGTGGACAAAACTACCTTCTGGGATTTGATCCGTCAGTGGCCGTGGACAGCTTAGGCCGCACCTTCGTAGCCTACGGCGTGTACAACCCCACCAGCGGTGCAAATGGGATCGCAGTAGTCAGCTCAGGCGATGGGGGTTCCACGTGGACCAAGACGAACCCGGTTGTGCTCCACTCGACTCTTACCGCGTTCGAGGACAAATACTGGATTGCCGCCGACGCCAATCCTGGTAGCGGCTTTAGAGATCGGCTCTACGTTGCCTGGGATAGTAATCAACCTTGCGGCGTCTCTTGCGTAAACCAAGTCTTGCAGGTGGCTTCCTCGTCCGATCAGGGCAAAACCTGGACGGCGCCGGTGAAAATCAACGACGGCACATCGAATTCGGAGAGGGTGATTTTTGCCTTCCCGGCAGTAGGTCCTGATGGCACCGTCTACGTCCTATGGCACGACTATGCGCAGAATAAGATCTTCATCGACAAGTCCAAGGACGGAGGAGCGACCTGGGGCACGGACGTTGCCGTGGCTTCAACCAATATTGGATTCGGCGTGGGCCTCAGCTGCAACGACTGGCGTGCAGTGACGCCAGCACCGCAAATGGCGATCGATTCCACCGGCAACATCTACGTGGTATTCGCGAACGACGCCAAAAATGGCAAGGGTGTCGACCTCGATGTCTATATCACAAAGTCCAGCGACGGCGGAGCCCACTGGTCGCAGCCCCAGAGAGTCAGCGCCACCAGTGCCGGCCATCAGTATCTCGCGGCGATTTCGATCGATTCCTTGGGCGGCGTAAACGTGTCGTATCTCGACCGGCGCGATGACGTGAATAATTGCCGGACAAATACCTATCTGTCCCGCTCCACGGATCATGGCACTGTCTTCAGCGATTACAAAGTGACGGATGTCGATTCAAATTTTGATGGCAACGCAAATGGGCCCGGCGACTATCAGGGACAGGCTGCATTGGGTTCCGTCGTGTACCCGTTTTTCTCCGACCACCGGGACGCTAATGCGACGAACGATACCACGACGGGATTCATTGCTGGCGGCTTTGAAATCTACGCGGGGCGCAAGCCGTAGCTGGCAGTTAGCGCGTCCCCCAAGTAGCGGCTCTGTCGGCTTAACATACCGACCGGAAGAAAACTATCGAACGTCGTTGTGAGTAGAAAAATCAGCCCAACTCGGTTCGCGGCTGGAACCGAGTTGGGCAGCAAGAGGGGGTTCATCTGTGACGTCGCTTCCCTACTCAAAACGTTGGAAAGAGACTAAGGGGGCAAGACCCAATAGGCACAGCGTTACCGACGACGACGCTAAAGTTCGCGGAAGACACCACGCCATCGGAAGTCGCTGGCGAATACGTGATGCAGGCTGTGATGACGTCCGAAAAGTCCGTAGCGCCATTGGCGGAACTTTGCTGAATCCGAAGCGCAGATTGGGTGAACGCCATGCTAAGGATATTCTCAGTCCAGCCCGAATTGGGGCACTCTGGCGCACCGGGAATCGGAGTTTCCGGCGCCTCCGTTGTCACGGTGATTGGTGTCGTCCCGTTCTTGAGCGAAGAACCCGGAATAAGGACAGTAGCGCTAGTCACGGTAGCCGCCGCCGGATTCTGCCCTGGGACTTTACATTGCTCACCATTAGTGCAGCAGTTAGCTATCGGGATCCCAGATGCTCCCACCTTGAGCCTGACATCTCCGTTGCCAAGGCCGGCAATTTCGCCAAAGACCGTCAGCGTCAGACCGTTGTCGGTACTTTTCGGACTGCCGTGCTTAAAGTGCGCATTTTGTGCTAATGCTGGACCTGGTGCTGTGCCTAGAACGAGCACAAACACCGCGATAAAGGTTGTTAATTTTCGCATTCTATTCGATCTCCTAATGGGGATTTCTTTGCCCTACTGTGGATTCTGATGAGCCGACACAGTTCCTTAGCTGGAACAGCCTAGGACAAGTTCGGCTCGGGTTGGCAAGAGATTTAGCAACCTTAGAGTTGCTATACAGCCTAGTCAATTACCCGAAGGATTTAGTCTTGCGGGCTAACCTGTTTGACGGAGAACACCAACCGAAGAGGCCGGCGGACGGACTCTGAGCTACATAGACAGAAGCAAAAAACAACGACTACATCATCAGAGCCTTTTGAGGTCTGACACACATAGTGTCGGCCTAGCCTCGTGTGCGGCGATTTGCATTTTGAAGATTTTTCCCATGATGCCTGGACGGCTGGAAACGCCCATCTTGATCATGACCAGTCGTAGGAATGCCTTTACCGTGTTAGGGCTGATTTGCATTCGCTGCGCAATCTCCTTGCTGGTGAGTCCCCCGAGTAAAAGACTCAGAGTCTCTCCCTCGCGGTGCGTCAATTGAAAGCGCTCAGCGATCAAGGAAACCTGGAAGGACACCTCCCGCTCTATCAGCACAGCCATCGCCGGCGTGCGGGAGTTCTTCCAGCCAGTTGCCAAATCAAAAATCCGGCAGAGATAGCGCCGCCTGCCTGAGACAAGCTCCCTAGCTTGAGTTAGGCAAGTGAGGTCGCGACCGTTCACGATAAGGGAGCGTATTTTCTGGGCTAGATAGGTACCCAATGATTGGACCTTTTCGGCCTCTTGCGGATAGACCAGAATCCGAATCGCCTCACTGTTGGCATAGACAGGCAGGTTCCCAAAGTCGAGCAGAAGCAGCCCTGTCTCAGAATCGCTTTCGCCTTGAGCATTCCTTTTCATGGGCGCCTGCTTGCCTCGGCACCATCTGAAGTGTCTCCGATGACGCTCAGGTCGGCCTGCGTCTCGATCACTTTGCGCAAGCCTTGACAAAAGATAGGTTGTCCGTCGGCGATTAGAATGCAAATGGCCTTCGGGCTTCGGACCGGGTGCCCCTTAATAGTGGCAGGCCCATTAACACGCCCGAGCGCGCACAAGTTACCCACGTTAGTATTGCCTCCCACGAGTAACGAGACGCTCACAGAAACGGTCGCCACTACACAGCGCCAACCAACCAGCAACAAAGATCTGCGTGATCGAGCGAAGATAGACTTCTAGCGCGGGCAAACCAGCGGTTTGCCTGCTCGTGCTGGGCTGACGAGGCAGACACATAAGTTCAGTTCCAAGGAAACGTAAATCTCCAAGCGTCACACGCGCCGAGCCAAGAAAATTCAAGAGACGAATTCTAGGCACCAACACATGGAAGCGAACGACCCTGGAGAAGTGTGCAAAAGGTGTGCATATTTGTGCCCAATAGTACGAATGAATAGTACTTTAGTTTCATTGGGTTGGAGAGCGAGTTGCTCGGAGGTGCAGCCAAAAGTCTCCAGAATGTGGAGCAATTCTCCAAAAGTGTGCAATCGGGTGGAGTACCGTTACCGGCGCTTGCGCGGGAAGTGGCGACGAACGCCCGCCGCGGATTTTTACGATGTGGGTTGGACAGCACTGATCTGCGGCGCAGTTGCTCGTGGCGAGGTTTGCCACGGCGTCAGCTCAGCGCGCTTGAAAATTTGGCTGGGAGGCCTGGACTCGAACCAGGATAGCCAGATTCAGAATCTGGAGTCCTGCCAATTGGACGACCTCCCAGCAGTTGTGCGTGACGTTTTTCGGTCACAGCGAGGACCAACAAAAACGAACCGCAGCACATTCCCGAGTTCGGGACAGCTACGATTCAACTCTTTCAGATTAAACGGCTTTAGCGCCTCCGTCAACCAGCCCGCAGCTGCTTTTCGACGCCCTTTTTTGCGTTCGTCGGGTCAATCGCCACCATTTCGCCGCGCTCCGTCAGCTGAAATTCGGATTCGCCCCAGGTAATTCGGTCAGAGAAGAAACTCGCCAGCCATATCGCAAAATGGATCGCATCCCGCAGCGGCACCAACCACAGTTTTCGCTGAGTCGTTTCATCTCGGATTCCCCATGCCCCAACCGTCCACGCCAGCGTCAGTCGTAGTACAAGATACAAGCCCAAGAACGTCGCCGCTCCAAAAATCGATTGACTCACGAGCGCTCCAGCTAGCGCCCAAAGTAATCCGTGAGTGAACAGCAATCCAACGTACGACGCGGGGCGACATAAACGCACAGTTCGGGCCCATCTCGTCTGATGCTCCCAAAACTTTCCGAAGGTCACGGCCGGGTACATCGTCGCTACCACTTCACGCGACACACTCACTCGCCCGCCGGCTTTCGCAACGCGGTTGCCGATCTCATAGTCGTCCGCCAGCACATTCGCCAAAGCTTCATAGCCACCGATTTTCGCGAGCCAGGTTTTGGACGTCGCTACGGATGCGCCCAGCGCAAACGTGACACCTTCCATCCAGTAAGCCACCAGAACGCCCGCCGAAAAATCCGTCGCTACGCCCAATGCTTCAATTTCCGCCCAAAAGTTGTCCTGCGTCACGCCACGGTAAAAGCAGCTCTCGACGCCAGTTTCGGACCGTTCGAATGGCACGGCTGTCTCTCGCAGGTAATTCGGCCCAACCCGCACGTCACCATCGCTCTGCACCAGCAGTTCGTACTTCGCTTCGCGTGCCAACAATGCCAGGTTATTCACCTTGCGGTTCGAACCCAACTGAGGTGCATTCGAAAGTAGCCGGATACTTCGTTCCGGAAATTCAGCTGTCAATTTGTGGATCAGCGGAACCGCCTCATCCTCCAAATCGTTCACGCAAAATAGAATTTCGTATTCGGGATACTCCTGCATGCAAAAACTTCGAAAATTCTCATAAGACGCAAAGTCCACGCCGAGCACTGGCTTCAGAACACTCACCGGCGGATTGAACGATCCGAGCTTTACGCGCTCTTTCGAAAAAAATCGCATCGCCGCCAGCGCTGCAATGATGTAATACACTAGCGGCACGCATGCAACCACGAGTACCACTTCTCGCCAAAAATCCAGGAAGAAATGATTGTGCGACGCCGTCAGCAGCAACAGAAAAATCGCTTCGCGTAGGTAATTTAAGGAAACCATCGTCGCGTCGGCCGTTTCGGCGGCAAAAAACGCACTAAACTCAGCCTAACTTTTCCCGTCCCTCTCGAAGCACGATGCGGCCGCCTCTAACCAACTGAAAGCGCCGATCGCGCCAGACAGCGCTCTTGCTCAAATAGCTGGCGCACCAAACTGCGAATCCCAGCAAATCGCGTATCGGATAGAGCCACACTTCTTTTTGCGCGCGTGGATCGCGCACCACTCCCCAACCGATGACCCACGATTCGAACAACCGATTGAACGTAGCCGCCAGTAACAAGATCGCGCCAAGCAGTAAATGACCCGTGATCGCGCCCGCCAGAATTCCTAAAATCCCGTAGGGCATTGCAAAAATTAGGCCCGTTCCCAAATGACCCTTGGGTCGGGACCAGCGAGTCCCCTTGGCCCAACGCACTTGCCTTTCCCACATGCGCCGGAAAGTCATCGGCGGAACAACATGATCGATGACATGCCTCGAAAGCAAAACTCGATATCCTGCTCTCTGAATAAAATTGCCGGTAACGAAATCGTTGGAGAAATATTCGCCAGTTACCCAGTAGCCTCCAATTTTTGCGATGGAGTCTTTCCGCGTCACAATCGTTGGCCCGAGTCCAAATTTCATTCCTTCCAACAGATTGGCGGTAAGGACTCCTGCAGTCATCTCTACTGACATGCCAATCGCGTCCATCCCTGACCAGAACCCACCTGCATTTTTCCCCCGGTAAACGCATGTCACCATGCCCACTGCCGGGTCGAGCATCGGCGCAACCACTTCTCGCAGATAACTCGGCGCCACTTCTACATCACTATCGCTGGTGACCAGGATGTCGTAGGACGCAACCTCGCTCAAGCGGCTAAACGAATACGCTGGTGGATTGGGCAGCTGCGGCTGGCCTGTAACCAAAATCGAGCATTTAATCTGCGGGTAAAGTGAAGCCACTTCCCGGATGACTTCCAGCGCCGCGTCGCTCTCCTCATCCGCCGCAAAAAGTATTTCGTAATCCGGATAATCCTGGCGAAAAAAGCTCTCGATATTCTCTTTTAGCCGCACTTCCGCGCCGTGAACAGGCTTCAAAATCGAAACCGGCGGCTGTCGGTCGTCTTGTTTCGCAAATCGTCGCTGCTCTTCGCTCTCACGATGAAACTTTGCTGCCCCAACGAGCGCGAGAACCAGGAAGCTGCAAGAAGCAAGAACCCCCACGCACGCGACCACCAGCAGTGCGAACCCGATGATATTGATCACTGTCATTCAGCCCCTCGGCTGAGGGGCACTGGTACGCGGCGCCGCCTGCTGCGATTCGATAGCACCAACAAGATCTTTGAAGTAGCGCGTCGCGTCATTAGGAAAATCCGAAATCAGATCGTCGGCACCTGCTTCGGCAAGCTCGGACAACCGCGCTGAAGGTGCATACCCCGCGCATCTCATTCCCGCCGCTCGCGCTGCCACCACGCCCGCCACTGAGTCTTCCACCACGACGCAGTGCCTGGCGTTTACGCCCATTCTTGCCGCCGCAAGCAGAAAAATATCCGGTGCCGGCTTTGGAGCACCAGGCTCTTCGCCAGTAACAATCACGGAAAAATATTCCGTAATTGCAAACCGCTCGAGCGATTCATGAGCTCGGACGCGCCCCGCCGAAGTTGCAAGCGCGCACAAGATTCCGTCTGCATTCAATTGCGAAAGAACTCTCGGAATTCCAGGTTTTGCATGCAACTTGTTTGCGGCGATGGCATACAAATCATCCTTGCGTCGGCCCAATCTTTCCATTTCCGAAGGCTTAATCGAACCAAGGTAGTGCCGCAGAATCTCTCGCCGTGGATGCCCCGCATACAGGAAATCCACATTGAGACTCGCTGAATCAATCCCTTGTTCGACGAGCAGCGTTTTCCAAGCGGCCTCATGAATGGGATGGCTATCGGCTACCACGCCATCTAGATCAAAGATGACCGCTTTCAGCGTGGCACCGCGAACGGAGCTCCCTGCCAAGTTTTCTTGAGCGTCGTAGCTATTCGGCATTGTTAAGCATCATGCGCTGGCGAATTGCCAGAAATATGGCATGCGTGGCGCAAAGATGTGCATCTTCGATGTGTTGCATGCTGTCAGATGGCACAATGAGGCACAAATCGGCAAGCGCTTTAGCACGGCCACCTGCAAATCCAGTCAGAACCAGCGTTTGCACTCCCAATCGCCGTCCTGCTTCCAATCCTCGAATGACATTCGGCGAACTTCCACTCCCCGAAATTGCCAGCGCAATATCGCCTTTTTCGGCGAGGCTCTCCAGTTGTTCGGAAAAAATCTCTTCGTACGCTTTGTCGTTTGCCCAGGCCGTAATCAACGCGACGTTGTCCGTCAGTGCGATGGTCTTCAAACGCTTCGCGCGTCCAGCGATCGTTCCCTTGCCGATGTCACATGCGAAGTGTGAAGCCAGCGCCGCGCTGCCTCCATTGCCGAATACGAACAGCGTCCGGCCTTCCTCATACCCGCGCCAGATCGCATCAACCATACGGTCCACGATCTCGTGATCGAGACGCGCCAGGACGTCCTGCACAGCCAAAAGATAGTCCTTGGCCGCAAGGGAGGGCGCAGCGGCAACGGCGGTTGTCTTTACATTTTTCACAGGAAATCCCAGCGAACGGGCTGGCTTAATCGATTATATACTGGCCCTGGCGACCTCACAACGCGGTGCGAATCGCGTTTCGTTGCAGTTATCGGGGACGCGCACCGGCTCGGCCAACCACTTGTCCATTCTGCCCGTCATTATGTAACACCTGCGAGCCTTCCGTCGTCAGTGCAAACGGCATCTCTCGCAGCGCCACGAGCGCCGCTCGTACCTGTTGTTGCTTCTCCGGACGACAGCTCAACAACAAAAACCCGCCGGCTCCCGCTCCAAGCAGCTTGCCGCCAGCCGCTCCGGCCTCGCGAGCAAGACGATAATTCGATTCCACCACGGCATTCGTGATACCGCTCGCAAGACCACGCTTAAGCTGCCATCCCTGGTCGAGGATATCGCCAAACGAGTCGAGATTGTCCTTTTCCAATGCCGTGCGCAGCTCCTCCGCCAATTCAACCATCTGTCCTACCTGGCGAAATTTCTCTTTGTCCGCCATATTGCGCGCTTGCTCCGTCAAAATCGAAGCCGCAGGTCTTTCCTGGCCAATATAAAAAAGCATCAGCCGTCCAGAAAGTTCTTCCCGAGTTTTTTCCGAACATTTCACAGCATGCACTTCCACACTTCCGTCCGGCTGAAATCGAATGAAGTTCAGCCCGCCATATGCCGAGGCAAATTGGTCTTGTTTGCCAATGGGCGCGGCAACTCGCTCAAGCTCAATCTCGCATGCTGCCGTCGCCAATTCGTGTGCGCTGGGACTTTTACCTGTCCGCACATAGAGCGCATGCAAAAGCCCAACCGTAAATGCGCTGCTCGAGCCCATGCCTGTGCCCGCAGGCACATCCGCGAAGCTGGCGATCTCCATGCCGCGTTCGATGCCCACAAGGTTCAAGCACTCTCGTACTAGGGGATGCTCAATCTCCGAAACGCTTGAGACGTCCTCCGTGCGCGAATACTTGATTCGAATCTTGTCGTGAAAATATGGATGTAGCGCGATGTACATCGCCTTGTCGATCGTGGAGCTGAGCACAGCTCCGCCGCTTCGGCGGTAAAATTCAGGCAGGTCGCTGCCGCCCCCAGCAAAGCTCACCCGAAATGAAGTTTTCGTCAGTATCATGCAAGTTTTTCTTCGAGTGCAGCCAATCCGGT
>Ga0137378_10000251_pt1 | contig 38268 bp, 32 predicted proteins | sample SagtaG_21_FD_104813 | JGI IMG/M metagenome (GOLD analysis project Ga0137378, IMG submission 104813) | Vadose zone soil microbial communities from Sagehorn Ranch, Mendocino, California, USA - Sage2_L_60_16 metaG | ecosystem: Environmental > Terrestrial > Soil > Vadose zone | place: USA... | reverse complement strand
ACTCAAGCTGCGGGCACCATCACCCTGGTTGCCTCATACGCGGCCTGCCAGGTTCTGACCCCGCTGTCGAACTAACGTAAATTGATTTGGCAAAGTACCTGGGGGAGGGTACAAGCCGGGCGCTGCGGAGGCAACTCCGCTGCCCTTTTGTTTTTCCGCCTACGTCAACTGCACTCATCCGAACGGCAGGAATCGATGACAAAGTCTGTCAAGGCGGCGAAAGCGCAAGGCCGTCAACTCACGTTGTTTGGGAAGATTGGCCCTGAGCTGTACAATCGGCTTGAAAGTAAGGGAGTTGCCCGGAGCATAACCAAAGTGTAGAACCGCTTCAGTCTGGCGGTCAGCATGCTACGACACGTATGTCTCGTGGGATTTAGGACCGGGACGAATCCGGTACAGATGCTTTCGAAAGAGACGACAGAAGAGCGCGCTCGATGAAGAAACAAAACGGTTTCTCATTAATTGAGTTGTTGATAGTGGTCGCCATCATTCTGGTTATCGCGGCGATCGCAATCCCCAACCTCATGCGCGCCCGCATGGCGGCCAACGATTCTTCCGCCGCCGCCTCCGTTCGGATGATTAACACAGCCGAAATTGCCTATGTCGGTGCCTACACAACCCTCGGCTATCCGGCAGGCCTGACTACCCTGGGCGGCGCATCGCCTTGCACTCCCTCCATAGCTACAGCTTGCCTGATCGATGACTTTCTGGCCACTAACGGCGGCGGCCTCGGCAAAAGCGGCTACAACTTCAACGCCACCGGCTCGCCTAGCGCGGGCAGCACCGTCAACGACCAATTCTATTCAACTGGCACACCTCTCGGCCTCCGGTCCGGCACTCGCGCTTATTGCTCGGTTCAGGATGCTGTACTACGCCTCCAACCTTCCGGCAACATCACCGTGGTCGCCAGCTATAACGCTTGCGAGGCCTTAAGCCCGATGGGCAACTAGTGTGTGTGGACTTCCATGCTTTCGAGTATCGGCCAATTTTTAGTGATACCCACGTCTCGCTAAGGAACCTTCGCAAGGCATTAGATGGACGCCAGCGTGACACCAGAATCGTCTGCGCCGCTAGGCATGGTGACTGTCGAGACCCAAGTAGTAACCGCCGTAACCTTCTACCCCATACAAAAATATCGGCTCGTTTCATATAATTTTCCTGGGAAGTATCTCTTCCATTCCATGCCTTCGGAGTGCCATGCCTGTGATTGAAATTCTTGGTTTGGAAAAAACCTACTTAGTCGGGTTCTGGCGCAAGCGCCCGAAGCGCGCCTTGCACCCACTGCATCTCACCGTAGAAGAAGGCGAGGTCTTCGGCTTTCTCGGCCCCAATGGGGCGGGCAAGACCACAACCCTGAAGCTGCTTATGGGGCTGGTCTTCCCTACCTCGGGATCGGCTCGCCTCCTGGGTCGCGACTGGACGGACCCCGAGGTCAAAGCGCAAATCGGCTTCTTGCCCGAACAGCCGTACTTCTACGATTATCTGACCGCACACGAGCTTCTCAATTACTACGGACAGCTCTCCGGCGTTCCGGGCAAGGATCGCAAACGCCGCATCGACGAAGTATTGCAGCGCGTGGGCCTGACCGACGTGAAGGGCGTGCAGCTCCGAAAGTTTTCAAAAGGCATGCTGCAGCGAGCAGGAATCGCCCAAGCTATCCTGCACGATCCCAAGCTCGTCTTTTTCGACGAGCCCATGTCAGGCCTCGACCCCATGGGCCGCCGCGAGGTCCGCGACCTGATGGAACAATTGAAGCACGAAGGGAAGACCGTGTTCTTCTCTACCCACATTCTTTCCGACGCCGAGGCGCTTTGCGACCGTGTGGCCATCATTCATCAAGGAGAGCTGAGAGGCGTGGGTGCGGTCGCCGATCTAACCTCCAGCGTCCAGAGCAAAGTCGAAGTGATCTGGCAAGGCAGGGAAGTGCCGCCGTCAATGAAAGCGTTAGGTGCGGAATGCCACGTCACCGGCGACACGGTACGCGCCGTGCTCGCCGAGAGCCAACAAGACGCAGCTATTGACGCACTGCGTCGCGAGCGGATGCGTTTGATTGCAATCACTCCAGTTCGTACCTCGCTCGAGGAATATTTTATTGAGAAGCTGCAACAGGCCGAAACATCGGTTGGGAGTACGGCATGAGCGCGCGCATCGTCCACATCGCCTCCAACACGTTCCGCGAGGCGGTCCGTGACCGGGTCCTCTACAACCTGATCGCCTTCGCGCTGCTGCTTTCGGGCGCGGCGATCTTGGTGGGTCAGATCTCGATCGATATCAAGCGGCTGGTCGTCATCAATCTCGGACTGACTGCGGTTTCACTGTTCGGCGTGGTGATTGCAATCTTCATCGGCATCGGCTTGGTCTCGAAGGAAATTGAGAGGCGAACGCTCTACACGGTGCTCTCACGTCCGGTGCGGCGCTGGGAGTTCATTGTTGGCAAGTTCTTCGGACTGGCCGGTACGTTGGTGGTGAACACATTCTTCATGGCCATCGGCGTATTTGCCGCGTTGCTTTTCGTTTCGCACAAATTCGCACGGCCTGATGCGCTAATCTTGGTGGCATTGTATTTCATCATCCTGCAGTTTCTGATTATCTGCGCACTGGCGCTGCTGTTCTCTTCGTTTTCCTCACCGCTGCTTTCCGCGGTATTTGCTTTTTCTCTTTTTGTGATTGGCAGCTTTGCCGACGACTTGCGCGGCTTCGCCGGGATGGCCCACGGACTTACGCGGTGGCTGGCCTCCGCCGCAGCCTATCTGGTGCCGAACTTCTCCGCCTTCAACGTGATCTCTTCGATCGCGCATGAGCAACCGGTGGCGGGACAATTAGTGTTGCATAATACTCTCTATGCTCTGTTTTACGCGGCCATGGCGCTTAGTGGAGCAGTGCTGATTTTTGAACACCGGGACCTGAAATGAAATCTCGGCGGCAGACTACATTCATCGCCGGCGCGTGCCTCGTCATCTCGCTGATCATGAGCATTCTGATACTGCGTCGCGTGGACCAAACCCGTCCTCAGGCCACGCTCGATGAAGTCCTCTACATCAGTTCGCCCAAAGTCTTAGAGCGCGCAAGCCTGGGTTACAACGGCCTAATGGCTGACATTTATTGGACGCGCACCGTGCAATATTTTGGTCAGCGCCACTACCGTTCCGCGCAGAGCTACAATCTGCTGGCGCCCCTGCTGGAAATCACCACCCATCTCGACCCTCACTTGCTGGTTGCCTATCAGTTTGGCGCTAGTTTTCTTGCCCCCAAACCGCCAAGCGGTCCGGGACAGCCAGATCGCGCCGTCCAGTTGATCGAATACGGCATTCAAAACAATCCCAACGAATGGCGGCTGTATTACGACTTGGGCTTTGTCTACTACATGGAGTTAAAAAATTACGCCAAAGCAGCGGAAGCTTTTGAGCGCGGCTCGCGAGTACCGAACGCGCACCCCTTTTTGAAATTACTCGCCGCACAAATGGCGCAACACGCGGGTGAATATGAAACCGCGAGAACGCTGTGGATTGCGACCTATCAGACCACGCGCGATGGGCACGTTCGCTCCAATGCGGTTGAACACTTGCGCGCGCTGAAGGTTGACGAAGAGGTTACCCGCCTGCAGAGTGCGGTAACGCGGTTCGGTGCGCGAACGGGCCGACTGCCTTCCAGCATGTCTGAATTAGCTCTCGCTGAAGGGTTGAAAGGTACTCCGGTTGATCCCGATGGGAACCCCTACAAGTTGAACTCCGAGGGCCGTATTCTGGTCGAGCATCCCGATGATTTTTCCTTCATTACCAAGGGCGTTCCTCAGGGTTACAAGCCCGCGCCTCCCAAGTTCCACGTCCAGCCGTAAGGCCTCAACTTCACTATTCTGTTTTGGCGGTTTTTCTGTCCATCAACGGTTTCTCGCAACCATGGCGAAACCGCGTGAAAGGTGGCCCTGATTATCCGCAAAAACTGACCCGGACATCGGCATAAGGATGCAGGCAGCCGTACAATTGGCAGCGTTTGCCTAAGATACCCGTGATAACGTAAACAACGGCTTTGTTTTCCGCCTCCAGGAAAATAGTCGCCCTTGACGGAACGAATTTTTCAAGCTCGCCCATGAATGGAGAATCAAGTTGCCCCGCTCAGTTGAATCTCCCCGGGTTTTGAACATCGCGGATCTCCGGTTGTTGGCCCGTCGCCGTCTGCCCAGAGTGGTTTTTGACTATCTGGATGGCGGAGCCGAGGGCGAGTTCACTTTGCGAGAGAACTGTAACGCATTTGAAGAAGTCACGTTCCGTCCTCGTCACGCAGTAGCCGTACCCAAGTGTGAGTTGCGTACGCGTGTACTCGGCTGTGACCTTTCTTTTCCTGTCGTGCTGGCCCCGGTAGGCTACAGCCGTCTGATGCACCCTGAGGGTGAAGTTGCTGCCGCTCGTGCCGCTGGAATGGCCGGAACTGCATACACTCTTTCCACCATCTCGGGACACCGCCTGGAAGATGTCAGGTCAGCTTCTTCCGGCCCGGTCTTCTATCAGCTCTATCTAATGGGAGGTCGTGCAGCCGCTGAGGCTGCGATTCAACGCGCTCGAAGCGCTGGGTTCTCGGCCCTCGTGGTCACGATTGACACTCTCGTTGCCGGAATGCGCGAACGTGATTTCCGCAACGGCATGAAGGAGCTGTTGGGTGGCAACCCGCTGGCCAAGCTTCCGTTCCTGCCGCAATTCTTGGCGCGTCCCGGATGGCTTGCGGGCTTCCTCCTGGACGGCGGCGTCCCGAGGCTCCCGAACGTTGTGATTCCCGGCCAAGGTCCGTTGCCGCTCATTGACGTCGGCGCAGCTCTGAGTAGCGCAGCAGTCACTTGGGAAGATCTGCGATGGATTCGTGAAGCGTGGTCTGGCCCTATCGCTATCAAAGGCGTTCTGACCACCGAAGACGCCAGGCGTGCCCTCGACGAAGGAGCTTCGGCCATCGTGGTCTCAAATCATGGTGGCCGCCAACTCGACGGCGTCCCCGCCTCTTTGCGAGTGCTGCCGGAAATTGTCGCCGCGGTGAATGGCCGAGCCGAGGTGCTCATGGACGGCGGTATTCGTCGCGGCAGCGACGTCGTTAAAGCAATATGCCTGGGAGCACGTGCCGTCCTGATCGGCCGAGCTTACGCTTTTGGCCTTGCTGCTGCCGGTCAAGTGGGTGTCGCACGCTCACTAGAAATTTTGCGGACCGATGTGGAAAGGACACTCAAGCTCCTCGGCTGCGCATCGATCGACGCACTTGATGGCTCATATGTTCACGTGCATAAAAAATAAACCGGTAACTTCTGCGCTTTGTCGCAGAAATCAGCGGGAAAGCACGGGGGCGAAGCAACTTGGCCAGATGAATCAGCACAAGATGCTTCGCCTTCGGCCGATCAGGCTTCCTGCGCGTGCCAGGGTCATTTCATTTCTCACCTCGACCTTTCACCTCGACCGTCACGCGCATCCAGGGATGGATGCAGCACTCAAAAAGATGTTTACCTTTCTTCAGACCCGGGATGTCGATATGGCTGGCTTGAAGGATTCGAGTCTTGGCCACCGCGACGTTCGAAAAGCCGCCGGCACATTCGGGAACCGTGGCCTCTCCGTGATTGAGCGGCCCTATGAAGCCGCCACCGAACTGCGCCACCTCGGTGAAGGTGTGAGGCTCGCCGCCCTGATCGACTACGCTAAGAGTGGCTCCTTCTTTGATCTTGACCGTGTCAGGTTCGAAGTCCCAGCCCGGGTCAGGAGTTCCATTGCCTGCCTTCTGAAATAAGTCGGACAACGTGGTGGCGTATCCCAGTGCGGCAAGCGCGACGTTCTTGCAGAAATCAGGCCCCAGCGCGGCATTGAACGTGGCCGGATCGCATTCGTCCAAGGCCACGACCTGTGCCAGACTTGGTGAATTTTCCTGCGCAAACGCGAACGTTGCGCCAGCGAACATCAACCAGCCAGCGAGCAAACCGTACCTTAGGACGGGACGCATGGTTGGAGTTCCTATCCTATTTCTCTTTCCTTGTTCGGCGAACGTTCCCGGCTTGATTCTGGTCTTGAGTTTCATATAATCCTCCTGTATGTAACGGCGAAAAACATTGGCGGATTTGATCATCGGGATTTGATCATCGGGATTTGATCATCGGATGAGAAATCGCTTTTAAGAACGGGAAACTCGCAGCCCTCCCGTTTTTCGGTGTGTCCCGTTTTTCGGTGTTTTTCGGTGTTTGACAGGCGAAATGGGAAGCGATAGGCTACGCAGCCAGTGATTTCCACAGGCTAGGGGCGAATCTGTTGGCGCATGAGCCTCCGAGTCAGGTCACAAAGCTCTTGCAGGGTTGGCGGGGTGGCGACCGCAACGACTTGGAGGCGCTCCTGCCCCTGGTCTATGACGAACTGCGCCGTCTGGCCCACCATCACTTGAGGAATGAGCGTCCCGACCACACTCTGCAGAGCACAGCGCTAGTGCATGAGGCTTATTTTCGGCTGGTTGGGCAGGACCTACCGGAGTGGGAGAGCCGCGCGCATTTTTTCGCAATCGCTGCCCAACTTATGCGCCAGATCCTGGTGGACTACGCTCGCCGCCGTCGCGCTTCCAAACGCGGCAGCGGCGTTTGCATGCTCACACTGGACGATGCCGTGGCCCTGCCCCGGCGCAAAGACGTGGACGTCGTCGCGCTCGATGATGCTCTCAATACCCTTGCTGCGGTCGATCCGCGGCAGAGCCGGGTAGTGGAGTTGCGGTTCTTTGCCGGCCTTTCCTTGGAGGAAACCTCGGCGGTGATGGGGATTGCGACCGCGACGGTGCAGCGCGACTGGACCGCGGCCCGCGCCTGGCTGCATAGGGAGATTTCCCGGAGATCCAGTACATGAGTTCGGAACGCTGGGAACGGACCAAAGAAATCCTGGAGCAAGCGCTGTGCCTGGCGCCCGAGGAACGGCAAGCCTATCTTGAATCAGCGTGTGGGGTGGATGCCGATCTGCGCATGGAAGTGGAGTCTTTGATCGCTGCTCACGAGGAGGCCGGAAGCCAGTTTTTGGGTGCAGCCGCGCCGGAGGTTCTGCAACTGGCCCCGTCGCGCGCACTCACCTCAGGCACCAAACTCGGATCGTATGAAATTATCGAGCCGTTGGGCGCCGGCGGGATGGGCGAGGTGTACCGGGCGCGGGATGCGCACCTAGGCCGCAGTGTTGCGATCAAGATTCTGCCCACCGCATGCTCCGCAGACAGTGATCGCCTGAACCGCTTCGAGCAGGAAGCGCGTTCGGCCTCTGCCCTCAACCACCCTAATATCGTTACCATCTACGAACTCGGACAGGACGGTCCCACGCATTACATTGCGATGGAGCTAGTGGAGGGGAAGACTCTGCGCCAGCTGCTTGTCCCCGGCTTACTGCCCATACGAAAAGCAATTGAGATTGCGGCGCAGATTGCGGATGGCCTGACCAAAGCGCACGATGCGGGCATTGCGCACAGGGACTTAAAGCCCGAGAACCTGATGGTCTCTCACGATGGCTTCGTCAAGATCCTCGACTTCGGCCTAGCGAAGCTCACGCGACCCAGTGGAGAGCTGTCGGATGTGAGCCCTACGGTCGCCTGCCAGACCCAACCGGGCCTGGTTCTGGGAACGGTGGAATACATGTCACCGGAGCAGGTCAGCGCCGGTCGGGTGGATTTCCGGTCCGACCAGTTCTCGTTCGGCTTGGTGCTCTACGAGATGGTGACCGGAAAACGTGCCTTTCAGAGAAACACGGCAGCAGAGACACTGGTGGCGATTCTCCGGGAGCAAGCCGAACCGATCGGAGTGCAAAACCCCGAAGCCCCGGCTCCGCTGTGTTGGGCTATCGAAAGGTGCCTGGCGAAAGAGCCCGATAAGCGCTACGTCTCTACCCGAGAGCTCGCACGGGAACTTGCAGCCATACGCGACCGCTTCTCAGAGAAGCCAGTTAAGCAGGTCGAGACCCGCCCGGCCAGTCTTCCCGTGCAGCGGACCGGGTTTGTGGGGCGGGAGAAGGAAGTAGCTGCCGCGAAAGAACTCCTGCTGCGTCAGGATGTGCGCCTGGTCACGGTCACGGGTCCAGGCGGGATCGGGAAAACGCGCCTCGCCGTGCAGGTGGCGAGTGGACTTGACGAGTGCTTTCCAGGCGGCACTCATTTTGTTTCGCTCTCCTCGCTAAGCGATCCGGGCTTGATCGCTTCCGTGATCGTTCAGACGTTGGGGATCCGGGAGGCGGGAGGTCAGTCGCCGCTCGAAATACTCAAGGAGAATTTACAGGATTCACTGCGCGCACCCATGCTGCTCCTGCTGGATAATTTCGAGCATCTGGTTCAGGCGGCACCTACCGTGGCAGAGCTCCTGGTCATGGGTCCCAATCTTAAAATCCTGGTAACGAGTCGCGCAGCGCTGCACGTGTACGGAGAACATGAATTTCCGGTGCCGCCGCTTGCCATGCCGGATTCGCGGTCGATGCCTCCGGTTGAGCTCCTACAATACCCTGCGGTGGCGCTGTTCGTGCAGCGCGCCGTCGCTGTCAAGCCAGATTTTGAGCTTAACCGAGAAAACGCACCCGCCGTCACCGAAATTTGTTCACGGCTGGATGGTCTGCCACTCGCGATCGAGCTCGCAGCCGCCCGGGTCAAAGTTCTTTCGCCCTCTTCCATGCTGCCACGCCTGGCGAGCCGGTTGCAGCTATTAACGGGCGGAGCGCGGGACCTGCCGCAGCGGCAGCAGACGCTTCGTGCTGCCATGGATTGGAGCTACGACCTGCTGAGCGCTGCCGAGCAGAAGCTTTTCCGAAGATTATCGGTGTTCGTGGGCGGATGCACTCTGGAAGGTGTGGAAGCTGTGTGCGACACCAAAGGCGATCTCGAATTGGACCTGCTCGACGGTATAGCGTCCCTGGTGGACAAAAGTCTGGTGCAGCAGGTCGAGCCAGCGAAAGGTGAATCTCGGTTCGTGATGCTGGAAACGATTCGCGAGTACGCTCTGGAAAAACTGGAGACCAGCGGAGAAGAGGCCTTGACTAAGCGCGCCCACGCCGCCTACTGCCTGGTGCTGGCAGAAGAACAGGCCACGGAACAGAGCGGCGCGGAAGGGGCGGAATGGCTGGAACGCTTCACGTTCGAACATGATAATTTTCGCGCGGGCCTCGAATGGCTGACAGAAACCGGAGATGCGGAGTGGGGTCTGCGTCTCGGCACAGCCCTGTTTCGCTTTTGGGAGATGCGCGAGTACCTCGCCGAAGGCAGGGACCGCCTGGACAAGCTGCTGAAACTCGCAGGAGCGGCAGCTCCCACGAAGGCGCGCGCGCGCGCGCTTTTTGCTGCGGGCGTGCTCGCCGACGAGCAGGGAGATTACGCCTCGGCGGATGCGCTCATGAGGGAAAGTCTAGACATCGCGCATCAGTTGGGAGACAAGCAGGGCGCCGCCGTCTCTCTAAACGCGCTGGCGGTCAGTGCTCGGGACCGGGGTGAATTCGCAATTGCGCGCTCTCTGTTCGAAGAAAGCCTGGTGCTGTGGAGAGAATCGGGGGAGCAGAAGGCTGTCGCTCGTTCTCTCAGCAACCTGGCCAATGTCGTCAAATTGCAGGGTGACTATGCCCGCGCGCGATCTCTATACGCGGAGTGTCTCTCAATTTTCAAAGGGCTGGGAGATCGAACAGGCGTCGCCTGGTCGATGAACTACCAGGGGGATGTCGCTCGCGATCAGGGTGACTCCGCAGACGCGCGGGCATTATACGATCAGGGCCTGGCAATTTTTCGCGAACTCGGTGATCGTTGGGGCACTGCTGGCACGCTGGCTGATCTAGGGAGCCTAGCGAGAGAACAGGGGAATTATCCCACAGCCTGCTCTCTGTACCGGGAAAGCATAAGAATTTTCCAGGAACTGGACCATAAGCGCGGAATTGCGCGCCTGCTAGAGTGTTTCGCGTGCTCAGCGGCGATTCAACTCGAAGCAGAGCGTTCGCTGCGACTGGCGGGCGCAGCGGCTGCGTTGCGCCAAAATATTGGCGCTCCGCTCACGCCGGCGGAACAAGCCAAACTGGAAGCAGGTCTGCACCCGGCACGCCAGGCATTGACCAACACGGCATGTGAGGCCGCCTGGTTAGAGGGTTGGGCTCTCCCGGCTGAGAAAGCTATTGAAGAGGTGCTGGCGCCCGAGGCTGCGTCTCGCTCGCGTTAGCCCGGAGGAGCCCCGGATTGGCTGACGTGGGTGGCAAAGGATCCGGATGCCGGGGAAGGTTCAGCGCTCATGTCGCAGTTGTGGGGTCGATCAGTCGTCGTACGGCGGAGACGCGGTTGGCGGGAATGCCTACGCGCCTGGCATGCTCTCGGATGGCCGCATCGTCAGGAGCGAGATAGACGCAGTAGACCTTGTCGCCGGTTACGTAGCTATGGAGCCACTGGATCGCGGGGCCCATTGCCTTCAGAACGTTGACTGACTTTTGGGAGAGCTCACGCAATTGGGCCTCGGATAGATTTCCAGCTCCCGGGACTTCGCGTTCGATGACGAATTTGGGCACAGGCATCCCCCTGATGTGCACAAATGCTAGCATGCAGGTGGAGCGGCTTCAAGACGGCTTGGCCGCAGTTGTGCCCGGTCAGCGAAAAGTGTCCGAGATTAAAAATAACGAGGTTGACATGGATATTCGATCCCTCCAGAAGCCGCTGAAAGACCAATACCGCAATGACCCAAATGCCTCGCTAATCACAATCCGGGCAAAGGGTGGACAGACGGATGTTCCGGTAGCATGCTCGGTCGATATCGGACGTGCCCTCTACCATGCGGAGGCCCACAAAGGAGTCGGGGGCGCCGGGGCCGGCGCTTGTTCCGGCGACCTTTTGCTGGGGGCTCTGGCGGCCTGCGCGCAGATCACCTGTCAGATGGTGGCCGCGGCTATGGGTATACCAACCGAACGCATTGAGGTCACGGTAGAAGGAGACTTGGATCTCCGAGGCACGCTTGGCATATCAAAAGACGTGCCCGTCGGCTTTGAGAGCATTCATCTTCATTTTGACGTTGCTGCGCCTAAGGCAACTGCGGAACAACTGCGCGGATTGCGAGAGAAAACAGAACAGTATTGCGTGGTGATGCAGACCTTAATGCGGCCGCCGAGTCTGGAAACCGAGTGGGTTGGTCAGGTCCTCGAAGCCCGCATGGACGAATGAATCGCACAACAAAATCAAAAGTGAAACGTGGCTCTCCGGATTGTGCCCGGGTTAGCTGATGACGATCTAGCTTCTTGGCGTCGCGCTGCGAAGAGCGGCCAGCGTGGGAAATCAATCGTAAAGAGGCTGCGCCGGCTTCACCTCAGGATTCTCGCCTGCCACCGATATAGCGAGAACGCGGATTTTGTCGTTGTCCGGCAAAGTGATTGTTTTCGCGCCGTCTGGCAGATCAATCGGATAAGCGAACAGATAGGAGTAGGCGTAAGGCACGTTCTCACCCGCTGCGTTGTGGTGATGCGAACAGTACCAAGCCAGGTCGGCGCGTTTGATGTAGCCCGGCTTGATGCCGGTCATTTCGGCATAGTCATCATGCTCGGTTCGCGCCGGCTGTCCCGGCACAGGAGCGTCCTTTCCGATCCACTGCCGATCATCCCATTGTCCGACAAATCCGCCCCAGTCCTGGATGTTTAGCTCGACCTTTGCGCCGCCTACTGCGAACGTCGCCTTCTGGTCGCCCTCCGCCGAGGCTGCCAGTATGTAAACGCGGTTGTAGCGGCCCCCTGGAAGATCAATCCTCTGTCCCTTGGCCACGACCGCATTGGGTGCGCCCGTCTTCGCTAAGGCGAGATGAAACTCTACATTGTTGAACGTGATCTCCGCAGGCAGCGTCTCCGCTGGGATCGCATTGCCCTTGCCGTCAAATCCGACGCCCGACCGCGTGCCGTCATTACTGGCCGCAGCCAGGTCATATGGCAGTGGCACCGGCGCGGAATCGACGCCCGCGACCCTTGTTGTAGCCGCAGCCAGGGTAACGGCAAAGGTGCGCGGCTGATATGCGGTGAACGAGGTTGTCAGCGCGCCACCAGTCAAAGGTGCCGCTCCGACCGGCTGTTCCTGACCGTTCACTTCGCGCGCCGCGGTGATCGCCGAAGCGAATTGCACGCGCACGTTTAGCTGCGGTTTTCCATCGAGTTCAACCAAACGCACGATCACTTCGTCGCCCTGCTCAGCCTTCTTCAGCGCTAGAACTCGAATCCGGGGGTTGCTGACTTTCAACAAGGAAAACTCCCGTCCCGACGTGCCTGCATGTCGCGAAGTCTGAAAGGCGATAAGCGGATCATTCAGGCGCTGGCCCTGCCAGTCAGTCTCGGCATGGCGCCAGTCCCCGACGTGACCGGCGATGCCGTAAAGGAACTCGTGATGTCCGATATCCTGCGTACCTTGGTCCGCATAACCACCGCGCGTGCCCGGAGTTCGCATCAGCGTCAGCCGGATGGTGTTGTCGTTCGGCTTGTCCGATCCGTTCTTGCAATCGGTCAGAACGGTCGCGCCGAATTCGCCACTCATGTCTGTCAGGTCGATCCACTGGTGCGACGGCACTTCGAATTTCTTCGGTTGAGCTGTGCGCCTCTCGATCGTGCCAATGTCCCAGTTGTAGGTGGCCATCTGGTTCGAAGCTGCGAGCGGAAACGTTGCCTTCAGGTTGGATTCTTTGGTATTCCAGTCGATTGCGTTTGCGAATTCAACACGCTTTCCCGCGTCGCCCGCCGAAAGCCGGATCGTCTGCACAAACTTGGAACCCGCGGCTTCACGCGAAACTTCCACGGCCACGCGCGCCGGACCATTTTCCACTACGCGAATCCGCGCCGGACCTCCGACGTAAGCCTTGGGCTCCGCCTGCTCCTGATCCCAATCCATGTTCCAGGCTGGCCACTGCTCCGGGTTGTCATAAGAAATCGCAAGCCGCGCCGGAGCCGCAAGCAATTCCTTGCCAATCGCTTTATCGAAAATGCTGGCCAGGTCGCCGTCCGCATTCAGTTTCACACGGTAGTACTGATTTTCGATCAAGTTCTCCGACGCTCGCAATTTTGATGCTGCCGCTTCCGCACCACCGCCGGGTTGCACATCGTAAACCGCATATCCCACCGACGGAACCTTTGCGACGAACAATACCCTGCCGTTCGAAATTTGTGCCGGAACTTCCTTGCCGTCCGAAGCACTGACGTGAACCGCCTTAGGCACTCCGCCCGAAAAATTCACGGTGGCTTCCACGATGTCCTCCCGCGCGATGTTCAGCGGGTTGAAGACAACTAACGGAACGCCTTTGGTCTCGGTGTTTAGCACTGCGGCCATAGCTTCTGTGGCGTTGCTCAGCACACCGGCAAACTGGTTCATCGCAATTACGTCGTCGTTCCAGGCAAACTCGTATGCCTTGGGAGTGGCCGTCCCGGCGGCGATGTCGTGGAAGTGGCCGCCCATCACCAGCGTCCAAGCATTGTTCAGTCTCTGTAGCGGATACGGGCGCGCCCCCAGCCATTCCGCTGCAATCGAGCTCTTCTCCGCCGCATCGGCAAGCAACTCTTCTTTCCGCAGCCAACGCTTCTGATACGCCTGCGATGTCAGTGATCCGGCCGAATGGTTGGTCAGCTCCATTTCGCCCGTGTAGCGTGGAAGGCCAGCTGCCTCGGAGGAGGTGATATCGAGGAACATCTGTTCCGCATTGGCGGAGATAACGTGAACAGGACCATCACCCACCTTTACTGTGGGCCACTCGGGATGCGGCTGTCCCTCCGACAAGAAATGACCCTCGGGTGGAAGGCTAGCCTTCGCTTTTGTAGCGATGGCCTCCAACCGCTTCACTGATTCCTCGTCCGGAGTTCCCCCGATGTCGCCCGTACCGTAATAGTGATAGTCCGTAAATACGCCGCTGACTTTGCCGTTCTGCTCGACGCGTGCGGCCCAATCATGTTGATACCGGTCCAGGTCGCGGTCTTGTTGCACCTTGGTGAGCGCCCTCTGCTGGTTGCGCAGATTCGTAAAATCCTGGACGTCTTTCTGGTCGGGTGGCTGTCCGCTTCGGTCGGCCAGTTCCAGTTTCTGTCGCAGCGCCTGCAGCCTCTTCTCCCCCTCTTCGAACGTCGCGTCCGGCGGCATGGAAGGCAGCGGCCGGCTGAGATCAGTGTCGATTCCGGCGCTGTAGTCGCCGGGGTTGAGGCCGGCCAGCACGCTCTCGCCATCCGGGCCCACCCAGACCCCCACGTTGAAAGGCGTTCCTTCCGGCGTCTTCTCTCGCGATTCCGGACCTCCCGCGTTGGCGGAGGAACCCCAGACTAGCTTCTGCGTCGAGAATCCCTTCACCCCGGAGTGGGCGAGGATGGTCGGCAGCGAAGACGGAAATCCGAAGCAGTCGGGCAGCATGTATTCCGCGCTGGCTTTGCCGAACTCTTTCCGAAACCAGTCATTTCCGTAGAGAATCTGCCGGATGATGGTTTCGGCGCTAGGCGCGTTCACGTCACCCTCTTCCATGGATGAGCCCGCCGGGAACCATCGGCCAGAATCTACATACTTCTTTACTCTTTCAAAATCCGCAGGAAAATATTCCTTCATGAAACGGTAGCGATTGGCACCGCTGAAATTGAAAACATAGTGCGGATACTTTTCGAACAGCGTGAAGTTATCCTCCATAGTCTTGCGAATATATTCGTTGATGACTTGGGGATACTCCCATCGCCATTCCGTATCCAGATGGGCGTAGCCAACTACGTAGAGGGTGGGTTGCTTTTTTAGATCAGGCTTTTCGGCGGTCTGGGCGCCGGCCGCGCCCGGCAGGATCAGGACCAATGAGGTCAAAACTGAAGTCGCGCAATATCGAAGCATTTCACTCTCCTCAGGCGTATGTTATGTGAAGGTCAGTCACCTTAAAGCCAGCTTCAGTTCCGCGGTAGCGAGAAATAGAACACAGAACCCCGGCTAAGTTGGCTGGTGAGACCCATTGTGCCGCCGTGCAGCTCGACAATGGCCCTCGCGATGGAGAGTCCCATGCCGGTGCCCTGTACTGAAATCCTCTGATTCCGTCCGCGATAGAACCGCTCGAAGATCATGGTCTGCTCCACGTCGTCAATGCCAGGCCCATGGTCGGCAATGCTGGTGATCACGCAGTTGTTCTGCAGCTCCGCACTGATATGAATTGGGCTCTCCGGCAGCGAGTATTTCGCGGCATTATCTAACAGTTGAACCAGTACTTCTACCACCCGGTCTATGTCCATGTTAACCGCGGGTAGATCTTTCGGAACTTCAACTTCGATGGGGCGCTTATCCACTATGTTCTTCACTTTTTCCAACGCCATGCCGACCGCTTCACTGATTGGGTGAGGCTCCACGTGAAGCTCTACCTGCCGCGCATCCAGCTGTGCGACTTCGGCTGCCTCGCCTACCAGGCGGTTCAAGCGGTCGCTCTCCTCATCGATGACCGTGGCAAGTTCTTTGAGTTGTGGCTTGTCGAGTTCGACCTCCGAAAGCAGCGTCTGGGCCGACGCTTTGATGGCAGTAAGAGGCGTACGAAACTCATGGGTCACAGAATCCAGCAGGAGAGCGCGCAAGCGATCGCTCTCGCGGGCGCCCTCTGCCTTGCTGAGTTTTTCCATCGTCGCGGTTTGCTCAATGGCGGTTGCCACCAGGCTGCCAACGGCTTCCAGGGTCTCGCGCGAAATGTCGCACCCAACCACCGCCAGCGTTCCGACTGACCGAACTCCCATCCTCATTGGCATATATCCTGAACGCTGCCTGTGGTCAAACATGGGCTCGCCCCGCGCGCTAACTGCGCTTAACTGTTCTTGCCGAAATAGCGGCTGCACGTTGATGTCAGAAAGGTAGATCTTTTGCTTATTCTCCAGAAACAAGGCGACGCCGGCGGCGCCGAAGACTTCCGCGATGTAAGCGGGTAATTTGTTCAAGAGCTCAAAGACGTTTTCGGAGACGAGAAGCTGTTGGCTTAATGCGTAGAGCCGCTCCACCTCTTTCCGCCGTTGGGTCGCTTGTCGGGTTTCGCGCCGGGCGCGCTCGGCGAGCTGGCTGCCAATAATCGCCGTGATTAGAAACGCAACTAGAGCAACCCAGTTCTGCGGATCAGCGATGGTGAATGTGAACAGAGGAGGCAGAAAAAAGAAATTGTAGAGCAGCGCCGCCAACACCGCCATGAGGACGGCATAACGAAGTCCCCAGGTCGCCGATACGACAAGAACGGCCAGCAGGAATACAAAACCGACGGTGGTCGGGTTCCGGTTCAGGATGTGGAAGCAGACCCAGGTTATCAGCGTATCGAGCGCCGTAACCGCCAAGTAACGCAACAATTGCTGGACCCATCGTTTCACGACGAGATTGTAGCTGATTCGACAAATCCGCCTTCCCGGTGAACAATATTCGCGATGGCGAAAATACCTGAGCAGAAGACAGCTGAGCAATGGCTGGAGGAGACTGCTCCGCAGAAGAAGCTGGCCATCTTTAAGCTGTTCCTCGGCTACGCGCCTGGAGTGGGCAAGACTTTCAACATGCTGAGCGAAGGGATTCGCCGGGCCAGCCGCGGCGAAGAAGTCGTAGCTGGACTGGTGGAGACTCACGGACGCAAAGGCATTACGGAGCTCGCGGCCCGACTCGAAATGGTGCCACGCCGAAGACTGAATTACAAGGGCGCGGACTTCGAGGAAATGGACGTCGACGCTATCCTTGCCCGCAAGCCGCAGGTTGCGCTGGTGGATGAGCTCGCACACACCAACATTGAAGGTAGCAAACACCGCAAACGCTATGACGATGTGCTCGAATTGCTGAATGCCAATATTGATGTGCTTTCGACCGTAAACGTCCAGCACATCGAGAGCCTGACGCCCCTGGTGCAACAGATCACGGGCGTCCCGGTGCGAGAGACCGTTCCCGACTGGGTCATTCAAAGAGTCAACGAGATCGTTCTTGTCGACCTCACGCCCGAGGCCCTGCAAACTCGTATGCGCCGCGGCGATATATATCCCGTGGAACGTGCAGAACGTGCGCTTGACAACTTCTTTCGCCCCGCAAATCTCATATCCCTGCGCGAACTGGCGCTGCAGCAGGTGGCCCGCGCAGTAGATCGCAGTCTCGAATCGTACTTGCAAAAGGAAGGCGTTGCACCGCACGCGGCGGTGCGGGAGAGATTCGGGGTATGCATCAGCTCGAACCCTGCGGCGCAGTATTTAGTCGCGCGCGCCGCACGCATGGCGCAACGTATTGATGCGGAGCTGTACGTGATTTACATAGATATCGGCAGAGACGAAAGCCCTGAAGATCAACGGGCTCTCGGGCAGAACATCCGGTTTGCCGAAGGCCTGGGCGCACAGCTGCTGCGCACGAAAGGCAACAATGTGGCGGAAGAAGTCGCCAAAGTGGTGCGGGACAAGCGCATTACTCAGGTTGTCTTTGGTCGCTCGGCGCAGTCCAATTGGCGAAAGTATCTTTACCTTTCCGCCATTCACAAGTTCCTCCGTGACGCGCCGGCGGTAGACGTACACATCGTGACGCAAGAGGTGAAGTAGCCCGATGGCTGCCGTGGGCGAGAAGCCAAAGATCCTGGTCGTAGACGATGAGCTGCAAATTGCGCGAGTCCTCAAAACCACGCTCTCCGCGCGCGGATATTCGATCCGAACCGCTTCCGATGGCGACGATGCATTGCAGGTGATGAAATCGTGGACACCCGACCTCGTGGTCACCGACCTTCGGATGCCCAACATGGACGGTGTCGAGCTTTGCCGCCATCTTCGAGCGAAGTCGGGAATTCCCATCATCGTGCTTTCGGTAAGAAACGAGGAGCGCACGAAGGTCGAGGCGCTCGATGCCGGCGCTGATGACTACGTCACGAAACCGTTCAGCATGAATGAATTGCTGGCACGGGTCCGAGCCGGGCTTCGGCGCCTTTCGGCAACACAGCCGCTCGAATCGGACGTGGTTGAAGTTGGTCATTTCCGCATAGATACGCAGGCCCACAGCGTCCAGGTCAAAGGCCGCGACGTACGGCTGACGCCGAAGGAATTTGACATTCTGACCTACCTTGCACGCCATTCCGAGCGCGTGGTAACGCACCGCGCGTTGCTGGCGGCTGTTTGGGGCGACAACAGTACAGAGCAACCGGAATATCTTCGCGTCTTCATAGGCCACTTGCGAAAAAAGCTTGAGCCTGACGAAGCCTCGCCGCGCTACATAACCACTGAACCGTGGGTCGGATATCGCTTCAATCCTGAAGGCGAACAGCGATAGTCAGTCTTCTCGCACAACAGTGTCCAGACGCAGGTAACTCCGTCTGGCGATCCCGGCCGCGTAACCTTGCAACCATTCTGCGCATCTTCGTAAAGAAACCATAAAACTAGGAACTACGGGAGTTTATGAAGCTTTTATGAAGCTTTTATCCAAAAGTTATGCACAGAAGTATCGAATGGAGTGTTGGGAATTAGCGGGGACGATCTGATTCGGTCATGCTCCGAGGAGGCGTGATGTCTGCAATTCTGCTGATAGTCATTCTCATCGGCGGCGCAGTGATCGCTTTCTTTGTGCGCTTCTTGATTGCTCTCTACCAGGAGAGTCGAAGCCGCCGGACGGGCCGCGTCAAGAGGGTTTATGAAGGCTACAAATGATTGAGCCCGAAGCTCGACGGACACACACGATCCCACTGAGATGGGCAACGGCTACGCGCTGAACGGCGCTGCAAGTGGGCACGATTGATAAGCACAGTAATCGTCCGGATTGCTTCGGGTAGTTCAGGGCTACGGAGAATGAACTCTCGGCGAACAGAGTAGTGCGTGTGAGAACGCAACGGATTGAAATGAATGAGCACATAGTGTTGTCGAACTTGACGCGCGGCCTGGCTGTACTTCTCGGTTGTCTTAGTCTTGCCGTAAGTCCGATGCGCGCTCTTGGACAGAGCTTACCCACTGAGACGCAGAGCGGATGCAACAATCAGCAACCTACCGACTCCGATCAGCAGATACCGCCGGCTATCGCGAAAGAGCTTGACGCCATGAAGGAGCGCATCGCGCAACTGGAAGCGGAGCTGAGACAGCACCAGGCTGCAGAGCAGCCCATCACAGCGATTCACACAGCACAAGCTACGGTGTCGATGGCTCCGCTTGCTCCCGCAGTGACGCTCGCGCCCGCGGAAGGCGTGACCTTGCTGCCTGCGTCCACACAGCCCACGAAGAAGCAACCCGCGGAGCCGTTTGCCTTCGCCGATTACACCTGGTTGAACGGCAATCCGCGTACGAAAGAGCCGGCCTTCGATTCCAATTTCTTTACCCCTGAAATCCGGGCGGATGTCGACTATATCGTCGATTTCAACTATCCATCCGACGATACGATTGGCGGGTCGAGCGAGGTCTTCCGATCCAGCGAGGTCCACGTGACGCAGCTTGGCGTCGGAGGCGACTTTCACTATGACCATGTTCGCGCCCGGCTGATGACGCAATTCGGCCTGTATTCACAGACCACGCCGCGCAATGACGCCAGCCCTGCGCGTGGCCAATGGAACCTCGCCGATGCCTATCGCTACGTTTCAGAGGCCTATGGCGGATATCACTTTCACAAGTTGCATGGGATCAACGTCGATGCGGGAATTTTCATGTCGTACATTGGACTCTTCAGCTACTACAACTTTGATAACTGGGCTTATCAGCCGTCATATGTCTCGTCGAATACACCGTGGTTCTTCAATGGCGTACGGGTGCAGATCTTTCCCACCGAACACCTGAAAATTGAGCCATGGTTTATCAACGGATGGCAATCCTATGGGCGGTTCAACAACCGGCCCGGAATTGGAGCGCAAATCCTGTGGCGCCCGAACGGGCGCTGGTCGATACTCGGGAATCAATACGCTTTAGGTGAAGATGCGCTAGCAGTTCCAGGCCGGGTCCGATATCACACCGACGACAGCATTGAGTACAAGTACCACGACAATCCCTCGAAATTTCTTGATAAGGCCGCCTTCTCGCTTACCGGCGATATGGGATGTGAACATGGCGGTGGCGTGAGCTGTGCCGGCAATTCTGTGCACGTGCTCGCGGGTCAGCGCGTCATTTGGCCCAAGCAGGACTTCCTCGGCTTCATGCTCTACAACCGCTTGTGGTTTCACAAAGATCTTTACGGCTTCACACTTGGTGGTGGCAAGATCAACAATCCCGGCCGCTATCTGGTGTTGCTGCCTCCGATCAATGGCGCGACCGCGACTTCAGGGACGCCTTATTTTACGGAAAATCCAGGGGACCCGTACAAGGCTTGGGACGGATCGGCAACCTTCGATTACATGCCCAGCCAATACATCACTTTTCGCTGGGAGTTTGACCATCGGGCCGCCAGTGTCCCTTATTTTTCCGGGAAGAACGGAATCACTCCTCCGGGTGGCAACACTGGCTCGCCGGGGTCGTTGGTCTCGGGTTTTACCCCGGATCTCCGCAGAGACGAGAACCGGCTCAATCTTGCCATACTGGTCAAATTCTAAGAAGCACAGTGAAATCAAAAAGCATCCGAGGGTAGGTCTCATACAACTGGCGTCGCGAGAAAGGTTGGTCTTATGAAACACCAAGTTTTGTTGTTGATGTGTTTCGGAGCCTGCATTTCAGGTCTCAGAGGACAAGCGGTGGCGCAGGATTCGACAGCGCATACGCAGGACTTGCAGCAGCGCGTGGAGCACCTGGAATCAGAAGTTAAAGAGCTAAGAGCAATCTTGAGGCAAATGCAATCGAGAAATGAGACTTTAACGCAGGATCCGGCGACTGACGCCGGTTCCAGCCCGCGGGCAGCACCATCGCAAACGCTGGTAAGTTCCGCGGACGGGAAAACGCTCGATTTTCTCCACGACACTACGTTGAATCTTACCGTTGACGGCTATTACGCGTACAACTTCAACAATCCAGTTGGGCGTGTGAACCTATTACGTGCCTATGATGTGCTTAGTAACGAATTCAGTTTGAATCAAGCCAGCGTCATTTTAGAGCGTGCACCTGATCTCGGCGCCGGACGCCGTTGGGGCGCACGCCTGGATCTGCAGTATGGCCAGGCCACCGACACTTTGCAGGGAAACCCCGCGAATGAACCTCGACCGCAGATTTACAGAAATATTTTTCAAGCTTACGGGACGTACATCGTCCCCCTGGGCAAGGGTCTGACGGTCGATTTCGGCAAGTGGAGCAGCTCGTTGGGGATAGAAGGTAATTACACCAAAGACCAGATGAACTATTCGCGGTCGTTCTACTTCGATTTCTTGCCTTTCTATCATATGGGAATCCGCGCGAGCTATCCCATCAACGATCAACTGACGCTGAACTATTGGGTAGTCAATGGCACCAATCAGGTGGAAGCGACCAACGGTTTCAAAGATCAGCTTTTTGGTTTCACCGCGAAGCCCCGAAAATCAATCAACTGGACGACAAGCTATTATCTCGGACAGGAGCACCCAGATAGAGCTGTGGTGCCGCCCACCAGCCCGATCCCGGTTCAACCCGGGCTCAGTTTTGAAGCCATTCGGCCGGCGCCGGACGGGTACACTCACATCTTCGACAGCTATGTGATTTGGCAAACCACGCCGAAGCTGACGCTGGCTTTGGAAGGCGATTACGTGATTCAGCGTCTGTGGCAAAATGCGGCGCCGGGTCATTCTTCAGCCCATTCCCACGTAGACGGAGGCGCTGCCTATGCACGCTATCAGTTCACCCCGAAGGTCGCGCTGGCGGGACGCGCAGAATACCTCTCGGATCGAGGCGGATTCTTCAGCGGCATCACTCAGGCGCTGAAAGAAAATACCGTCACTTTCGACTACGCGCTGGCTGATGGCTTCCTGGTGCGGTATGAGTGGCGGCGCGATTTCTCCAACCAGCCCTCATTCTTGACTGATGTGCAAGGCATTCTCGGCAAACAACAAGATACAGCGACTGTAGGCCTCATCTGGTGGTGGGGGCGGAAAGAAGGCTTCTGGTAAGAATGGAACTCAGCGGGTTTCGAGGAGGGAACGAACATATGCAGGACATACTTTGGGTCGCGGTTACGATTGCCTTTTTTATGTTGTCGATTGCTTATGTGCACTTCTGTGACGGGGTGAAGTGAGGCAGCGATGACTTTGGAATCAATCATTATGCTCGTCATCAGTGTGCTGATGATCGTGTACTTGCTGTACGCCTTGCTGCGTCCGGAGAAGTTTTGATGACCACTAACGGATGGTTCCAGATCGCATTTTTCCTGATGTTGATCCTGGCCGTCACGAAACCAATGGGCGTCTTCATGGCGCGGGTCTTCAACCGTGAAAAGACATTCATGGACCCGGTGCTGCGCCCGCTCGAGCGCTTGCTATATCGCGTCACCGGCGTTGATGAGAACCACGAAATGCGCTGGACCGAGTATGCGGTATCCATGCTGCTATTCAGTGCGGTTTCAATGCTGGTGCTGTATGTAATCGAGCGTGCGCAGGCTTTCTTGCCCTTCAATCCGCAGAAGTTGGGCGGTGTCGCGCCTGCGTTCGCGTTCAATACCGCTGCGTCGTTCACCACGAATACGAATTGGCAGAACTACAGTGGCGAAACCACCATGAGCTATTTCACGCAGATGGCAGGCCTGGCATATCACAATTTCGCATCGGCGGCTGTCGGAATGGCTATCGCAATCGCATTTATTCGCGGCATCGCCCGGCGCGAAATGGAAACCATCGGCAACTTTTGGGTTGATCTGGTCCGCTCATGCCTTTGGGTGCTGCTGCCATTTTGCATGGTGGGAGCGCTGGCGCTGGTCTCACAAGGAGTCGTTCAGAACCTGAAACCGTACGACACGGTGAAGCTGATCGAACCGCAGCATGTGCCGAAAGTGGACGCAAACGGGAAGCCAGTTCTCAGCCCCGATGGCAAATCCGTCATGGACACCGTGACCGAGCAGACAATCGCACAAGGGCCAGTTGCTTCACAAGAGATCATCAAGGAATGGGGCACGAACGGTGGCGGCTTCTTTAATGCGAACAGCGCACACCCTTTCGAGAATCCGACCCCGTTGTCGAACCTGATTGAGCTGTTCTGTATTTTTGCGGTTTCCTCCGGCTTGACCTACACACTGGGACGAATGACCGGCTCGCCGCGTCATGGCTGGGCGGTGTGGGCTGCGATGGCGATTCTGTTCCTTGTCGGAGTGAGCGTCACCTACTGGGCTGAGGCCCGGGGGAACCCGCTGTTGGTCGTCGGAGTAGATCAGCACGCGAGTGCGCTTCAGTCCGGCGGCAACATGGAAGGGAAAGAAGTCCGCTTCGGAATCGCCAACACTGCGCTCTGGGCAACGGTTACGACCGATGCGAGTTGCGGCGCGATCAGCGGCTGGCACGATTCCTTCACCCCGCTCGGCGGAATGGTACCGCTGGTGAACATCATGCTCAGCGAGGTCATTTTCGGCGGCGTTGGTGCCGGCCTGTACGGCATGCTGATTTACATCATCCTGGCCGTGTTCATCGCTGGTCTCATGGTGGGGCGGACACCGGAGTACCTGGGAAAGAAGATCGAGGCCTACGACGTAAAAATGGCGATGCTGGTCGTGCTCGTCTTCCCGCTGGTCATTTTGGGATTCTCCGCCATCTCAGCCGTCGAAGGATTCGGTACCTCCAGCATATTGAATCCCGGCCCGCACGGCTTGAGCGAGATTCTCTATGCGTTTACATCACAGGCAGGCAACAACGGCTCGGCGTTTAACGGCCTGACTACGAACACGCTCTGGTACAACACCGCGGGCGGCATCACGATGCTGGCTGGTCGCTTCTTGATGATCCTGCCCATGCTTGCCATCGCCGGTAATCTGGCGCGCAAGAAATATGTTCCAGCTTCGCTCGGGACGTTCCCGGTGACCACGCCACTGTTCACGGCGCTTCTCATCGGCGTGATTCTGATCGTGGGGGCGTTGACCTTCTTTCCGGCTCTGAGCCTTGGGCCGATCCTGGAGCACCTGCTGATGAGTGCAGGCAAGACATTCTGAGATTCAATATGGCGACGAAGAAAAAAGCTGTCTGGGAATGGAAGATCGTCAAGCGCGCGGTACGGGATGCATTCCTCAAGCTCAACCCCCGCAAGATGATGGGCAATCCCGTCATGTTTGTGGTTGAAGTCGGCAGCGTCATCACCACTGCGTTACTGCTTCGCGGCGGTGCGGCATTCAAGTTCAACTTACAGATCACGCTATGGCTGTGGTTCACCGTGCTGTTCGCCAACTTTGCGGAGGCGATGGCGGAAGGCCGGGGGAAAGCACAAGCCGATACGCTGCGCAAAGCGCGCTCCGAAACAGTCGCCAACCGGTTGCTCGAAAACGGCGAGATCGAGAAGGTCCCAAGCTCGAGGCTACGCACCGGGGATGTCGTTATGGTCTCTGCCGGTGAGTTCATTCCCTCTGACGGCGAAATCGTTGAGGGCGTCGCTTCAGTCGATGAATCGGCGATCACGGGGGAATCGGCACCCGTCATTCGCGAAGCTGGCGGAGACCGTTCAGCGGTGACCGGCGGCACGCGCGTCTTGTCAGACCAAATCAGGATCAAGATCACTTCCAACCCCGGGGAAACGTTTCTCGATCGCATGATCGCTCTCGTCGAAGGCGCCGAACGTCAGAAGACACCCAATGAGATCGCCCTGAACATTCTGCTGGCAGGATTAACCATCATCTTTCTTCTCGCTGTGGTTACACTCCAGCCATTCGCGATCTACTCCGGCTCTCCGCAAACGGTTTTCGTGCTCGTCTCTCTTCTCGTCTGTCTGATTCCTACCACCATCGGCGGTCTCCTATCAGCCATTGGCATAGCCGGCATGGATCGGTTGATTCAGCACAACGTTCTGGCCATGTCGGGCCGTGCGGTCGAGGCCGCCGGCGACGTGAACACTCTGCTTCTCGATAAGACTGGCACCATCACGCTGGGAAACCGCCAGGCCTCACAGTTCATTTCCGCGCCCGGTGTTACTGAAGCAGAACTTGCCGATGCAGCGCAGCTCTCCTCACTCGCCGACGAGACGCCCGAAGGCAGGTCAATCGTTGTGCTGGCGAAGGAGAAGTACGGCCTTCGCGGACGAGAGTTGTCCTCGCGCGAAGCTCAGTTCGTCCCATTCTCGGCCCAGACTCGCATGTCGGGCGTCAACCTGGACGGCTTCGAGATCCGCAAGGGCGCTGTGGATGCGATTCAGAAATATCTTTCCTTGAATGGTCGCGACTTCCCCAAGCCAGTTCGGGAGCACGTAGATCAGATCGCTCGTTCCGGCGGCACGCCATTGGTTGTTGCCGAGAAGAATCGCGGTGCACTCGGCGTCATTGAACTGAAAGACGTGGTCAAAGGTGGAATGCGCGAACGTTTCGATCAATTACGCGCCATAGGGATTCGTACTGTAATGATCACTGGTGACAATCCCCTTACAGCCGCTGCCATCGCACGGGAAGCCGGGGTGGATGATTTCCTGGCGCAGGCGACCCCGCGCGATAAAATGGACTTAATCAAGCGCGAGCAGGCGGGCGGCAAACTGGTCGCCATGACTGGCGATGGCACCAACGACGCGCCAGCGCTGGCTCAGGCCGATGTCGGTGTCGCCATGAATACCGGTACGCAGGCAGCGAAGGAAGCCGGAAACATGGTGGACCTCGACTCCAATCCCACCAAGCTGATTGAAGTCGTCGAAATCGGCAAGCAGCTTCTCATGACTCGCGGCGCACTCACCACATTTTCAATTGCCAATGATGTCGCGAAATACTTCGCCATTATCCCTGCGATGTTCGCGGGAACATTTCCAGTTCTGAATGCGCTGAACATAATGCATTTACAAACACCGCAGTCGGCCGTATTGTCGGCCGTGATTTTCAACGCGCTGATCATCATTGCCCTGATCCCGCTGGCCTTACGAGGAGTGAGGTATCGGCCGATGCCAGCCGCTGAGTTGCTCCGGCGCAATCTGCTGATCTACGGCGTGGGCGGTATCATCGTGCCGTTCTTCGGAATCAAGTTCATTGACCTGCTGATCACGCGGGTTGGGCTTGCTTAAAGGATTCGAGACATGAAGAAAAATCTTGTTACAGCCGTGCTGATGACCTTCGCGACCACGATCTTGCTCGGGGTCGCCTATCCCCTCGTGGTCACGGCAATCGCGACGGTCCTGTTTCCAGCTAACGCTAACGGCCAGTTGATCCAGCGTGACGGGAAACCTATTGGATCACGAATCATTGGCCAGGCCTTCACCGGCCCCGGCTACTTCCACTCGCGCCAGTCGGCCGCAGGGAGCGGTTACGACGCTGCGAACTCAGGCGGCACAAATCTCGGACCCACGAACCAGAAGCTGATTGATCGCGTGCGGCAGAACGCCGCTTCTCTGCAGTCCGAGAATGCCGGGAAGTCCGTACCAGCTGATCTGGTAACAACCTCTGCTTCTGGCCTTGATCCTCATATCTCGCCGGCCTCGGCCGAGTTTCAAGTGCCTCGCGTATCACGAGAACGTGGCATGCGCGCCGATGAAGTTCAGGAGCTCGTCGCTAAGCACACGGCAGATCGACAGCTCGGTTTCTTAGGCGAGCCTCGCGTCAACGTGTTGGAGTTGAACCTGGATCTTGACTCGAAACGTCCTCTGCAGGAGACGGTTGTGAAGTAATCGGAAGTATCGTGCAACTCGGAACGTCATTTGCGGGATTAGTTGCGTTCCCGAGAGAGGCGACCGGGGGCACGACGCAGGCCCCTCTGGGTCGCCGCCACGCTGAACTTCCCCGACAGGATTTGAACTCGCGAGACGACAAAATGGTTCCAATGTACTTAGGCCACTCCAACCACTAATTTTAGGCCCTCAAAAAAATTGTCTTGGCGGCCTATGCCGTCCGATGCGATCAAGAAACTTATCAATCGATGATGGGAAGATCGCAAGTAATGGAGTCTATGTCGCCCATGACGCGATGGGATAGGCGTGACACCATTGGCCGTGGAAGCATTTTTTCTGGGCTGCTGGCACGTTGGAAAGCCCAAAAACTTGAACTTAAGCGGATCCAAAGGGTCTGTCCAGCCAGCCAAAGCCCGGCAGGCCCGTGTGGGGCGGACACTCCTGTCCGCCGCCATTGGGAACCGAGGCGCTCACACCGGTTACTGATGTAACCGTCGTAGTAACGCAAGGTGGTGTATCTCTCCGCGGTTCGGTAGAGACTATCTACAAAGGTATGAATGCATTCGGTGTCGGTAAACGCCTCAGAATCATTGTGCTCGCGATGTTCAGAGTGTTGGCAGGCATCTCAATATTCTGCTTGTTCGCCTTGGCGCAACAGCCGACGTCGGCTTGGCAAGAAGAAGTTCGAAGGTGTGCTGCGGCGCAGGATTGGACCGCAGCCATGAGCATCGTGGACCGTGAAATTGCCCGTGCACCGCGAGACATGGACATACGGGCGTGGCGTGCACGCGTGCTGCTGTGGTCAGGAAAAGTCGCGGAAGCCGAACACGAATATCACGACATTCTCACCGCTGTTCCCAACGATCCGGACAACTGGATGGCATTGGCAAACGTGTATTCGCGTGAAAGCCGAACCCAGGACGCTCTCGAAGCCTTAAATCGTGCCGTGGAGCTCGACCCGAAGCGCGCCGATCTCCATGCTGCACGCGGGCGTGCGCTGCGGGTAGCAGACAACCGGAGCGAAGCGAAGCTGGAATTTCGCCGGGCGTTGGAATTGGATCCGACCAGTAAAGAGGCCGAGTTGGGACTGCTTTCGTTGCGCAGTGAACCCAGGCATGAGATGCGCGTGGGGGTGAACACCGACCTTTTCAGCTTTGTTGGCCCTAATGACCTGCAAGGATTGAGCTTCACTTCGCACTGGACACCGCGCTGGAAAACTAGCGTCTCCGAGAATTTTTACCAGCGGGCGGGAACGGATGCGGAAACGTCCGTAGCGAGCGTGACCGGAAAGTTGCCGAGGATGGGTGCGTTAACGGTGGGTGGAGCGGCAGCTCATCACAACAATGTCATTCCGAAAAACGAAGCGTTCTTCGACTACGACCAAGGATGGAGGCTCGCTGGTGGCAAGCTTCTGCACGGGCTGGAAATTATCTATGGGCAGCACTGGTATTGGTACACAACGGCGCGCATTCTGACCATCAATGAGATGACCCTGTTTTACTTGCCTCACGACTGGACGTGGTCTGTAGGACTGACCGGCGCGAGAAGCCATTTTTCCGGGACAGGCGCGGAATGGCGTCCTTCGGGGTTAACACGTATTGGGTTTCCTATCTCTGCGTGGGACGAGCGCCGCCTCCAGGGAAATGTCTTCTTCGCGGTAGGGACGGAGAATTTCGCGCAAGTCGATCAGATCGGGACGTTTTCTTCGCAGACATATGGTGGCGGTTTGCGCTTCCAGTTGACAGAGCGCCACGACGTGACTGGTTTTGCTGCCTATCAGAAGCGCACGCAAGACCGCACGCAAACGAGTTTTGGATTTACCTATGGTTTCCGCTTTTGAATCATTTCGCAGGCTAGGCCCAGCCGCTTTCGTGCTGAAGGCGATCGTCTCCATGGTCGTCGCAGACGTCTTGCTGCTGGGGTTTATCCTGCTGCGACGAACCTACCGCAAGCGCTATTTCGCGCGCCGTGATGCGCGCCAGTTCGAACTCCGCCAAGGCTGGGAAGACCTGATTTCTGGGCAGATTCCCTACGACACATGGCGTAACAAACTGTCCGACCGTCACCTTGTCGAAACCATGGTGCTGGACGCCTTTGAAATCGCAAGACCGGCGGAATCCGCAAGGCTGCTGAAATTCATGCGCGCCAGCGGGCTCGTCGAGAAATGTATCTCTGATGCGCGGCACCATCAAGGATGGAGGCGGCAGCGTGCACTGGTAGCACTCAGTCGAACTCGTGCCCCGGAAGGTATTGCGGCTCTGTCAGAAGGATTGCGGGATCGTGATCCGGAAACCAAGCTCGCCTCCTTGCGCGGTCTCGGGCGGATGGCCTGTCCGGAAGCGGCCGAGGAAATTCTGCATTGGGTCGGCGAAGTCGGGCTGGTCGTGCCCGTTCTCCCCTTGCAAAGCGCACTGGTCCAGAGCTGCGCGGAGCGTCCGCAAATCTTGCTGCCGTACCTGCAACACGCGGCTCCAGCCGTGCGCGAAGCGCTCGGACGCGTACTGGGGGAAGTAGCCACCGCTTCGCTGGGGACTGAGCTCCTGCAGTTTGCCGACGACGCCCTGCCCGAATTACGAGCCGCAGCTGCGCGCGCACTTTCCTTTGCCGAACCGCGTATGGCAATCAACGTTCTGAGTGAGTTGGCGAAAGATCCCATGTGGTTCGTGCGGTTGCGCGCTATCGTGAGCCTGGGTAAGCTCTCCCAGCCAACTGCGATCCCCTTCTTGCTGCTCGGCTTGAGCGATTCAAATCGGCTGGTGCGTCTGCGGGCAGCAGAAGCAATCGTGGATTTCCCCACGGCGATGGCGCCGATCTTTGAACAATTGGTGGCCATGCGAGACCGGTATGGATTGCATGCCTACCTGACAGCGCTGGAAAACGCCGGCTTGCAAGCCAAGCTCGAAAGAGAAACCAGAGCCAGCAAACAAATCAGGAAGCGCACGAAGACCATTTTGCTGGAAGTACTGCAGACCTGGACCTTGCCTTCCGAGCCCCAGCCGTCACAGGAGAAAGTCTCTGCCGCGGCGGCTTCTCGGTCATGATTTACTTTCTCAAACTCTCGAACCACCTGCTTTTTTTCTACTACTTCGTTTCGAATCTCGGGTACTTGCTGATGCTTGCCGTCGCGCTGAAGACGAGTGCAGCACACCTGCGGCGCCTGGAAAGCATCCCCTTCGACTGGATCAAGAGATCCCCGATGGTGCCTCCCATCACCATCCTTGTTCCCGCACATAACGAAGAGTTATTTATTTGCACGGCTGTCCGGAATCTGCTTGATCTCGATTATCCGGAACTCGAGGTCATCGTCATAAACGACGGCTCATCCGACAGCACCCTGCAGATAATGCAGGGGGAGTTTCGCCTGCGATTGGTAAGAACGGTGTATATCCCGCAAGTAATCAGCGCGCCGGTTCGGGGACTCTACCGAAGTGACAGTGACCCGCGCCTTGTCATCGTGGATAAGGAATCAGCTGGAACTAAAGCCGATGCCGTAAATGCCGGCTTGAACGCGGCGACCTCGCCCTATGTCTGTGTCGTCGACGCAGACTCCGTGCTCGAGCGCGATGCGCTGCTGCGAATCATGGTGCCGGTACTGGCAGACCCCGAGCGCGTGGTATCGGTTGGCGGAATTGTCAGGGTGCTGAACGGGTCAGAGGTCGAAGGAGGACGCATGCGCCGCGTTCGCCTACCCAGGAAGAGCATTGAAGTCATCCAGGTCGTCGAATACTTGCGCGCTTTCCTGATCGGAAGAGAAGCCTGGGCCCGGGGAAACATGCTGATGATTATTTCCGGCGCTTTCGGAGTGTTCCGCACCGATCTGGTGCGCGCTGTCGGGGGCTACCGATCTGGCTCAATTGGCGAAGATTTTGATCTGGTGGCACGCTTGCACCGCCACTTACGGGAGGAAGGCGCGGACTATCGCATCGAGTTTGTCCCGGACCCCGTGTGCTGGACTGAAGTGCCATCCGACATCCGGTCGCTTGCCAGACAGCGCGCGCGCTGGCAAAAAGGTCTGCTCGACGTTTTGTGGCCGAACCGGGACATGCTCTTCCGGCCGCGCTACGGAACCATCGGAAGCCTGGCGCTTCCTTACTTGTGGTTGTTCGAACTTCTGGCCCCGGTCATCGAACTGGGTGGCTTCGTCACGATTATCTTGGCAGCATGCTTTGGCGTCTTGAGTCATTCATTCCTTCTGCAGTTTGTCATCTTCGGGTATGCGTTCGCAACAGTCATTTCCATTGGCTCCGTGCTTCAAGAAGAACTGACTTACAAACGCTACAACGATTGGCAGGATGTCGCGCGGCTCGTCAGCTATTGCTTCCTGGAACATTTTCCTTACCGGCAATTGCATATGGTCTGGCGATTGCAAGGCCTCTGGCAGTATTTGCGAGGCGACCTGGCCTGGAGACCGCTGAAGCGACAGGGCACGCAATCCCTTGGCGCAGACTAGAGCCTTCCTTCAAGTTGACAACCTAAGCTCTTTCATTAGCGCCTTAGATAGCGCATGACCTCATCCCCATGGCTGTTCTCCAAAGCAGCGCCTCTTCAACGAGAGCCGCTTTCAAGTCGTACGGAATGTTGGACTCGCGCAAGTCGAGTTGGGGTCGAGCACTATTGTCTCGGAATTGTTAAATGATTGGTTTTTCCCCGAGACTTCTCAAATCATCCTCCGCTCCAGATGGAACTAGGATCGTGCCCCGACATACCAGGGCGCACTCACCGTGAAGATGCGCTCATTGCCGCGGGCGAGTAGTACCCATTCCAGAAGCCGGCCACGCTGATTGTGGAGGAAGAATTCATACCATTTGTCTTCCACGATCTCGGGTATGACCACGATGATGCTGCGATCAGGATGCTTTTTCGAAAGGTCGAGAATGAATTGAACGATGGGAATGATTATGAAGCGGTAGGGTGAAGGCAGGACATGGATCTTGGGTGGCTCCTTGCCCGCCGCGCGGAAGGGTTGCGCAACGTAATGTTCCCAGTCGTCTTGAAGCAGTTCGGAATGCTCGTTGGGTTCGACGTGCAAGACGATCACATCCGGGGAAAGCCGGGCAGCAAATTCAATTCCCTGGCGGGTGATGTTGCTCCAGCGGTCGATGGCAATGACCGCAATCGGATGCTGGCTGAGACCTGCCGCATCGACGGGAACCTTGCAGGTGGTGAGCAGTTTCACGGAGTGGTAGTGGCGGCGGACAAGGGTGAAGAAAACAATTGTCAACGGAATGAAAAGCAGCGTAATCCAAGCGCCTTCCACGAATTTCGCAACCAGCACGACGCCCGTGGTGATGCCGGTGACCAGGGCACCGAGCCCATTCACGAGTGCGTTCTTCAGCCAATTGGGACCGCGATTTTTCCGCCAGTGCATGACCATGCCGGATTGCGAAAGCGTGAAGGCCAGAAAAGCGCCGACGGCATAGAGCGGGATAAGCCGGTCGGTGATACCTCCGAAAAGGATGAGAACGCCGCCACAGAATACCGCCAGGACGACGATGCCATAGGTGTAGACGAGCCGCCGCCCGCGGTACCCGAAGGCGTGCGGCAGGTAATTGTTTTGCGCGATGGCGCGGCAGAGGCGCGGAAAATCAGCAAAGGCTGTGTTGGCGGACAGAGAAAGAACGACAAGGATTGAGCCCATGGTCAGATAATAAAAAGAACCTTTGCCGAAAACCGCGGCGGTGAGCATGGAGAGAACGCTCTGATAGCCGGGCTGGCCCGGATCGGTTGCGGCAATTCCGTAAGTCTTTACGAGATACGAAATTCCCGCCAGCAACATCGCCAGTAGAAAGATAATCACGGTGAGAGTGCGCTGGGCGTTTTTCACCGTGGGCTCTCGAAAAGCCTTCACGCCATTGCTGACAGCCTCTACGCCAGTCAAAGCCGTGCAACCACTGGCGAAAACCTTCAGCAGTAGCCAGTAGCTGACCGCTTCCATCATGGGGGGCGGAGTCGGAAGCGGAGCTGCCGGTGTGGGATGCCCTCCGCTGAAGAGAACACGGAGAACGCCCGCGACGATCGTTATGAGAAGTGTGCCAACAAACAGATAAGTAGGAACTGCGAAAGCAGTGCCAGCTTCGCGCAGGCCGCGGAGGTTGAGGATAGTGATGACGATCAGAATGCCCACGCAGAGAGAAACGGTGTGCGGCAGCAAGGATGGAACCGCCGAGACCAACGCACCAACTCCCGCGGAAATCCCCACTGCGGCCGTGAGAATGTAATCGGCGAGGAGCGCGGCCGCGGCAAGCAAGCCGGCACGTGCGCCGAGGTTGAACCGCGCCACGGTATAGGAGCCACCGCCGGAGGGATAGGCGGCGACGGTCTGGCGGTAGGAGAAGTACACGATCACTAGCAGCGTGATGATGGCGGCGCTGATGGGTACGATATAACGAACACCGAGAAAGCCAAGGGGAATCAGAAGACTGAGGGCCGCTTCCGGGCCGTAAGCCGCCGAGCTAAGCGCATCGAGACCAAAGATCGGGATGCCCTGCGCAGGACCGATCTGCTCGGCGCGTTCGTCACTGGTTTTGATGGGCTTACCGATAACGAGATCAAGTACGTTCATGAGGGATGGTATCCAATGGACTGCTCACGGCACGAAAATAAGGTCTATGCACTGAATGGGAGGTGGTCCTGACCAGAACTTTAGGAGCATGAGATCGCATTTGACGCTTATCCGCCGAGAATTGTCCAGGGAGACCCAAGATAACATCGGGCGGATTTGCAATCGAAAATCGACTTCCGGCCTTATTACGAGTCAACCGTGACACGTGAGCAGCGAATCCGACGATTCCGGACGAATTGTCGCTAGCCCTGATCGGAAACGCCTCGGGGCAGCACACTTCGCGATGGACTGAAACGCGATCCGAGGCGTTTTCGATGAGACCTCATGCGCCTCTGGCGCACACTTACCGTCAAAATAGGGTGCAGCGGGCTAGCCACGTAGAAACGGGTCAGTCCGTGATACAAGCATCCGTGTTTGGCGATTGCTTGAAGGGTCGGTAGTCTATGAGATGACACAGATCCCGTCGATAAGACTGACCCGCGCCGGTGAAGGTACCGCCTTTTGTCGCACTCGCAAAACGGGAAGGACGCATGACAGTCTGCACCAGACCTGCCGCGCAGCAATCGCCTCCGATGGAGGCGTTATGCCAACTCTCATCGAACGTGAATGTGGGCTGGACGTACATCAGGCCACAGTGGCCTGATGGTTGATCGTCCGCGGGGACGGGAGAGTCCAGAAGCAAATGCGCACGTTCGGCACTACTACACGAGAGCTGGTCGCGAATGGTTGCTCTCTGAAGACTGCACCCATGTGGCGCTGGAGAGCGCCCGGGAGTATGTGGCTCAGGCCCGCTGAGAAGTGGCGAACGTCCAGCCTTGGACCGGCAGGGACTCCAAACCCTAGTTAGATTCAGTAGATCATTCCCGTGCGTGCAGATGATCGAAGTAGCAAACCCAATAATCCTGGACTGACTTCTCATCCCTACCATTATCGTAGGCGGGTGATATCAGGGGTAGTGCCTTCTCAATCGTGACCAGAACGAATCTTTTAATAGCGGGCTTGTTCCGGCTTCGCGCCGAGTCGACCCATCGGCCGCGATAAAAAGACAATATGTCATTAAACAACTCACCCCGGCTTACTAGTTCGCCCGTACCCTTAAAGCGATAGCCTTTTCGTGCGAAGGGATCGACGACATTAATCTCAATCGCAGAATTGAGTTCGAGGTTGGAAATTGTTTTGGGGAGCGGATATCGGCAAACACGAGGTGAGTGCAACACTCTTTGGGCTTGGGATTATTAACTGGTACGCACGAAAAGCACAGGGATATGGCCTGATAGGCGTGCTTTTGGGAAACCTCTTTGTGCAAGTGCTTTCTCTCGTCGTGGTTCTTCGGACCATGACTCTCGGAGCCGGTGCGGCAGTCACTCCGGGAATCGTGATTCATGTGGTGCTGGGCGGTTTTTTCCTGTTCTTTCTGCTGAAGGCAAAAAACGTACGGTCGAGAGGCGTCGCAGCGTAGGGTGCCCCGTCAGTCCAGATTCCCTTTTTTGCAAGTCATGAGCTTCGGGGAGATTGATTGACCGCCGACCAGCAACCCTGGCTAGAAAACCCCGATTGGGTACGGAAGAGAATCTCGGGTACGAATGTTTCCAACGCCGAAACGAGCCGAACTGGCTGGCTCCTCGGTGCCATCGCTCTCGTGATCGGTACAGTTGGACTCGCCCTAAAAGGGCCCGAAACATGGACCAGAGAAACCCTTCCTTTTTATTCCTTTTGATCTTGCCGGCCATCGGAATTGCTCTGCTTTGGTGGAACGTGCTCTTGGCAGCCCGTGCGCGCAAGTATTCAGGCAGCTATTTTGAAATGGATTCGCTACCGTTCTGGCTGGGACAGAATCTTTCTGGAAAATTCACCTACCAGTGGGCAGCCCCTTGCGTAGGCCGGTGCAAGTCACGCTCAATTGTGTGAGGAGGAGAAAGAGTGTGGACAGAGGTTTGACTGGGGGCAGTAAAACCACTTGGGATGAATTGGTTTGGCGCGGAGAACCCTTGAGCAAGGGCCCCCGATCAGCCCCTGAGTCTGAGTGGATCACCTTGCCCGTCGAATTCTCAGTACCGTCCGATGCCCCAAGCACGGATTCGGCCAACCCAGATGGCAAAATCGTCTGGCAATTGCGTGCGTTAGCAACGCTTCCGGGGAGTTGATTTTCTTCAATATTTCGAGGTGCCGGTATTCGCAAGATCCGGCGATACAGCTAGGCCTGGGTACAATGACCGTGAGTTTTACGCGTCTATTCCTGTCTCCTTGCCGGCGCATCCATCGCCTGGTGATCATCAGGTCATCGTGCGCCCCTCTCCCCGCGGAGGTACAGAGTTTTTATTTTTGGCAAATCGGCATTTGGGGAATAGCCAAAATCGCGACAGTCGCCTTCTGCGTCTGGACTGCGATCATTCTGTATTTCTTCTGGGGAAGCGATTCTCTTTCACTTTCAATATTCATGTTTGGAGACCTACTGTTGCTTTACTGGGCATTGTGGGCGTGGTTCAGCACGTCATCACCGACGTTTGAGAATGGCGTGGTTACCCTACGGAACTCACTGTTCGGGATCGGGAAATCGAAATAGGTCGCTTATAGCGATGTTCGGCAGGTAACTTCGCCTATTGCCAGTCAATCTGGGCAAGGGACCGAAGCAATTCCCGCGTATACGATCTATTTGCAGACTTCATCTCAGGGGTCACGTTGGCAACCGGTCTGCGAAATGCTGGCGAGGCCGGATTCATCGTGGAAAGAATCAAAGCAGAGATTAAAGTGTCTGGCGGCCACAAAAGTGGTAGCTGATCACGAAGGCCTTCTCGCTGAGTCGAACGAGATCCAAGACCTTCACGAGGGCGTCGCAGGAGCCTCGACTTCGTGACGGATCGCCCCCCGCTTTGCCGAGACTCTCTCTCTACGAGTGATATTTAGAAGAGACCGCCTTGAATCGATACCGGGCTCTCAATCGGACTGGCGCATCGAGGCTCGTCGTTAGCAACATTATTTACGAGCGTACCCACAGCATAGCGTCGCATTTGGCAAGCGTCGTAGGGCTTTAGAAACTCAGCAATGTTCGCAATGTTTGCATCCTGGGGTCGAGCCAGATGTCATAGCTTTCCTGAGATTGGCACGAAGGCCGCGCGCTGCGACACTGCATTCACAGTACTTTGATTGTGAAGTTAACGCTGATCTTGGCTTGCGTTTCGACTGGCTGCCCATTTTGTAAATACGGCTTGAAACGCCACTGGCGTACCGCTTCCATCGCGGCCGAGACCAGTATGGGAGGACCGCTCAGCACGCGCAGGTCACGGATGCCTCCGTCGGCACTGACGAGCGCCTGAAGCAGCACGGATCCCTGGACCTTCATCTCCCGGGCCAGCGAGGGATAGGACGCCTCTACGGCTTGCGGCAGTGCCTCAGGCTGATCAGAAGATATCCGCGTCCGCTCCACAGCACTCGTGGCCGGACTCCACTGGAACGCCGAGCCCGCGGCCTGAGCGCCCGAGTTCGGCGGCATCTCAACCTTCACGGAGTTGTTGCCAGGATGAACGGTGCGGTGTGTGTCGCCGGCCACTACTTCCACTTCCATTGGCGGAAGCTCAGTACGCGTGGCCGCGATGACGCTCCGGGCGGCCGCGGTCGGGGCGGAACTCTTGGCAGCAACTTCGTTCTTCGTCTTGGCAGTTGGAGCAGTCTTGGCCGTGGGCGCCAGATTCCCGATGGATGGTGCTTGCGCTACGCTGGTCGGAGCCGATGCTGGGGACGTCTGGTAGGCGTCCGTGGTCTCGTCTGAACCGAACCAAGTTGTCCAGTCCTTCACCACAACTACGACAAGAGTGACCAGCAAGATGACTAGCGTAATGAGCATCCTGCGACGGCCTTTGTTTTCCGCTTTTTCCGGCCTTTGCGTCAGCTCCGCCATGTCTTGCCTTTTCCCTCTACTACCCAGATCCCTGAACATCCCCACTAAAGGTTTCGTGCACAGTTAAGATGTCACGCTTTGGGGAGGGGGAGAATGGCACCGGGGGGCGACAGCCATAGCACAAAAGGGGAATACGACTCGAAAGGGCTTTCCAAGCCAAGTCTTTCTTGCTATCGCGGCGGCGCATGCAAGATGTCTGCTCTTGACTCAGGGCCTGGAGAGACTCTCAGTCCATGCGTTCAGCGCAAGAACTAGCATCGAATACTGCTGATTTCTAAGGCCGAAATGCATGGCAACCAAGAAGCCCCAGGGCCCGCTCCGCGACAGGCCAAAACGGTATCCGGCGGATGAGTGGCGAGCAGGAAATCATCGCAAATCGTTGATTGCAAATGATGTTACGAAATCGGGTTGTAGATTGGCAGACGGGCGCAGAAATCCGCCCGAGTTTCGGAGGAGGCGTGACGTTCACGGATGCCAGCGGGAAGAAGCGCAAGCGGCAGCATGAAAGGCTCTAGCTCGAACTTTACACCGCACTTTTCTGGTGATCGCTTTCCGGGAGTCGTCGGCTATCCGGAAGTCCTATAAAAAGGCGATGTCAAGCGAAAAACACTTCTCCATGAGCATCCCAGACCGGCGTTGAGAGGTAACACGAGGGAACGGGGAAGACGGGCTGCGTTCGTGAGGAGGATATGAACACGGCAATGTTTCTACAGTACGCAACCGATGAACCCTTTCTGAATGGCGAGCTGGCCAAGCAATACTTCGAGATGGTGAGCGAACCGAAGAAGGTCAAGATCTATGACGCGCCGCACGCATCAGCGCCGAAGCCACCCGTGACCGCATCGCTTTCCTCGCGGAGCAACTCTCGTTCAAACCGCCGGACGGCAAGGCCATAGCCGCTACCCGGCTTTCGTTCAGCCGCCGTGGCCGAGGCCTCCCCAGTAGATAGCTCAGCGCGACGCACCGCGACCGAATAATCTGTGAAAGTACTGAAGATGCGGAAACGATACTCGTGTTCGCAAAAGACTCTGCGCTCGAGATGTGACTCTGCTCCAGAAATCTTACGGCTGTATCTAGAGCGCCCCCTTGTGCAAGCTATGCGATGGCTGATCTCGGGCTGGGCACTTCGGATACAGCCCCCTAAGACTTCTCATTACTGATCGGGGTAAACCGGCATCCAGACACTCCCGTGTGGCCAACAAACCGCCCGAAACGGCGTTCGTTGACGTCCCCGAAGCCCGTTT
>Ga0137378_10000250_pt1 | contig 38396 bp, 40 predicted proteins | sample SagtaG_21_FD_104813 | JGI IMG/M metagenome (GOLD analysis project Ga0137378, IMG submission 104813) | Vadose zone soil microbial communities from Sagehorn Ranch, Mendocino, California, USA - Sage2_L_60_16 metaG | ecosystem: Environmental > Terrestrial > Soil > Vadose zone | place: USA... | reverse complement strand
GGTGATCGGGCCGTCGGGTGATCTGAAAACGGGGTTAACTTCGCCCGATGACCCGATCACCAGATCATCCGATGTTCTCCCGCCGCTTCCGGAAAACGACCTTCGGCTCTTTCCTCCCCCGCTCATCAATCCCCAACAGCGTCCACTCAATCTCCGGCGAAATATAACGCAGCAAAATGTCAGTCGCGGGATGCACATGCAACGCCGGCGCCACCATAATCAGCAGCGGCGCCCACGCCGCAAGCTCTCGCCCGGCAAAATATCCGAACTTCTGGAACTCGCCACGCGCATGGTGCCAGTCCACGCGCGCCCAGTAGTCAAGGGAACGGTTTCCGCGGGGTGGCGCTGGCCTATAACACTCGCCGTCGTGAAGAGGTTGACAGCGCTTTTACTCAGGCTCAAGCAGCGGGCGCAAGGCTAATCAAGCCCGCGCAGGAAGCCTTTTGGGGAGGCTATTCCGGATATTTTTCCGATCCCGACGGTTTTCTCTGGGAGGTCGCTCGGAACCCATTCTTCCCTATTGCGGAAGATGGAAGCATTAAGATTCCAGAGTAGAAATAGATCCTTTGTTTCTCAGATCGCCCGATCATCCGATCACCCGATGTTTCTTTATGGGATAATGACCTTATCTCCCGAGTCCTTCCTGGTAAAAGGACATCTAAAAACCGTGGACAGAAACCCTTTCTTCTTTCAGCACTACGGCCTGACCGAGAACGATCTGGAACGCTATCTCGGAGCCGCGCTTTCAGCTGGTGGCGACTACGCCGATATTTATTTCGAATATCTTTCTTCGACCGCGCTGACCGTGGATGAATCCCTGGTCAAGTCTGCGTCGCAGGGGATTTCCGCTGGATGCGGCATTCGCGTCATCTCTTGCGAGCGCACCGGATACGCTTACACCGATGACCTGTCTTCCGATCGCATTCTGCATGCGGCTCGCACCGCAGCCCTGATCGCCAGTGGTCCGGCCAAAACCCTGAGCGCCGGATTTCAACAGAAGCCGGCGCGCAGTCTCTATCCCGTGACCCTCCCTTCGGTTGACGCGGAGATCACCGCCAAGGTCGAATTGGTGATGCGCGCTGATACGGCCGCTCGCGCCGACGATGCTCGCATCAAAGAAGTCCGGGCCAGCTATGCCGACGAACTGCGCAACATTCTGGTCGTAGGTTCCGACGGCACCTTCGCCGAAGACTCCCAACCCCTGGCGCGCCTGAACGTTTCCTGCATCGCCCGGAATGAAACCAATTCCGCCCGAGGCAGTTCCGGCGGCGGCGGCCGAGTGGCTCTAGATTTCTTCTTCGGCGACAAGACCCCGGAATACTTCGCTCGCGAAGCCGCCCGCCAGGCCGTCCTTCAACTCGACGCCCGTGAAGCCCCTGCTGGAGACATGGAAGTCGTGCTCGGGCCCGGCTGGCCGGGAGTGCTTCTGCACGAAGCCGTCGGTCACGGCCTCGAAGCCGATTTCAATCGTAAACAGACCTCAGCTTTTGCCGGCCTTATTGGCAAGAAGGTTGCCAGCGAAAAATGCACCGTCGTAGACAATGGCACCATGCCCTGGCGCCGCGGTTCGCTCAACGTTGACGACGAAGGCCACGCCACCCAGGAAACCGTCCTCATAGAAAAAGGAATCCTCAAAGGCTATTTGAGCGACAAACTTTCCGCGAAACTGATGGGCATGGCCGATACCGGCAACGGTCGCCGCGAGAGCTATGAGCACATCCCAATGCCGCGCATGACCAACACCTACATGCTTGCGGGCGAGGACGATCCGGAGGACATCATTCGCTCGGTGAAGCGCGGCGTTTACGCGGTAAACTTCGGCGGCGGCCAAGTGGATATCACCAACGGCAAATTCGTTTTCTCCGCGTCTGAAGCTTACTTAATCGAAGACGGCCACGTGACCGCCCCAATCCGCGGAGCGACGTTGATTGGCAACGGTCCCGACGCACTGACCCGCGTTTCCATGGTCGGGAACGACCTAAAGCTCGACGAAGGCATCGGCACCTGCGGTAAAGACGGCCAGGCTGTGCCGGTTGGCGTAGGTATGCCGACCACAAAGCTCGATCGCATGACCGTAGGCGGCACCGCCAGGAAAGACCCCGGCGGGTTTATGCAGTAGCTGGGCACACTCGAGCGAGGAAGCAGGGCGCATGTTCTCGATAGTAAGTGGCGCATGCCTAGTGGGACTTGGGATTGCATTCTTCACACTCGCACCCCACATTTCCAATTGGGAGCGAGAGATGATTCAGCACTATCCTCGAAACGAAGTAACGGGATGGAGCGGAACGCGTAAAGGGACACTGGCCCGGCGCTGTGTGGGCTTGATTTGCGGGATTGGCGGGGTTTTGAAAATCTTAGTGCATTAAGCCCTAGTGTGACCGATTGGAGAAGTCGGCAGTGTTACGCTTTTGTCTTTTCCTGTGCTTTTCTAAAACGAACAATCACCTATGCATTCGACTCAACTAGAAACTGGAAACCTACAAGCCGAAACCGATCTGAAATCCCTTGCCCAGGACATCGTCCGCCGCGCCATGTCCGGCGGCGCAACCGCTGCTGAGTGCATTGTCCGTGAAGGCGACGAATTCTCTACCCTCGTCCGCCTCGGCCAGGTGGAGACCCTGAAAGAAGCTGGCTCACGCTCCATCGGCGTCCGCGTTTTCAACGGCCAGCGCGCCGCCAGTACCCACTCCAGCGATTTCTCCCGCTCCGGCCTCGACCGCATGTTGAAGTCCGCGCTGGAGCTGGCGAAGATCACCTCTGAAGACCCTTTCTCAGGACTTCCTGATCCCGCGCAACTCGGCTCGCTTTCCGGCGACCTCGATCTGTACTCCAGCGACGTCTACTCTCTGCCCGGGCAGGAACGCATCGCCTACGCCCGCCGCGCCGAGAAAGCCACACTCGATGCCGACCCGCGCATCAAAAACTCCGAAGGCGGATCCTTCGACGCCGCCACTGGCCACAAGATTCTGGCAAACTCTCTCGGCTTTTTGGGCGAGTATCGCCGGTCTTACTGCTCCGTCGCCGCAGTCCCCATCGCGCAAGATGAAAACGGCGCCATGCAGCGCGACTATTGGTACTAGGTTGCCCGCAGCCTGAATCGTCTCGAGTCGCCCGAGCACGTCGGCCAAGTGGCCGCCCAGCGCGCTCTGCGCCGGTTGGGCTCGCGCAAAGTCAAAACCGCGCAGGTGCCCGTCATCTTCGATCCGCTGGTCGCCACCTCCATCCTCGAACATATTTTCGAAGGCGTGAACGGAGACTCCGTCTATCGCGGCGCTTCTTTCCTGGCCGGCAAACTCAGCCAGCAGATTGCCGCCGCCGGGGTCACCGTGGTTGACGACGGCACCATCGTCGGCGGTTTCGGCACCAGTCCTTTCGACGGCGAGGGCGTACCCTCCCGCCGCACCGTGGTCATCGAAAACGGAATTCTCGCTTCCTACCTGCTCAACACCTACACGGCGAAGAAACTCGGCCTTCAAACCACCGGCAATGCCTCCCGCGGTCTGGCCGGAACTCCCGGCATCGGCCCCGGCAATTACTTCCTACAACCCGGCCTCAAAACACCGCAACAAGTGATTGGCGGCGTGAAGGAAGGCCTCTACGTTACGGAGTTCATGGGCATGGGCGTCAACCTGGTCACTGGAGATTATTCCCGCGGCGCCTCCGGCCTTTGGATTTCCGGCGGCGAGCTGACTTATCCCGTCGAAGAAATCACCGTTGCAGGCAATCTGAAAGACATGTTCCTGAACATTTCAGAAGTCGCCAGCGACCTCGAATTTCGCGGCGCCGTCGCTTCGCCGACCATCCGAATCGATGGCCTCACCGTCGGTGGGGAATAAGCTCGGGTCCGTCAGAACAGTCTTTGGCAGCGTGTCGCCAGTCATAACAACCTGATCGAGAAATAGCCCGCACACCGTTGTCCCAACTACAATCTTCTTATGGAAGGCCTGCTGCAACCCGCCGCGACGGAGCGCAATCCCGAGTGGCTGCCCAAGGTGACGGGCATCGCCGCGATTCTGATTGTCGCCGGCATCGCGGTTTTCCTGCTGCGCCCGAAGCCGCATCCGCCAGTTCAAGTGAATCCGTACGCCGCTCAACTCAAAATTTCCGATCTCACCATGAGCACCGCGAAAAACTTCGTCGGCGCCAAAGTCACCTACATTGACGGCACGCTCACCAACCCCGGAGACAAAGTTGTCACCCGCGCCATCGTCCACGTCATCTTCCGCGACTCTTACGGCCAGGTTGCTCAGATCGAGGACGTTCCGATCAAAATCCTGCAGGCCGGCGGCCCTTATCTCGATACCATTGATCTCGCCACCTCGTCGCTCGCACCCGATCAGAGCAAGCCGTTCCGAGTGATTTTCGAACATGTGAGCGCGCAATGGAACCAGGCCTATCCCCAAGTGCAGGTCATAGACGTGACGACGAAGTAATTGTCGAATTTGCAGATTTCCGAATTTACGAATTGAAATTCGACAATCCGAAAATTCTTCTACAATCCCTTCATGTCCGAGAAAAAAACCGTGCGCCTGACGGAGACGGTCAAAGCTGCGGGTTGAGCGTCCAAGCTGAGTCCGGCGGCGCTGGACACGGTGCTTGGGAAATTAGCCCGGCAACACGACCCCAATGTCCTGGTCGGCTTCGATCATGCCGACGACGCCGGAGTGTATCAACTCGGCCCTGATTCCGCTTTGGTCCAGAGCGTCGATTTCTTCACCCCCATCGTGGACGATCCCTACACCTTCGGACAGATTGCCGCCACGAATTCGCTCAGCGATGTTTACGCCATGGGCGGACGTCCGCTGACCGCGCTCGCCCTTGTCTGTTTCCCTGAAAAGGGCAACTTGGAAATCCTGGAAAGAATTCTGGCTGGTGGCCTCTCCAAAATGGTCGAGGCAGGCTGCACCATCATCGGCGGTCACAGCATTCGCGACGATGAAACCAAATTCGGCTACTCCGTCACCGGCCTCATTGACCCGAAGAAAGTACTCCGAAATGGCGGCGCTCACTCTGGAGACCGCTTGCTGCTCACCAAAGCGCTGGGCACCGGCGTAATCTCGACTGCAATCAAGAATGGAGTCGCCAATCAGGCGTGGATCAATGCTGCCGTCGCGTCCATGACCACCCTGAACAAGACCGCCGCAGCGGTGATCGCTAATTTCCAAGAAAACAGCCGGCTGCCACACCCTTCGCGGTTTTCGAAGGGTGGGGATTTTACCAGCGACCAACGACCAACGGACGACGATTCTCCCGTCCACGCCCTCACCGACGTCACCGGCTTCGGCCTGATCGGTCACGGCCGCGAAATGGCCCTCGCGTCCGATGGAGTCTCGCTGCATCTCCACGCCAGCCGCATCCCGCTGCTCGAAGGCGCTTTAGAGTGCATCCGCGCCGGCCACATTCCCGGAGGCCTCAAGGCCAACCGCGAATTCGCTGAGTGCGTCGTGAAATACGAAGACGGCATTCCCGAGGAGCTTAAGACCATTCTTTTCGATCCGCAAACCGCCGGAGGCTTATTGATCTCGGTCGCCACGGAGTCCGCCGCTGAACTGACACGCGCGCTCGGCGCAGCCGGAGTTCTCGCCGTCGAGATCGGAGATGTGCTGCCCCCGTCCAAGCCGCTTATCCACGTCCTCAAGTAGTTACCAAGGATTCTGCCGACTGCGAACTGCGCTGTGCTAGGATGTCACGAACTTCCCCGCCAGAATCCACGCACTTACGGAGGAATACATGTCCAGTCCTGGGCTTGGGATCAGCGGCGCATCTCAGTCTTCTCTTACCAACCTGGTCGAACAGAAGTTGCGTGCCGAGCGCGTCGTCAAGATCGGCGCCGGATGGTTTCGCACCGTAGCAATCCTCTCCATCATCAATTCCGTCTTGTCCATGAGCGGATCGGGGATTCGCTTCATTTTCGGCCTGGGCATTGCCCAGTTCGTGGATGGGCTCGCGCACCAGGCTGGCCAGTCCGGCTTCGCTCTCGACCTGATAATCAACGGCTTCGTCGCCGGCGTCTTAGTTCTCTTCTGGAATTTCGCGCGCAAGGGCGAGCAGTGGGCATTCGTCGTCGGTATGCTTCTTTATGCCGCAGATGCACTGGTTATGCTTTATTTCAAAGACATTCTCGCGGTGGCCTTTCATGCCTATGCGCTATACCGGATTTACACTGGAATGAGCGGCATTCCCGTCCTCCGGAAATTCGAGGCAGCCCTCACCCCCGCAGGCGCTCCCATCCAGCCGATCTAACGACCTAAAAAGATCAGTGCTATCGCCAGGACCGGTTCAGCCTGCTCCCCAGGATCGTTCCGTTGCCTCGTGCATCTAAACCAAGCGAACCGTCCTTCCCAGGAGTTGCACATGAAGACCCGCAAACTTGGCCGTAACGGCCTCACCGTTTCTGCGCTCGGACTCGGCTGTATGGGCATGTCCGAATTCTACGGCCCGGGCGACGAAACTGAATCCATCGCCACCATTCATCGCGCCATCGAACTTGGCCTGAATTTTCTTGACACCGCTGACGTGTACGGCCCGTTCAAGAACGAAGAACTCGTGGCACGCGCTATCAAGGGCCACCGCGACATGCTCATCATTGCCACCAAGTTCGGCATTGTTCGCGATCCCAACAATCCGAAGTCGCGCGGCGTCAACGGAAAGCCAGAGTACATTCGCAAATCCTGCGAAGCGAGTCTCAAGCGCCTCGCCATTGATCACATTGACCTCTACTATCAGCACCGCGTGGATCCAAACACGCCGATCGAAGAGACAGTCGGTGCGATGGCTCAGCTTATCCGCGAAGGCAAGATTCGCCACATCGGACTCTCCGAAGCCAGCGTCAAGACGATCCGCCGCGCAGCCGCAATCCACCCCATTACTGCCTTGCAAACCGAGTACTCACTCTGGTCACGCGATCCCGAAGACGAAATTCTCGCCACCTGCCGCGAGCTTGGCATTGGTTTCGTCGCGTACAGCCCGCTAGGCCGCGGCCTCTTGACCGGCCAGATCAAGCGCTTTGAAGACTTTGCCCCCGACGACTTCCGCCGTGGCATTTCACGCTTTCAGGGAGAGAATTTCCAGAAGAACCTCGACTTGGTAAAGAAGGTTGAAGAAATCGCGCAGGCGAAAAACTGCACCCCTTCCCAGCTTGCCCTGGCATGGGTGCTGGCCCAGGGAGAAGATATCGTTCCCATCCCCGGCACTCGCCGCCGGACACGTCTGGAAGAAAATCTGAAGTCGCTGGAGGTGCAGTTGAGCGCCGCCGACCTCCGTCGCATTGAAGAAACGTTTCCCAAAGGAGTCGCCGCCGGCCAGCGCTACTCCGAGCAAATGATGCAGCTCCTAAATGTTTAAACAACTTATTTCATAAAATAAGCTCATTCCGAGCGCAGAAAATCGTTAGCGAAGCGGACGACCTTCGCAGTCGAGGATCCTGCTTTCTTGTGCAGTGCGTGTACCGCCCGCAAACACCCAGCAGCCGCGACGTTGCGAGCGACAGCAGGTTCCTCGCCAGCTAACACTGGCTCGGAATGACATCACTTATAAATGAGGAAGGGAAAATAAAAAGGGCGACCTTTAGGCCGCCCTTGCCTTGAACTGATAGCTGATAGCTTGCTTTTACGCTGGCGCCGGACGCTCGCCACCCTTGAGTCCCGCGCGTCCCGGCTCCGGCTTCAGCACCTGTTGCACTCCATCGTCCGACTTCGGCGGAGGAATGATCTTTGGCAGGTCCTTACCGTCAATTAACAGTTTGATTTCATTCGCATCCAACACTTCGCGCTCCAGCAGCGCCAGCGCGATTCTGACCAGGGTATCGTGATTGGCCCCCAGAATCCCTTTGGCGGTTTCGTATCCGTTGCCAATCAGGCGTTTCACTTCCTCGTCAATCTTGATTGCCGTAGCTTCGCTGTAATCGCGGTGCTGACTGATCTCGCGGCCCAGGAATATCTGCTCTTCCTTTTTGCCGAAGGTCAGCGGCCCCAGTTCGCTCATGCCAAACTCGCAAACCATCTTGCGCGCCAGTTCAGTGGCCCGCTCAATGTCGTTGCCAGCGCCCGTGCTCATTTGGCCGAGAAACAGTTCCTCCGCCAGACGCCCGCCCATCATGATCGCGATCTCGGTCTCCAGATAGTCCTTGGTGTAGTTGTGCTTGTCGTCAATCGGCAACTGCATGGTCACGCCCAGCGCCATTCCCCGGGGAATTATCGTGACCTTATGCAGCGGATCGGACTTCGGCAGCTTCGACGCCACCAGCGCATGGCCCGCTTCATGATACGCCGTGACTTTCTTTTCTTCGTCTGAAAGCAGCAGCGACTTGCGCTCCACTCCCATCAGCACTTTGTCCTTGGCCAGCTCGAAGTCGTACATGAGCACGGCCTTGCGGTTCTGCCGCGCCGCTGCAAGCGCCGCTTCGTTCACCATGTTCGCCAGGTCAGCGCCGCTAAACCCCGGCGTGCCGCGCCCCAGAACGAATAGGTTGACGTCATCCGCTAATGGGATTTTGCGGGTGTGCACTCGCAGAATCTCTTCCCGCCCCCGCACATCCGGGCGATTCACTACCACCCGCCGGTCAAAGCGGCCCGGCCGCAGCAGCGCCGGGTCGAGCACATCCGGGCGGTTCGTCGCCGCCATCAGAATGACGCCTTCGTTCGATTCGAAGCCGTCCATTTCGACCAGCAGTTGATTCAGCGTCTGCTCGCGCTCATCGTGCCCACCGCCCAGACCAGCGCCGCGATGCCGTCCAACCGCATCAATTTCGTCAATAAAGATGATGCAGGGAGCGTTCTTCTTTCCCTGTTCGAACAGGTCGCGCACTCGCGATGCGCCCACGCCGACAAACATCTCCACAAAATCCGAACCGGAAATAGAAAAGAAGGGAACGTTGGCTTCTCCCGCGACCGCTCTCGCCAGCAAAGTCTTCCCCGTTCCCGGAGGCCCTACCAGCAAGACGCCTTTCGGAATCCGCCCGCCCAGCTTCTGAAATTTTTGCGCCTCGCGCAGGAATTCGATAATCTCCCGCAGTTCTTCTTTGGCTTCATCCACGCCGGCAACGTCTTTGAACGTCACTTTCTTCTGCTGCATGGAGAGCAATCTTGCCCGGCTCTTGCCGAATGAAAGCGCTTTGTTACCGCCAGTCTGCATTTGACGGACCATGAAAAACCATAGCCCGGCGATCAGCGCAAACGGCGCCACCGTGGTCAGCAGCCATCCCCAACTACCGCTGTTGGCGTCATGGAAGGTGGCGCTGACCCCTTTGTCCTGCAGCCGCTTGATCATCTCTGGAGTGAAATAGTTGACCGGCGCAGTCGTGTGAAAGGTAGAACCATCAGCTAGCTTTCCCTTCACTTCCATACCGGTTACACCCACTTCCTTCACCGAGCCCTCGTCAACCTTGCTGTTGAACTGCGTCAGGTTGATTTCCGCCTCTTTTTGGCCAGAGTTCACCGACTTGAGCACCTGGAAGAGCGTGATACCCCCCCCAATAATGAGCACCCAAAAAATGATCGTCTTAATTGTTGAATTCACTGAACAACTCCTGAGGCATGGCCACCATTATCGCGAAATCGCTGACCTACACCAATCCCATTAAATTAGATGCCAGTTCCGGCATTTTGATTGATAAAATGCCCGCCACACTATTCTACCCCGCTCGATCAAGAAAAGTGGAAGTGCGTCGAATAACTTAGGGTGGAAGCGGGTTCGAACTTAGGTCTGTGAACCTGCCCGGGAGTTTCTTTGGCCATCGACCAACAACCAAGGACCGGCGACGGGTTTTCAGAGCCCGACTGCCAGATACGGCAGATTGCGACTCGTCTGTTCTGGCGATCCCAGCCCGTATCCCATCAGGAATGCGCTATCTACCAGAAAGCCGAAGTAATCCGGCTGCAACCGCACTCGGCGCGCCGACTGACGGTCCAGCAGCGTCGCCAGCTTCACCGAAGCCGCTCCTCGCCCCAGCAAGTCATTCATCAGAAACTCCGCCGTTACGCCGGAGTGTACCAGGCCCTCAACTAGCAAAACATGCTGATCCCGAATATCCACCTCATGGCTGAAGAAGATCTCCTGCAGACCGCCCAAGTCGTCCCGGTATCGCGGTTTGATAAATGTACAGATCACTGGCACTTCGAGTTCCCGGACCAGATCGGCCAAGAAGATGAACCCATTCTCTAGAATCCCCAGGGCATGCACAGTCTTTCCCCGATAGTCATCCGAGATCTGCCGCGCCATCTCCAGCACCCGCTTCTGTATCTGCTCAGCCGGAATGATGACTCTTAATTTTTGCTCTGCTTCAGTCATAGTTTTTTCTTGATAGAAACTGTCATCCCGAGCGATTTTGCTTTGGTAAAAACTGTCATCCCGAGCGAAGAAGGTCATCCGCCTGGCGGACGATCTTCGCAGTCGAGGGACCTGCTGTCCCCGGCGTCGGAGATTTGAATCAGTACTCCGTTTCCATCCGTGGCCCGCAAATCCCGCCTCACCCCGAGTCCCATCACCCACACAATTTCATCCCCGCTCGCCACCAACGGCCACTTTTTTTTTCCATCACCAGTGATGTGCCGGTCCTGCAATAGCTCTTTGATCTTTTTAGGCTCCTTCGTATGCGAAGGCCAGAACCGTTCCCCCGCGTGCCAGTTTCGCACGATGAGGCCCCTCTGCGCGTGCTTCCAATCCAATAAGCGTTCGGGATTATACCCCTCGCCCGCTGAATCTACAGCCAACGCCTTCACCGTAATACCTGCTTCGGAAATCAGCACCTCTCCGGGCACTGAGAGCTCGTACCTGTAACCAGAAGGAGTCTGCGAAACGACTCCGAACCTGAGTTCTCCCTTTTGCAAGGAGACGGCCCAATCGCCAGGAAGACTACTGCGCGCGCCTTCCTCGCGCAAGGCAAGCACTTCCTCCACATGCCGAAACTCAAGACCTAGTCCCAGTGACTCGGCCGCCGCCCTTACTAGCCTCCGCTGCACAGCAAGTCCAAACTCGGCAAGCCGATTGCGGTGCAACTTTCCGCCGCGCTCCGTCCGCATCCAAACCAGTGGCAGCAATCGCATGACCTCGTCCTCCCAATATTCCTCTTCCCCGCGTGCGATCTTCGCCGCCTCCGCGAGCGCTTCGCGCACCGACGGATTTACATGCTCCTCAAGTCGCGGAAGGATCCCGTGCCGGATCCGGTTTCGGGTGTACCGCAAGTCCCGGTTGCTCGAGTCTTCCCGCCACGCCAGCCTGAGCTCACCCAGGTAGTCGATTAACCGCTCTCGCCGGACCGCCAGCAGCGGACGGACAACCGCCTTTGCTCTTGGCGACTGGTCTCGAGTCCGGCTGACAGCTGATGCCTGATAGCTGATAGCGACTTCCGGATAGATACCCGCCAGCCCCCTCGTCCCCGCTCCCCGGGCTAGCTTCATCAGCACCGTTTCGGCCTGGTCATCCAACGTATGCGCGGTCGCGATCCTATCCATGATCCCTTCGACCGCCTCGCGGAAAAATTCATACCGCAGCTCTCGCGCCGCTGCTTCCAGACTCAATTTTTTCTCCGTCGCGTACCCCTTCACATCCCGACTTCCGCAGATGACTTCCAGCCCGTGCGCCGCCGCCAGCTCGCGGACAAACTGCTCGTCAGCTTCCGATTCCTCAGCCCTCAGCTTGTGATTGAGATGAACAACGGAAAGAACAATCCCCAGCTCCTGTCGCAACTCCAGCAGGATTCGAAGCAGCGCCACCGAGTCCGCGCCGCCAGACACCGCCGCGCCCACGCGGTCTCCAGCCCGCAGCAGTTCATGCTTCCGGACATACCCCAGCACCGTTTGCGCCAGCTTGTGCACCGCTTAATGTTACATCCATGCCCATGTGGGTCGGACACTCCTGTCCGACAAAGGCCAGCCGCATCGAACAATTCCTACTACTGCGGGCTGGTCAGCGACAACTAAATTCCTGAGTTGCTGAATCCCATCAGCAAGTGGTACACAGGTTCCACGCAAAGTTCCGACATCTCAGCGTTCATGAATCAGGAGGCCCTATGAAGTCCATCCTTTGCGTTGTCGCTGCCGCTCTGTTTGTTTCGTTTTCCGCCTTTGCCCAAACCCCTGAGCCGAAATTCATTGCTGATACGTTGGTGGTCCAGGCCGAAGGCACTTATGAAGCCGACCCAGACCTCGCCACCATGGCTTTCCAGATTTTCTCGCAGGAGAAGGAGCTCAGAAAAGCCTACGACACCGCCGCTCAATCCATGCAGCGCATCGTTGATTTGGCAGACAAGAACAACCTCAAGAAAGAAGACGTCGTCACCGGCGTCCTAACCGTTTCGCCGTTCTATGAAGGCGATCGCAAGAAACGCGCCCGCTCCTATTCCGTGCAAGGCGAAATCAAACTGCGCATCCACGATTTCTCCAAGATCGGTCCGATTCTGGAAGGCACCGTCGAAGACGAAGTCACCGCTTTCCGCTCCCTGACTTATTCACTCTCCGATGAAGAGGCCGCCAAGAAGCAGGCGGTCGCAGAAGCCATGCGCCGCGCCATCGGACGCGCCATCATCGCGCTCGAGCAAAAGGGTCAGAAGCTGGGAGGATTGCGCTACATGAGTCTGGATGTGAAGCAGCTCTACGGAGTGGCCAATCTCGATTACACATACACGACCGAGTCGGCGGAGGTTGCGACATCGGAGGGCGGACTGTTCTCCCATAAGAAAGTGGCTCCGCCACCTCCACCGCCGCCGTCAAGGCCCGAGAAGATAACCGTCACGGCTAACGTGCAGTGCGCATTTCAGATCCAATAGGACGTTAGCCGAAATACCTCCGCCACTCTCCACTCTCCGCGACGCGCCGTATGTGCTGGTTCCTGTGCAGCAGTAGTCCGATCATATGCCGCTTAAGAATCAGCCTCTCGGCCAGTGATCCCAAGATTCCGAACGGCGCTTTGAATTGCATCACGTCCTTCATCAGTGTCGCGCCGTCGCCGGCTTCAAAGAAATGGTCGTGACAGAAACTACGAAAGCTGCCGCACACCATGTAATCCTGAAAATACCTGGGGCGATCGTACGCAGAGATGCGGCTGGTGTGGGTAATCGAGACGCCGAAGTGCCGGCCTTTCCATGTAACTTCCTGCTCCGGCCCGATCAGCCCCGACGTGACTCCGGCGATAGCTTGCTCACCGGTCCAGTCGGTCGAGGCCATGTGCAGATCAATGCTTCGCGCCAAATCAAAGCAGCGTTCGACGGGGGCTGCAATTCGCGTGAGCAGTTCGATGCGGATCATCCCATCAACCGGTTCAACTCCGCGTGTGGGATGGCCCCTTCGAGCGCGCGGTAAGTTCCGGCACTCTTCAATTCTTCTGCGATCCTTCGCGCGAGCCCCAGCGCTGCCCGCATCGGCCCCGATCCCAGACTGACCCGCGCCACACCGAGTTTCTCCAGTTCTGGAATAGTCGGCGATCCCGGTCCCGCCAAAATGTTCACCGGATGGCGCAACTCCCGCACCAGCCGGCCAATCGTCTCTTGATCCCGCACTCCCGGTGCGAATAGGCAATCCGCTCCGGAATCCCGAAATGCCGCCAGCCGCCGAAAAGCCTCGTTATATCGCTGCTCTGAAGGCCCGACTTCCAGCAGATAAACGTCCGTCCGCGCGTTCAACACAATCGGAACTCCCATCGCAGCCGCAGTTTCCCGCACCGCGGCAATCTTCTCAAGCTGCAGCGTCAAATCTGTCAGCGGATGCTCTACGTCATCCGTCCCATCTTCAAGATTCATTCCGACTGCTCCAGCCTCAATCACGCCTCGCGCCGTCCTGGCAGCATCGTCCGGACGATCTCCATAACCCGCCTCGATATCCGCACTCACCGGAACTTTAACGGCCGCCGCAATCCGCGCCACCACCACCAGCATCTCTTCCCGTGAGATCTTCTCCCCATCGGCATAACCCAAGCTGAATGCAATCCCCGCGCTGGTAGTCGCGATCGCCCCGATACCAGCCTCTTCAAAGATGCGGGCGCTGGCAACGTCCCACGCGTTCGGCAGCAGCAGAATCTTCGGCCCACGATGCATGGCGCTGAAAGCGCCAGCCTTAGCAGCCTGCGTTTCCGTACTCGACATTTTTCGCTCCTCCGCGGGCAAGTTTGCCCGTGTGGGTTGGACATTCATTCCGACAAGATTTCCGAGCGGGTGCCCCATCCTTGTCGCGATGTTTGCGACAGTTGTGCTTTTCTCCAGTCCTACGTCTTTCTGATCCTCTCCATAAACTTCCCGACGCTTACCACCGCCCGCCCCACGGTTCCCCGTCCAATCTCCTGCGCTTCATCTCGGGCCGTTACTTGAACGGTATAGAACTTTCCATCAAAACCTTCCACCACGGCCTCCGCTCTGATTCGCACCCCCTCCAGGCTCGCCGCCCGATGCTCAATATGAATCGCCGTTCCCACTGTGATCTCGTCGCCTTCGCAATAAGGCTGCACCGCATGAAACGCAGCCGTTTCCATCAGTCGGATCATATCCGGAGTGGAATAAACTGGCGGCAACTCCGGATGATGCGAAGTCAAAGTGTGCTTGAATTCGACCGTCTCCTCCGCCTCGCCGCGCGCGCCCGTGGGAACAGGTTTCATAGGCGTCAGCTGCAAAAACAAAGAACCAACGATTTCTATCGAAATCGCTGGCCCCGGGACTTCCTTCGTGTACCTTTGTACCCTTCGTGGTTGGTGCGCGCTTAGGCCGCCCGAGCCATCCGCTCCGCTTCAATCCCGTCAAGCGCCTTCCACAGCGCCTTGGCCGCGTTCTCTCCAGCATCGAGCGCTTTCTCGGCAGCCTTTGTATTCCCGCCTACGATCTTCGCAAGCTGGTGTTTCCAGATTCGCGAATGATAAATATCGGCAGTGGTATGCACCGTGAAATACTCGCAAGTCTTGTCGTCCGCGCCGTACACTTCCCGCAGCCCTCGCGCCTTTTCTGCCGACACTCGCGGTACCTGAGATTCGTAGGCATAAAACGCCGCCAGAGCTTCTTCCGGCGCCCCTTCGCTGGCCACGGAATGAAACCACCCAGTAAGCTCACTGATCTCCTTCACCGAAGCCTGACCACTCCTGCGTTCGCCACCCATGCCCGCAACAAAATCTAGCCAAAGCTCCGCATGGGAACGCGAACCATCCAGTCCCAGTTCTTCCCGCCGGTTCACCAACACAGCGCGGCGCAACTGGACATCTTCAACCCGCGCGCCAAATTCCCGCAAATACTCCGGAAACGCCTGAACATGATGAAAATAGTCCCGCCCGTATTCGCGCAGGTCTTCGTGAGTCAGTTCGCCAGCCGACCATGCCTTATAAAAAGGATGGCAAAGCAGGTCATACTTCGCAATGCGCGCATCCATCTGATCGAAAAACTCTTTGGTCGTCATTACCCCTCCGTCAACAGATGAATATACGAGGAACAATCCTGTGCCCGCAAGGTCAAAGAAAACAGGCGGCCGCGGATTGCACGAATCAACGCGGATCAAGAACAAGAAGAGTTTATCCGTGTTAATCCGTGGCCGTTTTTCTTTGCGAATTCTTCGCGTCCTTTGCGGTTAAAATCTTTTGCAGCCCCCTGCGCGGCGACCCCTGCGTTCCTTCCGTCCAGTTGTGCACTGCTCTCCATCCCGCTGCTATCCCTCGCCCAAACCGACCCGCACATCCCCGATGAAGTCCGCTACAAATCCGGCTACATCAACCCCGTCCCCAAGCGCGCTGATTTCACCTCCGCGGTTCAGGGCTGCCCTACTGCTTTCGGTCGGATGAAACCAGGCCATCAAAATCTGCAAGCATTTGTCGGACAAGAGTGTCCGACCCACACGAGCCTGTAAAATAGAAGTCCCATGCAGTTCACTGAACAATTCGATATCGTCATCGTCGGAGCCGGACACGCCGGCTGCGAGGCCGCCGTCGCCTGTGCCCGCATGGGCTTGAAGACCGCGCTCTACACTCTGAACGTTGACCTCATCGCGCAAATGTCCTGCAACCCCGCCGTCGGAGGCATTGCCAAAGGCCATCTCGTCCGCGAAGTGGACGCACTCGGCGGCATCATGGGTGAAATTACCGACGCGGTTGGAATCCAATTCCGCCTGCTCAATACTTCCCGCGGCCCCGCCGTCTGGTCTCCCCGCGCCCAATGCGACAAGCAAGCCTATCGCCTGAAGATGCGCGAAGTCCTCGAATCGCAGCCCAATCTGCAGATCAAACAGGCGGAAGTGGCGGATCTAATTCTGGAGAGCAGCCGTCAGCGGGAAGGGCACGACTTTAGTCGTGCCGAACAAGTCGCAAATGGGGATGCGGCTTCAGTTGCTGGGGATGCTCTTGGCCAACGACCAACGACCAACGACCAGCGACGGGTTTGGGGTATCAAACTCCGTGACGGCCGCACCGTCGGCGCCCACGCCGTCATCATCACCACCGGCACTTTTCTCAACGGACTTATCCACTGCGGCGAACAGCAATATCCCGCGGGCCGATCCGGCGAACCCGCAGCCGTTCTGCTCGGCGAGGCCCTCAAAAAGCTCGGCCTGCGCGGATGTCGCCTGAAGACCGGAACTCCTCCGCGCCTGGATGGTCGCACCATTGATTGGTCGAAGTTTCAAGTTCAACCCGGCGATCCCGATCCCACGCCCTTCAGCTTTCGCACTAAGCGCGTCGCCCATCACGATTCTCAGGTTCCCTGTTATATCGCCTGGACCACAACCGAAACCCATCGCATCATCCGCGAGAACGTGCACCGTTCGCCGATGTACAGCGGCCAGATCCAATCCATAGGCCCGCGCTACTGCCCTTCGATTGAAGACAAGATCGTCAAGTTCCCCGACAAAACTACGCACCAGCTGTTTCTCGAGCCTGAGGGCCTGAATACGCACGAGATTTACGTCAACGGCATGAGCACCTCCTTGCCGGTAGAAGTCCAGCTTGCGATTCTAAAGTCCGTTCCCGGCCTCGAAGCTGCAGAAATGCTGCGCCCCGGTTACGCCATCGAGTACGACGCCATTGATCCAACCGAACTCGAGCGCACCCTCGAAACCAAGCAAATCGCCGGCCTCTTTCTCGCCGGGCAAATCAATGGCACCTCAGGGTACGAAGAAGCCGCCTGCCAAGGCCTGATGGCCGGCATCAACGCCGCGCTAAAAGTGAAGAACGAACCGCCGCTCATCCTCGACCGCACCGAAGCCTACACCGCGATCCTGATCGACGACCTGATTTCTAAAGGCACGAACGAGCCTTACCGGATGTTCACTTCGCGCGCCGAGTTCCGCCTCCACCTGCGCATAGACAACGCCGACCGCCGCCTCACTCACCACGGCCGCCGCATAGGTTTAATTGACGACAATGCCTGGGATGATTTCGTCGCTAAGCAAGAACGCCAAGAAAAGATGAAGCAGTTGCTGGAAAAAACGAAGCTCACCACGGAGATGACCGCGTATCTCCGCCTCCAAGATGCGGGTGTAGGGGCAGGTGCCCCCACCCGCCCCACCGCTGATAGTGGAACCCTCCACACCGCTCTAAGCGGCGCGCTCGGTTCAGCGCTAGCCCAACTCCTGAAACGTCCCGAAATCACTATCGAGCATCTAGTCCCCATCCTTCGCAACCAAGCGCCCGAATTTTTCGCGGCTGCTCTTGCCAACGATGAACGACCAATGACTGACGACGGGGTTTCTTCCGTCCTGCGCAACCAACTCAAATCCGTCGAAACCGAAATCAAGTACGAAGGCTATCTCCAGCAGCAGCACCGCGCCATCGAGCGCCTGAAGAAAGCCGAGCAGCGCCACATCCCCGAATGGTTTGACTACAAATCCGTCAGCGGGCTCTCCCGTGAAATGCAGGAGACGCTTACCAAAATCCGTCCCCGCACCATCGCTCACGCCTCCCGCATCCCCGGCGTAACACCAGCTGCGGTTTCTCTAGTGAACGTGTACATCGAGATCCAAGGCAAGCGGCGCCAGCAAGCCACCGTGGTTTGAAATATGTCTTCTTTTTATACTTATCTGCCTTCGCCCATCGGATCGCTTTTGCTTGCAGCGGACACCGCCGGACTTCGCCAGATCACCTTCCCGAAGAACGGCAGTCCGGAGTCCCCGCAGCCCGGCTGGATCGAAGATTCATCCGCTTTCCTAGAACCCATCCGCCAACTTCGCGCCTATTTCGCCGGAGACCTAGAAACCTTCAATCTCCCGCTTGCGCCCCAAGGCACGCCGTTCCAACAGGAAGTTTGGAAAGAACTTTGCAAAATTCCCTACGGCGAGACCATTTCCTACGGCGAACTCGCAAAACGCATCGGCAACTCAAAAGCTTCCCGCGCAGTCGGATTAGCCAACGGCTCCAATCCTATTCCGATCATCATTCCCTGCCATCGCGTGATCGGCTCGAACGGCAAGCTCACCGGCTATGGCGGCGGCTTGCCCATTAAGGAAAAACTTCTCGCACTCGAACGCCGCCAACTTCGCTTGTTGTGATTCTCAGGTCAACCGCTCCAAACCTAGTCGCCGCTGTCATTCCTGCTAATATGTCCGCACATGTCCGAGCCATCGCCACTCGACCAGACCGTAACCCACTACCGCATTCTGAACAAGCTCGGTGGTGGCGGCATGGGCGTGGTTTACAAGGCGGAGGACACCCAGCTCGGCCGCTTCGTCGCTCTGAAGTTCTTACCCGACGACGTCGCCGGAAACCAGCAGGCATTTGAGCGCTTCCGACGCGAAGCCCGTGCTGCATCGGCGCTGAATCACCCCAATATCTGCACCATCTACGAAATTGGCGAGCACCAGGGCCGTCCTTTTATTGCCATGGAGTATCTCGAGGGAAAAACTCTACGCGAGGCTATCTTCGGACGCCGGCTTGAATTCGAGCGCCTTCTCGATTTCAGCATCGAAGTTGCCGATGCCCTCGATGCCGCTCACAACAAGGGAATCGTCCATCGCGACATCAAGCCGGCGAATCGCTTCATCACCGAGCGCGGCCACGCCAAAATTCTCGACTTCGGTCTGGCGAAGATGAATCCTGTAGCAGCTGCGCAGGCCGAGTTCGCGCCAACCGTTACCGAAGAACATCTAACCAGCGCCGGCAGCACTTTGGGAACTGTAGCCTACATATCCCCGGAGCAGGCCTTGGGCAAGGAACTCGACGCCCGCACCGATTTGTTTTCTTTTGGCACGGTCTTGTATGAAGCAGCAACCGGAGTGCTGCCCTTCAGGGGTGACACCGCGGCCGCCATTTTCGATGCGATTCTCAATAAAGCTCCGGCTTCGGTGACCCGCGCCAATCCCGATCTTCCGCCGGATATGGAGAGAATCATTAACACGGCCCTGGAAAAGGATCGCGAGGTCCGCTACCAGAGCGCCGCTGAATTGCGCGCCGAATTGAAGCGTCTGAAGCGAGACACGAGTTCCGGTAAGTTGACGGCCGCCACTCCCGCCGCGGTGATCGCCGTCCGTTCGAAGAAACCGATTGCGTTGTGGACCGCGGGCATTGCCGCGGTTGTGATCCTGGGGTTGATTGCCTTCCGGTTCCTTGTGCCAATGTTGCCGCCCGGGGTCACCGGCTCAACCCAGATCACTCACGACGGCAAAGGAGGCTGTTGCACTGTCACCGACGGCTCCAGGATTTACTTCAACCGTTTCACATCAGAAGGGGGGCCTTCGCTGGTCCAGGTAGCTTTGAATGGCGGCGAGATCCTTGAAATTCCTAATCCCGTGAAGGGCTCCCGCATTATGGATATCTCGGCGGACCACTCCCAGCTCCTTATCGCCTCAGGCGGAGAGGACGGCCTGAACAGTCTCCTCTGGACGGTACCGTTGCCGGCAGGCTCTCCCCGCCGATTGGGAAGCATCACTGCGGACTCCCGATACGGCGCAAAATGGTCACCCGATGGGCAGAGTTTAGTGTTTACCAAAGCTCCGAGCTCTGGCTGGCGAATGCCGATGGCAGCCACCCGATTCGCATTGCGACCGTCCAGGGCCGCCCGACATCAGCCGTGTTTTCTCCCGATGGCAAGCGGATTCGATTTACCCAGGTTGACGACGCATCCCATACCTATGCCCTCTGGGAAGTCCGGCCCGACGGCTCCAATCTCCATGCGCTGTTGCCAGGCTGGCACACGCCGCCGCATGAGTGCTGCGGCATCTGGACGGCGGATGGCCGCTATTACCTTTTTCAGAGCACGATTCGCAACGACAGTTTTGGCGATGTCTTCGTTTTGCCGGATTCGCCCAGTCTCTTTCGCAAATCTGCAACTACCCCTGTGCAGTTGACCTTTGGACCGCTGACATTCGAAATTGGCGGCATCACTTTGGACGGCAAGAAACTGTTGGTGGGGGGCTATGATCAGCGAGGCGAATTGGTGCACTACGATCCCGCGTCAAAACAGTTCGTTCCATTCCTCGGAGGTCTTGCTGCATTCGACGTGGCATTCTCACGCGACGGCAAGTCGATCGCCTATGTCAACCTCCTGGATAACACACTATGGACCAGTCGGCCAGACGGTACCGAGCGGATTCAGCTGACCTACCCTCCCGATCATGCCGCGCTCCCGCGCTGGTCTCCGGACGGGAAACAGATTGCCTACATGGGGTCGCAGCTGGGAAAGCCCTGGAAGGCTTACGCGATTTCGGCGCAGGGGGGCACGCCTGAGGAGTTGGTGCCTGGGAACATATCCGAAGGCGACCCCGCCTGGTCTCCCGACGGCACCCGCATCGTGTTTTCTACCGGCATGCCATTCCTAGGACAAAAATCTGAGATCAGAATCATGGATGTGAAAACGCGGCAGATCTCAACTGTTCCCGGTTCCAGCGGCCTCTTCAGCCCGCGATGGTCTCCCGATGGCCGCTATTTGGCCGCTCTCGATTTCCGAGAGACTTCAAAGACACTCTACATCTTCGATTTTCAGACCGGCAAGTGGTCCGACTGGGTGACCGATCCTCTCGCGGTGGAATATCCCGCGTGGACATCGGACAGCCACTACGTGGAGTACTCAACCGATGCCGAAATCAAGCGGATTAAAGTCGGCGAAACTCATCCGGAAACGTTATTTAGCACCAAAGGATTTCACCAATACTTCACTCCGGATTTCGGCACCTGGACCGACAATGCCACCGACAACTCCCGCATGTTTCTTCGCGATGTGAGCATACAGAACCTCTACACACTCGACGTGGACTTCCCGTAAGACAGAAGTTAGAAGTCAGAATGTAGAAGTGAGAAGTAAGAGCGCAGACCAAGAACCGGAGTGATTCCCGTGCGGTCACTGCTGCATTCTGACTTCTAACTTCCGACTTTTCTTCATACCCTCGCACAGCCTCTTCGGTTACCATAAATTCGGTTATCATAAATGATCCACATTGCATCTAAACTCATAGCCATGAAGAACGCACTCCTGTTTCCCCTAGCCCTGCTCCTGTTGAGCTCTCTTGCTACAGCCCAAGATCCTGTTCTTCTCCGGCCCCCCAAAGGCGCACAGGTCGCTATTATTGTGTTCGAAGATCTGCAGTGCCCGAAGTGCCGGCAAGACGCGGCGCTGGTCGCGAACGCAGGCAAGACCTACAAAATCCCCGTCGTCCGCCACGACTTTCCTTTGCCCATGCACAACTGGTCCTACAACGCTGCCATCATCGCGCGATATTTCGACACCCATTCCAAGGAGCTCGGTAACCAGTTCCGCGATTACATCTTTCAGCATCAGCCCGAAATCACGCCCGACAGTCTGCAAGGCTTCGCGCAGAAGTTCGCCACCGAGCACAAAGTTGATTTGCCGTTCGTAGTTGATCCGCAGGGAAAATTCGCCGCGCTGGTGAATGAGGACAAAGACCTAGGCCGCCGAGTGGGAATCCAGCACACCCCGACCATCTATGTAGTTAGCGGCAAACCCCAAGCCAAGCCCTTCGTTGAAGTCCAGAACCCCGACAGCCAGCTCTACCAGACCATCGAAGCCATGAAGAACGAGTAGGAATTGAACGCGACCAGGTCTCGCCACGCCGAATCGTGACCGTTTAGCCGCGCTCGAACGCGTGCTTTTTCTCCAACTCTGCCAGTGCGTTCTGCATGTCGCCTTCAAATTTCTCCGCTTGCGCCATCAAAATCGCATTCGCCGACGCCCGTTCATCCTCCATCGTCATTAATCCATCTTCGGCCAGCTTTCGGGCCAGCTCCAGCACATGCTCGGGCGTAGTCTCTACATAGAGGGCCTCGGTCGGATCGCCAATCCAAGCCGCGCTCTGCGTTAGCCGTCTCTGCCAGAAGACCTTGCGCGCGATCAGCAGCGAAATATCTTCGTCGCTGGCTTTGCCGAATACCCATTTATTGCGCTTGAAATTGTAATGCCGGCTGGAAAACTGCACCGGAACCAGCTTTCCCGATTTCACAAATTCCAACTGCCGCCGGTCCACGTTGTAGCGCAGCGAATTGATCACCGGAGCTTCCGCATCCTTCGGCTCCAGCGACGGCAGCACCTCGCGCACGGTTGCCGACAGATTCACCGACACCGGCGCATGTAACCCTTCCAAGCCTCCCAGCTTGATGTCCCCATGCAGAACCCAAAAGTCCGCGCCCGATCCCGACTTGTGAAACGGCCATTTCAGTTCGATCAGCAACGGAATGCCGGTTAGCGTCACGTAAACCCGGCTGCTTGTCTGCCTGGGCTCGTATGGGTCGGACACTCCTGTCCGACGCTCTTGATCTTGACTCATTGCTGAGTTACTCCCCGCGAAATCTCGAAAGTGAATTCTACACAAAAAGAGAGAGCGGCCAACTCGGCCGCCCATACTGGTGATGGACTTTGGTTTGTTTTTATCGTCCCGCCGTAGCCGCCGCTGCGCGAACTGGCAAGCCGCCAATCTTCTCCATCAACCGCTCGATGCTTTCGCCGGTGTCGATGTTTCCGTCCACGTAAGGATGCCGCGACCCATCAGTGTGCATCACCAGCACCCGGGTTCCGGCGTGCGCCCTCTTGGCCATATAAGGAAGATGGTGCCGGTCGTCCCGCGTGAGCGTAGCTCCAAGAACCACCAGGTCAAAGCTCTCGCGCTTCAGCGCGTCCAGCACTCCGGCTCGCCCCACCGCGATCTGCACTTTATAGCCTGCCTTCTGAAGCGACTCGGCCTGCGCGGCCAACATTTCCTCGTTCAATTCGCCGTACAGAACTTTCGACCACCCGCCCGATTTGGACATTTTGGGACCTCTTCTCCCTGTACGAAATTAGCAATGTCCCTCGGGATTGAAAACGTAACCGAAGACCACGCCCAAGTGGGGAGAACGGGTTGTTGGCTATTGGCTCTTGGCTCTAGCCATTGGTCCGGAAAAGAGGTGTCGCTGCACCTGGCTCTCGGCAAGAGCCAAGAACCAAGAGCCAACAACCACCTTTGAGTGTTACATTATTGCGGTGAGAAACTCCGCCCTGAGGGTGTTCTTCTTCCCGTTAGCCGCCGTCGCAATGACTGCGGCCGGCAGCGTGGCCCAAGACCCGCAAACCGCTTACTGCAATTACGAAGATGGCAATCAGGTGAGCATTCAATACCGCACAACCGTTAAAGAGGTGCCGAAGAACGGCCGGGTCTGGTCTCCCGGTATGACCCTCTACGTCCAAGTTCCCCTGAAGCTTGGGAATTCTGAGATCCCTCTGGGCGCGTACACCGTGTATCTGATCCCCGGCGGCAAAAGCTGGACCCTGATCGTCAACCGCAACGTATCCGCCGGCGCTCCTTACAATTCAGCACAAGACGTAGCCCATGCCTCCATGGAGATCGGCGAAATTCCCGATCCCACCAAGGAACTGGAACTTTCTTTCGCCCACATGAGCGCGAAGCAATGCAGCCTCCGCGTTTACTACCAGAAGACCGGAGCCTTCACCGATTTTCTGGAAAAAAACTAAGACTTGATGGTCAACGACGAAAGTGTCAGCGACGAATGACCACTGCCCAATGACCAACGACTGCTCTGTCCCATGATCGATTCCACCATTTCGCACTTCAAGATTGTCCGTGAGATCGGCAGCGGCGGCATGGGCATCGTCTATGAAGCCGAAGACAGCTAGCCGTTTCCTCTTCACGATCCGACGTTTCCACCAGCGCCCAGATCACATCCGCTCCGGACTCAGTTATTCTCGCCGAAGCCAAGCGTCACAAACTACGTCTTATCCTTCTTCCGGTCATGACTGCCCTGCTGATTGCGGCTTTCGGTCTCTACAAACATTTTTCTTCCAGCGGAGCGACGCTCAATCCCCTTGCCATGCAGATTTCCAAGCTCACCGAGAACGGCGGAGCCGTAGCCGGCGCCATCTCTCCGGACGGCCGCTACGCGGCCTTCGTCAAGCGCGGCGACCAGCAGAGCCTTTGGGTCAAGCAGATTGCTACTGGCAGCGAAGCCCAGGTAGTGCCGCCGGGGCCTGGCTGGTTTATGAACCTCCGTCCGACTTTTTCTCCTGACGGAAATTACATTTACTACGAGCACAGCGATCCCCAGAACGAAGATGAAGCTGTCCTGTACTCAGTTCCCAGCCTCGGCGGTACACCGCAACCCATTCTTGACGATCTGATGACGCCGGTCGCATTCTCCCCGGATGGTAAGCAGATGGCCTTTGCCCATTTCGATGCGGGCAGCGGCAAGAAACCTCAGCTGGTGATTGCCGGAAGCGACGGCAGCAACCGGCATGTTATTGCCGAACGCGACGCTTTGGCGGCGAACAATTCTTCTCTCTCGTGGTCCGGAGACGGCAAGTTCATCGCCGTCGCGCAATACCAACTTACAAAAGAGAGCCTCAGCTCCGTGCTCATCTTCACCCCCAACGGCGCGCTGGTGAAATCCTTCCCCTATCCGTTCCTGGTGGATGGCATCGCCTGGTTGCCCGATTCGAGCGGGATGTTCCTGCAGTGCCGTTCCCGCGAGATGAACCTCCGCGGCCAAATCAAGTTCCAGCCTTACCCCTCTGGGCCCGTGCAGAACATCACCAATGATTTAAACCAATACCGCAATATTACGGTTACCGCTGACGGCAAAGCTCTAGCGACGGTCCAGGAACAATCGTCCGCAGCGGTGTACATGGGGAATGCGCCTGCGAAATGGCCTGATGAAATCAAGGTAAGTTCGTCCCCTGTGACTCCAGGACAAGCAGAAGGAGAATGGCTACAGTAGGGCAGCGATGGGAAGGTCTACTTTAACGATGAAGAGCTCCATACCTTTCGCATGAACCCCGACGGCAGCTCCCGCGTCCAGATTCCCGACCGCGAAACCAGTGCATTCTATGCTATTTCCTGCGGCCCCGATGCTGCGGTTTTTGCGCTGCTGCGCGACAACAACTTGAATCTTTTCCGCCAGAGCTCCGGCACTGCCGAAATGAAGCAGTTGACATTCGAACGAGACGCGGAGAACCCGGTTTGCACTAAGGATGGCAAGTCCGTTTATTACATCGATTACTTTGAATCTTCATTGAAGCGGGTCTCGACCGTGACCGGCGTGTCCGAGGTAGTGGCGCAAGGCTGGGGCAATGGCGCATCGTTGTCGCCCGATGATAAGCGGATGGCCTTTCTTCAGTATGGAGAGCACAAAACTACCCTTGTGGTTCAAGACCTGGATGGCGGGAACAAGATCTACCTGTCGTCGAGTAAAGTCGTCCGCCGCCCGGACTGGGCGCCGGACGGGCGTGCACTCATTCTCGATAAGGCAACCGGCGCCGGCTCGAACCTCTTCTATCAGCCGCTTGATGGCAGCAAGCCGACGCAACTCACGCACTTCGGTACCGAGCCGCTACAGGTTGTAGCATACTCATTCTCGCCCGATGGCAAGCAGATCGCCGTCACCCGCGCCCGCGTGAACGACTCTGACGTGGTCATGTTCAGCAATTTCCGCTGACGCCTGCCAAACAAAAAGCTCTGTCATCCCGAGCGAAGCCGAGGAACCTGCTTTTTGCTTGCGCCACCGCGCACTCAGCCTCCATCGTGAACAGGGCTTAAAATGAATCTTTCATGAAAGCCGCCATCCTCACTTCGCCCCAGCCAATCGCGGATCGCCCTCTTCGAATCGAAGATGTCCCCGCTCCCGAACCTATCCCCGGCCATGTTCTCCTTCGCGTCCTAGCCTGCGGAGTCTGCCGCACCGACCTCCACATCGTCGAAGGCGAACTACCGCCTCTCCACCTGCGGGTTATTCCGGGACACCAGATCGTCGGCGAAATAGTCGAAGTAGTCAAACCTCGTGTGGGTCGGACACTCTTGTCCGACCAGCTAGCGCCCAACACTCGCGTTGGCGTCTCATGGCTGAGCGGAACCGACGGAACTTGCCCGTACTGCCGCCGCGGTGAAGAAAACCTGTGCGACTCCCCAACCTTCACCGGCTACACCGTCAACGGAGGCTACGCCGAACACGCTCTCGCTCGCGCCGATTTTGTGTTCCCAATTCCTGTCGGTCTCGACGATCTCCACGCCGCTCCTCTCCTGTGCGGCGGAATCATCGGCTTCCGCAGCCTCCGCGTCGCCGGCGTCAAGAAAGGCGACCGCGTCGGCCTCTTCGGATTCGGCGCTTCCGCGCATCTAGCCATCGCTGTCCTCCAAACCTGGAATTGTGAGGTTTACGTTTCCACCCGAGGCGAATCTCATCGCCAGCTCGCAACCTCGCTTGGAGCAACCTGGGTTGGAGGAGAAAAAGACCGTCCGCCCGTTGAACTCGATCGCGCCATCACCTTTGCTCCCAGCGGTGACGTCGTCATCGCGGCGCTCTCCAGCCTGCGCAAAGGCGGCGTGGTTGCGATCAATGCCATTCACCTCGACCGCATCCCCGAATTCGACTACGACAAGTTGCTCTGGGGTGAACGCCAGATTCGCAGCGTCACCAACATGACTCGCGCCGACGCCCGCGACTTCCTACAACTGGCAAGCGAGATCAATCTCCGTCCAAAAGTGACCCGCTTTTCGCTCGACCAGGCAAATGAAGCCTTGGCCGCGGTAAAGAATGATGCGATTGACGGAGCTGCCGTAATCGTTCCTTGAGGTGAGCCTCCCGCCTTGCCCCCCTGTTCTTTGGAGGATGTAGCCGGCCCTGAGCGCAGTGGAAGGTGCACCCCATTCCTCCCCCGTTGCCCCCTCTGTTATCCTCCCTGGTTCCCTAGATCACAGATTTTCCACTTCCCTACATTCTGCTCCGTGCTCCGCACCCAGCGATGGGGTAGCCATGGCCTGACGGCTCCACTTTTACCATCTTGGTTCACACACCTGTTGCTTTCACATCTGCCTGAACAAGCGAGGACCCTAATCGTGATGCTCATGCTGGTGATTATCATGATCCCCATGCCCTCTTCCGCGATCATGATCCCGCCAGTGGTGGTTGTCGTGGTCCTCGCGGTCCCAATGTCCTTCGTGCAGAACCCAGCCTTCGCGGTAGTGGTCGTAATGCGCATGCGTCCAGTACGCACCTTCAAACGGAGGACGCTCCCAGTGTCCCCGCACCCATCTGTAACGGTGACCTACTGGTTGCCAATATCCCTCGATCCAGACGAAGCCCGAGCTGGGAGGAGGACCCGGCTCTTCATAAACCACCGCCGGCGGCGGGGTCCCGATGTACACCGAAATCTGCGCCGAAACAGGCGTGACCACAGCGGCTGTGAGCAGTACGCCATACATCCAATCCAGTCTCATTTTGGTCTCCTTTTCAGAGTTTCTGATGTCAAACCATGAGGACGAGTGGCGACGCTTTGTCGTGAGTATAGCGCTCGATACAAACATCATGGTCGCGCGTTTTCCACACGCTACGTGCCTTTACCGCTGTGTCAGTGCGAGACCTGAATCTGCTTCCCCGCCGCCGACCCGCTGTCCAATCTGCCCGTTCTCAATGCGTCTGGCGAACCAACGAAAAAGAAACGTCGCCGCAACCCCTCCTGCAAACTGCGCCAGCACAAACGGCAAAACGTCAGCGGGACGAATCCCGGAAAACGTGTCGCTCAGCGACCTGGCAATTGTCACTGCCGGATTCGCGAATGATGTGGACGCGGTGAACCAGTACGCCGCCATGATGTAACTCCCCACTGCAAACGGCACCGCTTTCGGACGTGACCGCAAGCATCCCCGAATTACGCACATGAATCCGAAGGTGGCTACGAATTCGCTCAACACCTGTGCCGGCCCGCTGCGCGCGTGGCCTGAAAAAGATACCAGAGCCAGTGCGAACATCGCATGCGCCAGCATTGTTCCCGCAACCCCGCCCAGTACCTGCGCGACAATATAGGCGGAAACCTCGCGCCACGCCAGTCCGCCTTCGATGGCATCGGCCAGCGAAACCACAGGATTGAAATGGGCACCGGAAACGGGTCCGAACGCAAGAATCAAAGCCACCAGCGCCGCTCCCGTGGCGACGGTGTTCGCGAGCAGGGCCAAAGCTGCACTGCCGCCCGCGAGCCGTTCGGCCATGATTCCGGAACCGACCACTGCTGCAACCAGAAAAGCGGTCCCAAGGAACTCCGCCACTGCTCGCATTCGCAAATTCGATTTCATTGCTGGCCGATCTTCTCGACTTCTTTCTTCAGGGCCAGCCTGTCAATGGACGCCAGGGGCAGAGACAGAAACAGGCCAATACGCCTCTCTAGGATCGAAAGTGCATCGCGATAGGCGCGTTCAACCTCCTGCGCCGATCCTTCAACCGCCGCGGGATCGGGAACGCCCCAGTGCGCAGTCATCGGCTGCCCCGGCGAGATCGGGCAAGCCTCTTTCGCCGCGTTGTCGCATACCGTAAAAACAAAATCCAGCGTGGGCGCGCCCGGCTCGGCGAATTCCTCCCAACTCTTGCTCCGCAAATCCTGCGTCGGAATCCCAGCCGCGGCAAGCCGTTTGAGCGCCTCAGGCCGCACCGCACCCGACGGATGGCTCCCCGCGCTGTACGCCGTGAACCTCGGCTTGCCCTTGAAGTTCAGAATCGCCTCCGCCATGATGGACCGCGCCGAGTTTCCGGTGCATAGAAACAGAACGTTGTAGTGATCTTTCATGCTCTCCTTCGCGGACCTTCGTGTCCTTCGTGGTCCGCCTTTTCAGCCCAGAACAGATTACTGACAGCACGCCGGGCCACAGCAGACCGGACTCGCCGGCTTAGCCGCTCTCACAAACGCGCTCATAAACTTCCCGTCCACTTGCGGCGCGATCGCCTCCACGTCAACTCCTGCGGACGACAAGAACTCCCGCGCATCTTCTAGGCGATAAACGCGTGTCGGCTCAATGCTGATCTGCTCAAAACCCGCGGTCGCAAGCTTCTCTCGATATTCGCCTTCATCCAGAGCTCCCGCTACGCAGCCCACCCACAACAGCACGCTCTTCCGGATGTCATCATTGATCGCGCCTCGTGTAACCACGTCCGACACCGCAAACCTTCCACCTGGCTTCAATACGCGAAATGCTTCCCGCAGCACCCGGCGTTTGTCGGCAGAAAGATTGATCACACAATTCGAAATGATCACATCCACGGAATTATCCGGCAGCGGGATGTGCTCGATCTCGCCCTTTAGAAACTCAACGTTTTCCGCTCCCGCTTTACGCTTGTTCTCGTTCGCGAGAGCCAGCATCTCGTCGGTTATATCGAGGCCGTATGCCTTGCCGGTTGACCCGACCCTCTTGGCAGAGAGCAGCACGTCAATCCCACCGCCGGAACCGAGGTCGAGCACAACCTCGCCAGGATTGAGTTGAGCCAACGCCGTCGGATTCCCGCACCCGAGCGATGCCAGCATCGCCTCTTCGGGCAGTTGGCGCATTTGCGCAGCATCGTAAAGATTGGAAGTGATCGGATCGCACCCCAACCCGCTTGCAGCCGTCGCCCCGCAGCAACCGTTACCGCCGCTCTTCACTCGCCGCGCCGCCTCCCCGTATTTCTCTTTCACTACTTGCCTTACGTTGGTGGTTTCCACAGTGCCCCCTTTACCGGCAGAGAATTTTATGTGGCGGCAGCCGCCTTCCGCTGTCCGCCGAACCGCACGTCGGATGATTTGCTTACAACAAGGGGCTCCGCACCCTCCCTCATGTACAAATCTGAACAATGTCCTGCGGCCGCACTGCCTGATTGCGCGTGCAACACTCCGCATACAAGAACTGCAACAATTCCTGCAATGCGTCAGTGTTTGCCGAGTAGCGCAAGAATGTGCTCTCCCGCTGCACTCGCACCAGGTCTTCATTCTTAAGCTTGTCCAAGTGATGAGATAGAGTCGAGTTCGGGATTCCTAGCTCTTCCTGTATTTCCCCCACCACGAGTCCGCCTGGATGCGCGGACAACAGCAGTTGCATAATCCGCAGCCGCGCTTCCGTCGCCATCGCTGAGAACATGTCGGCGTATTTCGGAACCCGCTCGGGCGATATCGCCTGCTGCATATTTCTATATTTGCAGAATTATAGATACATGTCAAGTATGGAGTTAATTTTATAGCCCCTCGTTGTCCAAATCGACACTAATTTTCCACTTTAGCTGGTTTTCTAGGTCAGAATCGATCTAATGCCTGGCAGTCAGCGCTAAATTAACACCAAACCTTCCCACTTTTTATTCTATTGATTACCCACCGCGCTGGGTGTGCTCGCTCCGGCTATTGCTTGCTCGCCTCACCAGATGCGGCTTCGTCTCAAACGCTTAAAATCGGCTACAATGCGCGATGTCGTATGACGCCGGATCGTGTAGCCGAGCTTCTTTCCCCGTTCTTGGAAGATGCGCACTTGTCCGCGTCGCATCTGGGTCTGATCGCAACCTATACCGATCTGCTGATGAAGTGGAATGCTCGCATAAACCTGACCGCAGTTCGCGACCCGGAAACAATCGTGGCGCGTCATTTCGGCGAGTCCCTCTTCGCAGCCAAACATCTCTTCCCCATTCCCGCAACCAATCAAAGTGCGATTGACGTTGGATCGGGTGCAGGATTCCCAGGCCTTCCTCTCAAAATATGGAGCCCGGCGCTGGCTCTGACGCTCGTCGAGGCCAACCAGAGAAAGGCGGTGTTTCTTCGCGAAGTCGTCCGTACCTTGGGTCTGTCCGGAGTAAATGTATTCGCAGGCCGAGCCGAGCACATTTCCGAGCAGGCTGACGTGGTAATTCTAAGAGCGGTCGAGAGTTTTGAGCATATTCTGGCGATCGCGCACAACTTGATCGCGCCGAAAGGCCGGATCGCCATTTTGATCGGTATGTCGCAGGTTCAGACCGCAACATCGACCCTAAGCGACATCAGATGGCGCGATTCAGTACCGCTTCCCCAATCGCATAGCCGGAGCCTTCTCGTCGGGCAATTGGCCTAAAGAGCCCCCAATGTTCCACATGGAACGCCAGGCCGACTTGCTGCAGCCCGCGCGATGTTCCACGTGGAACACTAACTGGTTTGGAAAAATGGGTCCGATTCCTCCGCAAACCTCTCCAAATCAAGCAATAAGAACTCCCCAGTGCATGCACCGCAATCCGGCATTGCTAATAACGCTTTTCCGAACTATGCTGCGATCAAGTCTCTGAGTTCTCCCAAAATCTCAATGGCCCGCATTATCGCTGTTGCCAATCAGAAGGGCGGCGTCGGTAAGACTACGACTGCCATTAATCTTGCGGCCTCGCTCGCTGCCGCCAGCCTGAACACGCTCTTGGTGGATTGCGATCCTCAGTCAAATTCCACCAGCGGCCTGGGCCTTGTCAAAGATCCTGAGAGAAACAGCATTTACAAGGTACTCATCGGCGAGTGCGATGCTCTGAGCGCTGTACAGCCAACCGCACTCGGTCATCTGTTTTTGCTGCCGGCGCATAAAAATCTCATCGGAGTCAACTTCGAGTTAGTCGATGCCGAAAACAGGGAATTCCGCCTTCGCGACGCGCTAACTCCGCTTCGTGACCGCTTCAACTTCATTGTCATCGATTGTCCTCCGGCTTTGGATCTCCTCACCTTGAACTCTCTGGTCGGTGCCGACTCGGTCCTCATTCCCATGCAGGCCGAGTATTTCGCGCTGGAAGGTATCTCCGAGTTGCTCGACACCATCGAGCGGATCCGCGCTGGGCTGAATCCATCGCTCGAAATCGAAGGCGTGGTCCTAACCATGTTCGACGAGCGCACGAACCTGGCCCAGCAAGTCACCGCGGAGCTGAAGCGATTCTTCGGGGAAAAAGTTTTCGCTACAACGATTCCTCGCAACGTGCGCCTGGCCGAGGCCCCGAGCCACGGCAAGCCAGTAATTCTGTACGACGATCGTTCACGAGGGGCCGAGAGCTATGTTCAACTAGCGAAAGAAATCATCGCTAAGAATATGCCGGAATTCGACGCTTTTGCCGAGGCTGCGCAGGCGGAATCGTCCGACCAGACCGGCGAAGGGGAAGAGAAGCAAGTGGTAAATGCTCCGCGCTGGCGGCGATGGCGGGAACGCAACAAACTGATCACCATGGATTTGAAAAGTTGAGATATCTTTAAGATATAACTATTTTGCCAGCTATATCTTTGGAGGAAACGTGGCTGCTATCGAGGAACAGAAGGCGCCCGAAAAACGTCGGGCGTTAGGCCGCGGATTGGATTCGCTTTTGCCGTCCGGGCCTCGCGTGCTTACGGCCACGGCGCCAGCAGTCATGCCTCCGCCGGCGCCGACTCCAACGCATGTGGCCGAGATGCAGGCGCGCGCCGAAGGCGATGCCGTCGAGCAGATCCCGCTCGACTTGATTGACGAAAACCCCTACCAGACGCGGCGTGCGTTCGATCCATCCGCACTAAACGAATTGGCGGACTCCATCAAAGCCAGCGGCCTGGCGCAGCCAATCGTGGTGCGTCCGGGAGCCAACGGCCGCTACGTGCTGGTGCTGGGAGAGCGCCGCTGCCGAGCTTCGAAACTGGCAGGGAAGACAACGGTTTCCGCAATCGTTCGCCGCCTCGGCGATGAGCAAGCCGCCGAGATGACGATTGTCGAAAACCTGCAGCGCCAGGACCTGAATTGCCTGGAGCAAGCCCAAGCCTTCTCGCGCCTGAGCCGCGACTTCAACCTGACGCAGGAACAAATCGGCCAGCGCACCGGAGTCTCGCGCGAGTCGGTGGCGAATTATATACGCCTGCTCAAACTGCCGCCGAGCGTGCTCGATCTGCTGGGCGAAGGTACGCTCGGATTCAGCGAAGCCCGACTGCTGCTCGAGGCCGCAGCTTATCTGGGCCCAGAGGGGGTTGAGGTTCTGGCTCAAACCACGGTCGAGCAGGGATTCACCGTAAGACAACTCCAAGAGCGCGTTGATTACCTGCGCAATCCGGAGGTGGACACACAGCCGCGCCCGGAAAAATCGGTCGATCCCAACGTCCGCGCTGCACAGTTGGAACTGGAGCGCCTGCTGGGAACGCGTGTGCGCATCACCGACAACAAGGGCAAGGGCAGAATCGTGATCGAATACCGCAACCTGGGGGACTTCGACCGCGTCCTAGAGCTGCTGCGGAGCGAAGCGAGTAGCCCGAACCACGCGTGACAAGAACCAACAGAGTAAAAAGTGGGAAGGAACCCAGGAAAGGCAATGTCTGTGTGGGTCGGACACTCTTGTCCGACGCGTTTGACGGTGATCTGTATCAAGACCCTATTTTGCTGTCTGTGGATCTGCGAACACTTAGGTTGTTCGAGTCCCCGGCTATTGTTGGACAGGAATGTCCGACCCAAACGGGGCTTGCCCGGGTTACCTCTGTTCTGAAACTTGACCCCATCGGTTAGAATAAAGGTGCGTTTGATTTAGCGGTAGCCTGCAAGTGCACCTCCCGCCTTGTGCGTGAACTGCCGGAGCAGAAGTCCAGCGAAAACTCAGCGCGATTTCAACAATAAAGGAACCAAGCACTACCATGGAAACAGGGACAGTAAAGTGGTTTAACGACGCCAAGGGTTATGGATTTATCAGCCGCCAGAACGGGGAGGACGTGTTTGTACACTTCTCGGCCATTCAATCGGGTGGATTCCGCAGCCTGCAAGAAGGTCAGCAAGTGTCATTCGATGTGGTCAAAGGCCCGAAAGGGTGGCAGGCCGAGAACGTGAAGGCTGTCTAACAACCACTTACAATTCGTTCAAAGGCGGCCCGCAAGGGCCGCCTTTTTGTTTTAGAAAACACCGTCGTTGGTCGTGGGTCTGGGTCGTTGGCCAACAGCGTACGGAGCCAGGACCTTGGCGACGACCGAGGGCCGACGGCGGTTATGAACGACGGGCTTGGAGGATGACGGTTGGAATCAGCAGCAACGTGATCAGCGATATCGCCCCCAGCGAAATTGCGCAGTAGATGCACCACACGCCGAGCACATGATCCTCGATTCGCGCTAAGTAGAGGGAGAAAGCCAACCCGGCGAGCGCTCCGGCCAGCATCAGACGATAGGCGCGTCGCAAAGAAAGAATCCCAAGCAGGAGATATCCAGTGATTCCGATCACTGCGACCGGAACGCCGTGAATCAAGGCGTAAGGACTGTGGTTGACAATGCCGCAGTCCCAGCGCTCGTTGATGTCGCAGGGGGAGACGTCGGTGCGGTAGTGTTCGCGCAGGGCCAGGGAGGATGCGGCGATTCCCAAAACCGCCAGGGCAAGAAGAATGTACTTCATTGCGATTTCCCCGCCTTCTGCGCGTGTGCGGTGACGGCAATGTTTTCCAACCAGGCTTTTTCATTCTCAAGCACCACATCGGCGGTGATAGAGTCTCCCGGGCTGAGTTTGTCCAACTCGCTTTCCGGTTTGACTTCGTAGGGCATGGTCATCGCGTCCATGAAGTTTGGGATGGCTTCGCCGTCCACGTTGAGCATCTTGGACTGTTTATCCACGGAAACGACTTTGCCCTTCAGGTGATAGCGCTTGGCTCGGGGGAAAACTTGAGGCGGCACAACTACGGTCGGCTGATCCGCGTTCTGGTTGGTGTTCTGAGATGAGCTCTTGTTGCACGCAGCCATGGTCATAGTCAGGAAAAACAAAACGAGGAGCATTGGTGCGCCGTGTCTCATTTTCATTTGTGCAGAAATCCTCTTACGAAAGATTAAACCCTGGGCGGCTGAAGCGCCGAAAATCAAAATCACGTCCTTTGCGGCAAGAGTGGATTCGTGCCCTTCCCGTTCTTGATTGTTCCCCCCTTCGCTAGTTGGCAACTCTCCTCAATAACGAAAACTGTATCTTAACTGCGCCGAGATATCTCTGGGATTGACGAAGTGCGTTCCACCGAAGGTGTTGCTGTTGTCGAGCATGTAATGGTTATTAGCTAGATTCAGTCCGGTGAGCCGGAGCGATAATTTTTCTCCGAACGACTTCGCCAACGTTAGGTCAAAAGTCGTGTGTTGGGAAAGATGGGTCGGCGCGGTGAGGCCGTCGCCGTTCAAGAAGCCCGAGCCGTAATTAAGGTTGAAGTCAGCAGAACTCTTCCACGGCAGGATTACATTAAAGCCGGTAGAGAGCGTGTCTCTCTGGTCGTGGTCTAGAAAGCAGAGCGTGGAGCAAGAGTTGCCACTGACCAGCCCCCCGGTGACGGCGCCGGACCACTCAGCATATTGATGCGAATAGGCAAGGTGAAACCGGCCGCGGTCGCCAATCTGCGGTGACTGGGCCGTAACCTCCCAGCCGCGAATGGGAGCATGCTGCAGCATCAAGGGGAAGAATACGTTCGAATTATTGAGCACATCATGATCGAAGAAGTTGTGTGCGCGGGTGCGAAAGTTGCTTACGTCGAATGTCCAAGTATGAATGGGAATCGCTAGGCCGAACTCGCGTTGTTCGTCGCGCTCACCATGCAGCGGCAAGAATAATTGACTCAGCGCCGGATTGTTAACTGTGACCGGTGGCGGAGCCTGATAGTAGCGTCCGTAAAATCCGCGCAAGACCCAGCCCAGGTGCGGAATCTGGATGGCAGCGCCAAGTCGGGGATCGGCCGCGTTCTCGTTGACTGGGCCGCCGTAATGGGTGAGCCGAAGTCCGCCGTTAAGCGTCAGCCAATTCGCGGCTTTGAACTGCTCCTCCACGAAAACGGCTTCTACATTCGCCCAGGGGATCGTTCTTGAGGGATTAACCGCCTGCGGACCGTCTGGAGGATTGGTTGCGACCGAATAGAACTGATTATCGCGCTCGCCGAAGGCTTGCACCCCGGCGTGAAAATTGTGCCGCCCGCGTGTGACACCAATTGTGCTGACCCCGCCCAGGTAATTCGACCCGCGATCATACTCGGACTGAATCTGGTCCTCAGGGCTTCCCGTGTAATGCGCGCGGTTGAAGTGGTAGAACGGAGAGACCGTGAGCGCGATCCCGCTGCCCATGGTGTGCAGCCAAGTGAAGTTCACGAAATCATCGCGCTCGTTTTCCACATCGTGGAGGATGGAAGTCGCCGCCGGATCAATCGGAACCTGATAGTGGTCGCCGCGAACCGAGGTCACGAGGCGAAGCTGGTCGGCGCGATGTTTATTAAAGATAAGCGATGCGAAGCCGCTTAGGCCGCCGGCCTGGTCGTTGATGACTTGTGGGGCTGGCGTTTCCAGGCCGAGATCTGTTCGATATCCCGTCAAACTTCCGTAATAGGCGAAACGCTCGGTGTGATCGCCGAAGCTGACCTGGTCATCGGTGTTGTTGAAGCTGCCGTAGCTGGTGACAATCTCGGCTTCGCGGTTTCGCTCGAAGCCCGAGCGGGTGACGACGTTGAAGACGCCATAGGTACGGTCGCCATATTCGGCGGAATAGCCTCCGCGCTGAACTTCAATGTTGTCAATGTCCTTGGGATCGAACTGGGGGCCGACGTTCGACGCGATGCTTGTGTTCGGCACCGGCACGCCATCGAGCAGCCACGAGACCTGGTGTCCGCCGCGGATGTGCAGTTGGTCGTGCACCAGATACGCCCCGGGAACGTAGTCGGTGATCATGGAGAGGCTGTTGGTCTGAGTCGCTCCGGGCGTTTCGTCAATCTGCTGGCGGGTGATCAGGCTGGTTGTGGTCGAGGAACCGGGGTTCACGCTGTCGAGGGTTTCATTGACTTGGACGGATTCCCTCGACCCGGCGATGGTGAGTGGAAAATGCAGGCGAACTTCGCTGCCGGAAGTGAGGGTCAGCTTCTGCGTCTGGATGCCGAAGCCTTCGGTCTCGACCGTGATTGTGTAACTTCCCAGCGGAAGGTTGTCGAAGCGGAACTGACCGGAGCCGTCGCTGGCCACGGTTTGCGACCACGTGGAATTTTCCGCCTGCACCCTGACCTGTGCTCCTTGGACAGGGCGGTGTTGCGGGTCGTGGATGAGGCCCGTGATCGAACTGAAAATAGTTGCGCTCAGGCTGGCGGAGAGCAGCAAGATTCCGCCCAGCCGCGCGAAGGTGCGTGGCATGGAGTTCTCCCGGAAAATACGGAACATTTAAGAGTTGGGAGAGGCCGGCGGAGCGCGCGCGGAGAGACTAGACCTGTAGCGAGTGGCGTGAAAGGAATTCGGCAGGCCGTCATGCAGGTCGGAGGCTTGCAGTTGAATCGATGCGCTGTCGTGGGCGGCGACCTTGGCCGAGTGGGGCATGGTCAGCGGAGGACAGCAGTTATTGGAGCGAGTTGTTGCTTCACCAAGCTGCGGCCGGCCATCCTGCCGCACATGCAGCCGGCGCAGGCAGCAGGCGTGAGACGGCGCGGCTGAGAGCGTCTGCAGCAACGGCTCGCAAGTACTCAGCGCGACCAACAGCAGCACGAGCCTGGCGGTGAAGCGCTGCATGGCTTAGGGAATAAAGCATAGGCTGACTGTGGCCGCACTTGCAAGATGGGAGTTCAAGAGGAGTCGAGCTGCGCTCGACGGACAGCCGAGGGCCTCTCTCCCCACATTGTCTAGCGTCCAGCCATCGACAAGATATAATCCTCGTCCATAGATGACACTGACCTCTGGTACGAAACTCGGCCCTTACGAAATTCAATCTCCGCTCGGCGCGGGCGGCATGGGCGAAGTGTATCGCGCGCGGGACACGCGGCTGGGTCGTGACGTCGCGCTGAAGATCCTTCCTGAATCTTTCGCCCGTGAGACTGACCGGTCGCATCGCTTTGAGCAGGAGGCGCGGGCGGTTGCGGCGCTGAATCATCCCAATATTCTTGCGATTTTTGATACTGGGCGAAATAACGGTTCCCCATTTCTGGTTTCAGAGTTGCTTGAAGGCGAGACCTTGCGCACAGCACTGGATCGCGGGGCGATGCCGCAGCGCAAAACGATTGACTATGGAGTGCAGATTGCGCAGGGGCTGGCGGCGGCGCATGAGAAGGGAATCGTGCATCGCGACTTGAAGCCGGAGAATATTTTTGTCACTAAAGATGGGCGAATCAAGATTCTGGATTTCGGACTGGCGAAGCTAGCGCAGAAGGCGAGTGTTGCCGATGGCGTGACGCTGACCAGTTCTCATACCGCCGCCGGGGTGGTGATGGGGACCGCCAGCTACATGGCGCCGGAGCAGGTACGGGGCGAGGGCGCGGATGCGCGCACAGACATTTTCGCGTTTGGTGCAGTGCTTTACGAAATGCTTTCTGGC
>Ga0137378_10000242_pt1 | contig 38644 bp, 31 predicted proteins | sample SagtaG_21_FD_104813 | JGI IMG/M metagenome (GOLD analysis project Ga0137378, IMG submission 104813) | Vadose zone soil microbial communities from Sagehorn Ranch, Mendocino, California, USA - Sage2_L_60_16 metaG | ecosystem: Environmental > Terrestrial > Soil > Vadose zone | place: USA... | reverse complement strand
TGGTACGGGTCTGCGCTTCCGTAATACCTGCCGAGCGAAGTTCTGGGCGAGTCGTCAAACCTTACCTTACCGGATTACGGACGGTTGCCCGTGACTCGGGAACAGACCGCTAAAAGGTTCCCGCATTGGGCACAGGCTGCCAACAAGTCTAAAATCAAGAAACGCACGCGATCAACACCCGACAAACTTTCCAGAAGCCACCTCCTCGCTCCTCACCACAAATTCACTTCCGCGCGTAAACCGTTACACGGTCGAGGTTATAATCTTAACCAGCTAGGGCGCCGGTTCAGCCGAACTCGGGCGGCACGAGACCACGGCACCTCTCGGGCCGGCCGCAGGGCTGAAGTCTACCGTGCACACGACATTGGTCTGGCCTGGAAGGTTTCTATTAAGCAATCGCTGCAGACACTACGCATCGCGTTCGTCCTGTCTTTCGCTCTCTCAGTAGCCCTGTTTGCGCAGACGAAGATTCCCGAGTGGTGCCGCACACTTCCGCGCCCGGAATACGAAACCCTGCAGCGAGTGCGAATCAGCGATCCTTGGTATGAAGTCTACAAAGTCGCACCCGCCGTCTACGCCATTTACGAACCGCATCAATTCGAAGAAACGATCAGTTATCTCATTGTCGGCGATAAGCAGGCATTACTTTTTGACACCGGGATGGGAATCAGTGACTTAAGGAAAGTTACCGCCGCGCTGACCCGCTTGCCGATCGTCGTGCTGAACTCCCACACTCATAACGATCACGTCGGCGACAACTGGCAGTTCGAGACAATCTACGGCATGGACACCGAGTTCACCCGTAAGAATGCGCAAGGCTCGCGGGAAGACGCGCAAGCCGAACTCGCGCCCGATCAGACTTGTGGCCAGCTACCGAAAAGGTTTGATCCCAAGACTTACGCGACCCCGCCCTGGAAGATCACGGCGTATAAGCATGACGGTGATCGCATCGATCTGGGCGGGCGATGGTTGGAAGTCATCGCCACGCCAGGCCACACGCCGGACGCCATCTCGCTTTTCGATCGCGCGAACAGCCTGCTCTTCTCGGGTGACACCTATTATCCCGGGCCCATCTGGCTGTATCGTCCCGAAACCAATCTCGAAGCCTACGGTGCCTCGATCCGGCGACTTGCCGCTCTGACGCCGCAGATTAAGACTGTCCTCGGCGCCCACAACGTCCCCGTCGCGCCCCCGTCGGTACTTCCGCGTCTGGTGACTGCCTTCGAGGCCGTCCGTGCCGGCAAAATTCCAGCGACTCAGGCATCAGGAGACAACGTCCTATACAGAGTGGACGACATCTCTTTCTTAATGCGCCGGGCGGAAGCCAAGCGTTGAGGTGGTCCAGCTGCCCACTCCCCAGTAAGTAGAAGTTTCCGCCCTTCACCATTGCACAACGGATGCACGACTCTGGACGAGTGTCGGCAACCCTGCCCTTACCGGATTATGGGTAGATGGCCTGGATCGCAAAACAACTTCGCAACAAACTGCAACTCAGGCGCAACTGAACACCGGTGAAAGACGTGAACACGACCGACCCTCTCCGGAACTCATTGAGCACATTGAGGATTTTGGTGGGCCCACCAGGATTCGAACCTGGAACCAACAGATTATGAGTCTGCTGCTCTAACCGTTGAGCTATGGGCCCGCAGAAATTCAATCTAGCACACTCCGAAGGAGCAAGCTGGCGGCGCCAAACCGCGCGACGGTCCTCGTGTAAACGTGCTAGGTTCCCTTCGCCTGCACTTGACCCAACATCGAGGCGCTGTATTTTCGTACAGTCATTGTGGATGGAAACCGGCCACCACTGCTCAGGAGCAGAGGTGAGTGGGGAGGTTAAGATACCAAGATGCCCATCACGCTCGCTCAGGTGGAGGAGGCCCGGAACAACATCGCGACGATCGCCGTGCGGACGCCGCTGGTGCTCTGCAACACTGACGCCCCCGGTCACTTGTATTTGAAGCTGGAAAATCTGCAGCCGATCGGATCATTCAAGATTCGTGGCGCGGCGAACGTCATGGCACGGACACCGCGCCAGCAGCTTCAGCGCGGAGTATTGACTGCCTCCGCCGGCAACATGGCACAAGGGGTAGCATTCTGTGCCCGACGGATGGGCATTCCCGCAACGATTGTCGCTCCGGAAACCGCGCCAGCCACGAAGATTCGCGCGGTAGAGAGAATGGGCGGCCGCGTCATCAAAGTCCCGTTTGCCGAATGGTGGCAAACGTTCGGGACACGCTCCTATCCCGGAGTCGATGCCAAATTCATCCACGCTTTTGACGATCCCGATGTGATGGCTGGTAATGGCACGATCGCTCTGGAGCTGTTGGAGGATCTGCCCGATTTGGATGTAGTTGTGATTCCCTGGGGCGGGGGGGGCCTGTCGTGTGGCATCGCGGCGGTGCTGCGTCAGCGCGCTCCACGAGTGCGTATCTACGCCGTCGAAATTGAGACAGCAGCGCCACTGGCTGCTTCGCTAGCAGCGGGCGAACCTCGCACGGTCGAGTATCAGCCTTCGTTTGTCGACGGTATTGGAAGCAAGATGGTATTCCCCAACATGTTCGAGCGCGCGCGCGGGCTCTTGGATGGAGCTTTGGTCGTGACCCTGACCGAAGCGGCCCAAGCGATGAAACTGGTGGCCGAGCGGAACCGTATCATTGTCGAAGGGGCCGCCGCCTGCGCTGTCGCAGCTGCTCTGGCAGGCCGTGCCGGCTCGGGCAAGGTCGTAGCCATCGTCTCCGGAGGCAACATCGACATGGATAAATTTGCGCAGCTGATCAGCAAGGCATAGCCGTAGTCTGCGAGTCTGGCTTTGCAGCCTGCGGGGGAACGGATCGCAGATCCAGCGAGGGAACCGCGTTCGTTTCAGCGGTTCAGGCGCGCGCGCCGCGATGAAGATTGCCATGAGCCGACTTGGTGCGACCAGCAGCTAATTCTTCAATGGAAGGCAGCGACTTGGCGACAGTCAGTTGCCGCTCCGGAGGTTGAGATTTCGTGCGAATCGCGCCGGTTAGCGTTTCCAGCGCCACATCAGTGTTCGGCGGAATGTAAATTGTGGCGGCCAGGACGCCGCTGCGCAACCATGCCTGCCCAGTCTTCGGCATGCCATCGCAGCCCGTAAATGGTATCTTCAGCCAGCGCTCGCGATCGCCTTCCGTTATTTCGCCGAACGCCCTCCTCGCGCCTGCCGCCATGCTGTCGTCTTGAGCTCCGACGAGATCGATGCGCGTCTCCAACGAGGTGCGCAAGCGCAGCCAGGAACTCACGGCACGGTAGGCGCTTTCCTCGGTCCAATTCCCCCGCATGGTCTTCACCACGATATTTGCGGGTTTGGTTCGATTCATTCCCGCGGTTCGTTGATGGGCGGCAGAACTGTTGGTAGGGCCTTCGATATAGAGAACTGACCCGCCCTGGGGCAGGAGTGCCGCAAATTGTTTCCCTTGAATCTTGCCGACCTCTTCATGGTCGGAGCTGATGGAAAAAGCAGGAACTTTAAACGTGCGCCGCAGCTCGGGAATGTAATCCACCTCATGATTCAGAATGGCCCAGCCCATTCCCGCAGCGCCGGCAGCGCGGGCCACTTGGGGGAATCCCGTCGAGCCCACAGGCTCGAACACAATGGCGTCCGGACGCAACGTTCGCGACTGAATGAATTCCAGCAATTGCTGGCTTTGGGTCACTGCGTCGTTGCCGGCATGGATGATCTTTATATCCACGTCCAGGCGCCGCGCAGCGGTTTCGGCGGCCTTCGCTTGCTCCTGCTGATAATCATTGTCGTCGTTGGTGAGTGAGACGAGAAAGCTGAGTTTCTTCATGACTGGGCTCTGGTCGGATCATAGTGCAACTGCACTGGTAACCGTTGGTTACGGACGTAACTGTTTGCGCGCGGAGGTAGGCAATTTGAAAGCTCGCCGGAGGGATACCGGCTTATCAGCTGATTTCCCGCCTGATGCAGGTTCACTCTGAGGGGATGGAGGGCGAGGCTTAGCCCCCTTCTGTCCGATCCAGAAAAGATTGGAGATTTATTTCCAGCGCAGTCCGGCTGTTCTCGGACAAACCGGTAAAGCGGAAAGGCTGCAGCCATCCTTGCGTCGCCCACATCGGAAAGAGCGTTTGGGCCCGCTCCCGGATGGTAGCGCTCCCAAGGTGAAACACAAGATCCACGGTGATTTTCTCGTCTAGCGAGCTCTCCAGATGCAGCACCCCACCGGAAGTCGAGAGCTGATGCAGTTTTCCCCGCACTTGTCTGCGATTGGGTAAGCAAATAATGACCAGAACAGATCCCTGGAGTTTCACCCGAAAAGGACGCTGGCCCGCCCGTGGTCCGGCAGAGGATGTACCCGGTGCGGGAGCTGCGCGAACTGTGTGGGTGTCGGGCATGCGCTTCCCAATAGTATGCCGTTGGCGCTGGCCACATGCGAGGTTACGAAAGAACGGGGCTAAAAGCTGCTGATTTTCGCGCCGTAAAGATCACGGTGCATACCTCTGTTCACGGTACGGGCGTCTGCTGCGGGGAGGGCGGTACATGAATTACTTCTTGCCGGGATGGGCTTCGCCTTTGACCGAGAAGCGGTTGTAGGGCCAGGTCTGCTTATGGGACGCTGTGGGAGTGGCAGCGGCTTTAGCTTCCGATCCGTTGTTCCAATCCGCTGGCGGATTGGCAATTCCCCAGACGTTGCCATGGGTGTACAGCGATGCGCCGACGAGGACTTGCTTACTATCGCTGCCTAAAGGAAGGCAGCTAGCCACGCACCCGGTGACGGTTTTATTGCCCGGAAGATCACTAAGGAAGATTGGGGTTCCAATCTGCAATGCTCGCGAACTTCGGAAGCCGCATCCCTGCGCGCTGACGATTATCACCTCACACCTCTCTGCAAAGGGACGAAGCCGGTCTAAACTGGTCACAGTAAGCGGGATATGCACACGCACTCGCGTGCTCCGCCGGGCCACCTGTGGTGCAGTTGTGACTTCCATGAGAACTCGAGGGGGGATTTCGCGGCTCACGCCGCGGCGACCTTAGTTTGACAGATTCGCGGCCTGCGGGGTCTTGGGAAACGCCTGACCACGGTGACGAAGGTAATCAGATGGATTACGAAGACTGGTCGCGGGAAAGAGCGATTTCGATGAGTGCCACGACCGAAGTTCGGCCACCTGCAAAAAGCAGCACCAGCGCTGAGGTCGCACGGTGCAAGTCTATTTTAGCCGCTCGGCTTAAGCCCTGATATGATGTTGGCCGTTGTCAGTGCCCTATCAGGGTAAGCCGACGTGAGCCGAAGGTTTTCCACCGCCGAGGACCGATCCCATCACGCTGGAGTTGTCTCGCCGGTGACCGCCTCGCAGAGCCAAAAGGCTGCTCCGGAACTCCCCTCGGATATTGCACCCACGACCGGTGCATCTCCGGGCGCCGAGTGGAAGCTCCTGTTGGCGGCGATTTCCGCCAGTCCGGAAAAGGTCGACGATTGGCCCGGTCGGTTGCAACAAAATGTCGATTGGCCGAAGTTGCTCCGGCTTGCCGATCATCACGGAGTGTCTTCGCTGCTCTACCAAAGCCTGTTCAGCATGGGCGATTCCGCTGCTCCCGCCGAGGCGTTGCAATCTTTGCGGCGGCGGCATGAGATAAATGTCCATAAGTGCCTTTTTCTTACACGAGAACTGGTTCGCGTTCTCGATAATCTAGACTCGCTCGGCATTGAGGTCATGCCTTACAAAGGCGTAGTGCTGTCGCAAACCCTCTATGGCGATATGGCGTTGCGGCAATCTGGTGACATGGATTTGCTGGTACGTGCCAGCGATCTGCCGCGAGCCAAGAAAAACGTTTGCGAGCTGGGATACACACCACACTTGACACTTTCTGAGGCGGCCGAGAGCGCCTACGTCAGGTCAGGATACGAGTGCACCTTCGACCATGCCGGCAGCCGCAATTTGTTGGAGCTGCAATGGGCGCTTCAACCAAATTTTTATTCGGTCGATTTCGGCGTGAGCGGCGTGTTCAGTCGTGCGGTGACGGTTTCGCTGGCGGGCCGGCAAGCGAAGACGCCGTCGCCAGAAGATTTGCTGCTAATTCTTTCAGCGCATGCCGCGAAACACGTTTGGGGACGGCTCATCTGGCTTTGCGACATTGCACAGCTCACGAAGCGGCCGGATCTGAATTGGGATTGGATAACCTCGCAGGCGAAGGCGCTGGGTATCGAAAGAATCATGCATGTCACTTTGCTGCTGGCAAAGAGTCTGCTGGGAGCCGAGATACCACCTTCGCCGAACAGCACACTGTTGAGCGATGCGGCATCCCATACTTTGGCGGACAACATTCGCATCGAGATGGCCAATGGCGTCTCATGCAATGCGGAATCGTTGGATTACTTTCGGCTTATGATGCGGCTGCGCGAACGACGAGCGGATCGATTGCGCTTTCTATGGCGGCTGACTTTCACGCCCGGGCCCGGCGAATGGGAAGCCATTCAACTGCCCGCGAGGCTTTTCCCTCTGTACCGTGTGGTGAGGCTCTGGCGTCTCACCGCCAAGTGGTTTCGAGGGCGGTCAGGAACAGTCTCTGCCCGCTCTAACGTCTGGCATTGATTCGTGCCTGCTTGATACCTGTCCAAAGACCTTTTGCGACGACTCTTTCGTAGCCTGCCCGATTCATAGCGGCCATGGTCGCGGCCGCCGTTCCTCCCGGTGTGGCGGCTTCGCGCAGCAATTCATCGAGCGTCTGGCCACTCTCCTGCCAGTAAAAAATTCCTCCAGCAATCGCATGCGCGGCGGCGGTGAGCGCGGCCTTGCGATCAAGTCCGGCGGCTTGTGCCGAGCGGGCCAGCGTTGCCAGGGCATGATAGCCATGACTCGGCGAGAATGTGGCAGTGAAAGCGTCGAAATGAGCTTCCGGAATTTCCAGCACGGAGCCGAGGTGCCCGAAGAAGTCACGCACCTGTTTCCGCTGGCGCATCGCCACGTTTTCTTCGAAGGTCACCGCCGTCAAGCCGCGGGCGATCCGGCAGACGGGGCTGGGCATGGCGCGCCCCCAGCGCGCGGCAGAGCTGCCTTTGGAGCGCAGTTTTTGGAGGGGAATACCCGCGGCCAGACTGACCACCAGCCTCGGCCCGGCGGCCCAATCGCAGTTTGCGGTGTCATCCAGCAAATTTGCTACGTCCTGCGGGCGCACTGCGACAATCAGCAGACAGGCTTGCGACACCGCTCGAGCTAAGTCATGCTCTGTTGAAACATTGAACTCGCGCTTCAGCCGCCTCAATTTTTCGGGATGCCGGTCATAAACAACCAGAGGAGGCTTATATTTCGCCAGGCGCAATCCAGCTACGAGCGCGCTGGTAATGCGACCGCCGCCGAGAAAGACCGTAGCTTTCATGAGAACGTCATATTGTGCTGCTTAGTCGGCGGTGCCTCCACCATCCACCACGAGCGCAGATCCCGTCATGAATGAAGAATCCTCCGAGGCCAGAAACAGTACGGCTTTGGCAATCTCCTCCGGCGTGCCGATACGGCCCATGGGACGCTGGTTGCACCCTGCCAGATATTTGTCCCACGACAGACCGCGCATCTTCGCGTCCGCGGGCAGCATTGGAGTTTCGACGTCGCCGGGGCAGATGCAGTTGACCCGAATACCCTGATTGCCGTGATCGATCGCCATCGCCTTGGTCATCAGCACTACTCCGCCTTTGGACGCGCAGTAAGCGACAGCATGATCGCCGCCGACCAATCCCCATCCTGAACTGTTGTTGACGATTACGCCGCTGCGTTGCGCGATCATAGCTGGCAATGCGAACTTCGACATCAGAAACGTACCTTTTAAATTGACATTAATCTGTTCATCCCACTGCTGTTCCGAACACTCGAGAGCGGTCTGGGCATAGAAAACACCAGCGTTGTTGAAAAGAATATCGAGGCGACCGAAGTTGCGCAGAGTCTGGTTCACGGCGTGCTCGCATTCAGCCATCACGCTGACATCGGTGCGAACAAAGACAGCCTCGCCGTTCGCCTTGCGGATCTGCTCAGCCACGGCGGCACCGCGTTCCTGATTCCTGCCTGTGATGGCAACTTTCGCACCTTCTTTGGCGAAAAGCAGCGCCGTGGCTTCACCGATCCCTGAAGTGCCACCCGTGATGAGTGCAATTTTGTCTTTTAGGCGCATCGAGGGCATCTCGCCCAAGCCTTGTCTCAGCGGCCGCAGAGTTCTGCGAGGACTATTCTTTGGCTGCCACGCGACTGGTGTATTTCCCAATTCCCCCCACGGCTTATGCCCTGGGCTGCATTCTATCGCCGCTTCGCAGCTGGAGTCATGTCGTGCCCAACGCCGTTTACGATCTCCGCCGCCGCACCTATCGGCTCGCGAGACCCCCCGCCGTCTCCCCCCCGTCCATCGTGTAAACCTGGCCGGTGGCGTACGCCGCGTCATCAGACGCGAGGTACGCGAACAAGGCCGCGATCTCCTCCGGCTTGGCGTGTCGCTGCAGGGGGATTTTACGGTTCACTTCATCGAGCATCGCGTCAGTATATTCCGCACGCTGCATGGGAGTGAGCACGTATCCGGGGGCTACGGCGCATACTCGAATCCGGGGCGCCAGTTCGAGGGCCATAGAGCGGGTGAGTTCGATCACTCCCGCTTTGGTGGCGTTGTAATCAGCGTAGTAGGGATATCCCATGATCCCGTTGGTCGAGGCGGTTTGCAGGATCACGCCGCTGCCGCGCTCCCACATGTGGCGGGCGGCGATCTGGGCCACGTAAAACACACCGGTGAGGTTCACGGCAACCACTTTGTCCCATTCTTCGGCGGTGATGTCGAGGAAGTTGTGGCGAATGCTGATGCCTGCGTTATTGACGAGTACGTCTACGCGGCCCATGAAGCGTACAGCCTCGGCAAAAGCAGCGCGCACCTGCTCGAGGTTTGATACATCCGCAGCCACGATACCGGCCAGGGTCGGCAACTGACGCCGAATCTGCTCGAGGGCTTTTGGGTCCCGGTCGAGCACGCAGACCTGAGAACCTTCCTCCAGGAAGCGGGCGGCCGTGGCCGCGCCGATACCGCTCGCGCCTCCGGTAATCAGGACGCGCTTGCCTTTCAGACCCCGCATGCGGTCTCCCTCGAACAGCAACGTGCTGCGCAGTTCAGCATAAGGACAGCGAAGGCATTTTGGCTAGGGCGATTCTCGTTTTCGGCAATGCTCCCCTGCTGAGGGCCGATCACAGAAGATAACGAGGAATGCACTGGATCTTGTGGGATAATCACCAACCGGAGTAACTTAGGCTCGCGTGGCGGCTGTTCCCGAAACGCTCAAGACATCTTAGGAGGCACAATTCATGGGAAGAAATTCGGTGACTCGACGTCAATTTATCCACTTTGGTGCAGGAGCAGTGGCTGCGGGCGCGGCCGCGAAAGTTACTCTTCTCAACCCGACGCATCTGTCGGCTTTTGCCGGGCCGGTGCCGCCCAGCGACACAGTCCGTTTCGCCTCGATTGGAACCGGCGTTCGGGGCTGCGAGTTACTCTCGGCGACGCTCATGGTCCCCGGCGTTCAGTGCGTGGCAGTTTGCGACCTTTATGACGCACGTCACGTAGCTGCTCAGGAAGCCGTCAAAAATAGCGATGTCCCGGCCACTCGCGACTATCGTGCAATCCTCGACCGCAAGGATGTTGACGCCGTGATTATCGCGGTCACTGATCACCAGCACCGCAAAGTGTTCGAAGATGCCTGTGCCGCCGGCAAGGATGTGTATTGCGAAAAGCCCATGTCGCACACCGTGGACGATGGATTCGCCATGATGGCGGCAGCTCACAAAGGAAATCGCATCGTGCAGATTGGCAGCCAGCGCGTCAGTTCGATCCTCTACGCCAAGGCTAAGGAAATCTATGACTCGGGCAGGCTGGGAGAGGTCACGGCGATCGAGGCATACTGGGACCGCAACAGTCCGAGCGGTGCCTGGGTGTATCCGATTGCTCCGGATGCGAATGAAACGACTATCGACTGGAATGCGTTTCTCGACGGCGCACCGAAGCGTCCCTTTGACGCGGTGCGCTTCTTCCGCTGGCGGTGTTTTACGGATTACGGCGAGGGGCTGGGTGGCGACCTGTTTGTTCACCTGATTTCCGGGATCCAGTTCATCACCAGCACGAACGCGGTTGCGCAACGCGCCCAATCCGCCGGCGGCCTTTTCCATTTCAAGGATGGCCGCGAGTTCCCCGATCTCATCCAGACTTTCTACGACTATCCCAACTTCCGCGTCACGATGCGCTGCAACTTGAACAATGATGGTGGAGAGTTCATCGGATTCTACGGCACAAAGGGCACGATGATTATCAAGGATTCGACCTTGACCTACACTCCGCAGGATACGCGACCAGAGCCAGAGGGTTATTCGGTCAAGGGCTGGCCCAAGAAGGCGCGGGAAGAATACCTGGAAAAATGGGCTGCGGAGAATCCTGAGCCCAAAGCTCTAGGGGTCAAGATTGACGAACAAGCCGAGACGTTTGCTTCGCCGCATGGCTACAACGATACCGCCGACCATCAGGCCAACTTTTTCAACGCGGTTCGTAGCCGGAAGCCGACGGTGGAGAATGAAATATTCGGGAACAATGCAGCCATTGGATGCCATTTGGCCAATTATGCCTATTTCAACAAAGCTATTGCCGTTTGGGATGGTGGCGCGAAGAAAATCGTGAAGGGCTAGAGCGGTTTGCCGCGGAAGACCCAGATCAGCTCGATGATCAGAATTATTACCACCATCAACTCGAGCACGAAGGCTCGGCTCTGGTTGAACTGATCGACCATGAAATGATAAAGGTCTTCGGCGGTATTTAGTTTTTGCTGAACGAGATCTTTGTAGTCCGGGACGCCCACCCGGGACGCTGCCAACTTGTACAGGCGGGCGGAAAACATGTCGCTGAGAAATTTGATCGCATTGTCGGCCCGCTCCGTCAGTTCGGCGACATCGAGCAATACGGTGTGCAGCTTGGTAGCCGCGTTGGCCGTCCGCCAACGTGACCAAAGTCCGACGCCCTTGTCGAGGAAGTCGTAAACCCCTTCCAGTTCACGGGTGAGCAGATCGTCGTAATGACGAAACTCAAGCAACTGCGAGTTGGCGTACTGCAGCAGCTGAATCGCGGTTTCCGCCCCGGCCGGTGTGTCGTAGATGAAGGCAGCATTCCAGCCAATTACAGCCAGATCATTCGGATAGTAGGAAATTTGCGACTGCAGAATTTCCTCACGTTCGCCGTCTGACAGCGTAGCGGTTTCTCCGCGGACGACCTGGGCGATGCGGCCCCCATGCGCAGCCAGCAAATCGGAAGCCGAGGGTTCTCCGGCAATCTCGCGCACGTGAAAAATAAAGTAATCCTCTTGCAGCCATTCCGTGTCGTAACGCTTTACCAGTGCGGGTGCTGCGCTCTCGAGTCGCTGCTTCACGATGCGGCTGGCAAGAACTTCAAAGTTGGTGTCGGAAACCCATCGGCTGGAAAGTTGGACTAATGTGTCCCAATCGCCAGCGAAGGACAGCTCAAAGACCACGCTGACCACGCCATAGTCGAAATACTTGATTTCGACCTGAAGCCGCTCCCCGCTATCGAGGACCAGGGGGTCAATGTTTTCCTCGACGGGCGGGCGCTGGTAGCGAACGTATCCGGGCGCCTGATGCTTGAAACTCGCGTCTGCTGTCCGGGCCCCGAAAATATCCCGGAGCTTGTCGAGGCGTATTTCTTCGCACACGTCAAACTGGATTAAGACCAGCACCGAGCCTTGGAGGGGAGCCTTCGGAGCCTGCACCACAAGGGGGGCTGAACGCGCTTCTGAAGCACCTCGGCTTACGCCCGGAAGCGTCATGGCAAGTTCGTGGTCCATGGTTCGAAACCCCATTCCTGGCCCTTTAATACCGGCGGGAAGCGCCTCAGGGCAAAGCGGCGAGAAGTCTATTTTCCCAGAAACGTGACAATCTGGCGAGAGGCGGACCTTAGCTATGAGCTTACGATGGCATACAACCTGTTTATAATCAGCGCTTTACGACAGCGACCGGAATAGCATGGCGCCCACGGCCAGAGCTCCTAGCCCTAGACCTGCCCGTTTCATCGACCGGCGAACGTCCCCATGATGCCGTTGAATTTCTCGGGACTCAGGATACTCGCCCAAGGGCGATCCATTGCCCTGCGCCTTTGCCCCGGCGGCGTTGGTGGCCATCTGCAGCACCTCAGCCACATGGAGAGCGTGTCGGTCGGAACCCTGGGCAATCTGTTCGCGGCAGCTGAAACCGTCAGCGATGATCAGCCAGTCCGAGGGTGCTCGACGAACCGCAGGGAGAAGCTCGAGCTCAGCGATGGCCATCGACAACTCATACTTATCATGCTCGAAACCGAACGAGCCGGCCATGCCGCAGCATCCCGGCGCGGGTGACAGGAAGTCCACGCCGATGCGGTGCAAGATGGCTTCTTCCGCCGTCATTCTCATGATCGACTTGTGGTGACAGTGCCCGTGCAGCAGGGCTTTGCGTTCGAGGCGCGGAAAGGTAAAGCTCGCGGCATGCGTCTCAACGAATTCACTCAGGAGAAAAGTTCGGCGAGACAATGCTTGGGCTCGATGGTCATGGGGGAATAGGTTGCACAGTTCGTCGCGGAAGACGGCCACGCAGCTGGGCTCGAGACCAACGACCGGAATTCCCGCTTCGATCGCAGGCGAGAGGGAATCGAGAATTTGGAGCAGCAATCTCTTGGCCCGGTCGAGCATGCCGAAGTCATAAAGGGGACGTCCGCAACACAAGTTCGTCTTCGGCAGAAGGACGCAGAAACCTGCGGTCTCTAGCACGTTCACCGCGGCCTTAGCGGTAGCGGGAAGGAAATAGTTATTAAACGTGTCGGGCCACAGAACCACTCGTGGACTGGTGAGATTGCGCACTCCGCGACTTCGAAACCAGCTGCTGAAACTCTGCGGAGCGAAGGCCGGAAGGTTGCGCTCTCGAGCAACACCAGCCACCAGTTTGGCGATATCGCGGAGGACCGGCGACTGTGTGGTGAGATTCGCAAGTCCGGGGACATGCGAAGCAAGCCGCGCCCAGACGTCGATGTTGCCGAAGGCGTAGGCACTCCTTGGACGAACACGCCCTTCGTAGTAGTGAGAGAGAAACTCGGCCTTGTACGTGGCCACGTCCACCGCCACGGGGCAGTCGCTCTTGCATCCTTTGCAAGCAAGGCAGAGGTCGAGAGAATGTTTGACCTCTTCACTCCTCCAGCCGTCGCGGATTACTTCACCCTGGGTCATCTCCCAGAGTAGGTGCCCGCGGCCACGCGTGGAGTGTTCTTCTTCACGCGTGGCGCGGTAGCTGGGACACATGACTCCGCCTTCTTCGCGGCGGCACTTTCCCACGCCAACGCAGCGAAGAGCGGCATTCGCGAAATTGCCGTGGTCGTCAGGAAAGTGAAAATGCGTTTCAGGCTGCCAGGGAGCGTACTCGGGGCCGAGCCGCAGGTTTTCGTCGATCTTGTAAGGCTCGATCAGTTTGCCAGGATTCATCTTCCAGTCGGGGTCCCACGCAGACTTGAACTCTCGGAAGGCCTGCATGAGCTCCGGCCCGAACATTTTCGGCAGCAATTCCGCTCGGGACTGACCGTCACCATGCTCACCGGATAGCGAGCCGCCGTAGCTGACCACCAGGTCGGCCGCTTCTTCGACGAACTTGCGGAATTTTGCGATGCCTTCTTTCGATTGAAGGTCGAAGTTGATACGGGTGTGGACGCAGGCATGGCCGAAGTGTCCGTACAGCGAGCCCTTGTAGCCGTAAGCCGCCATCATCTTGCGCAGGTCCCGCAGGTAGCCGCCGAGTTTCTCTGGAGCTACGGCGGCATCTTCCCAACCCTCCCAGTTCAGCGGTTCGCCTGGGACGTGAGAGGTAACCCCCAAAGCAGCCTCGCGAATTTCCCATACCCGCCGAGCTTGCCTTGGGTTGGTTAACAAATGCATATTGGGCGGACTTTGGTTGCGGCTCAGGGTTTCCATCAAGGTGCGGGCTTGCGACTCAGCCTCCAGCGCTGTCTGCGCGCCGAACTCAACGAGCAGCCAACCACAACCCACGGGCAGAAGGGACAGACCTTCGGAGTTGATGGCCTTGCGACGTGTGTAGCCCACCAGCAGATCATCAATGCCTTCCAACCCGACTGGCTTGTGCTCCATGATTTCAGGCACGTGATCGGCACATTGATAAATGTCGGGATAGGCCACCACGAGCAACACGCGCGCCGGCGGACTCTCGACCAGACGGCATGTGGCTTCGAGCACGGTGGCGCACGTTCCTTCTGATCCCACCAGCGCACGCGCCACGTGGAAACCGTTTTCCGGCAACAGATAGTTCAAGTTGTAGCCAGATACTCGCCGCGGAATTTTGGGGAAATTCTTGCGGATGAGATCGCCATATGTCGCCGCGATGCCTTTTAGTTGGCCGTAGATTTCGCCACGGCGACCCCCTTCGCAGATGATGTTCTCCAGTTCGTCGCTCGAGGTCTCACCAACCTTCAGTCGTGTGCCATCGTAAGTGAGGATTTCGAGCTCTTCGATGTTGTCGTCGGTCTTGCCCGCCATGACCGAATGCACGCCGCACGAGTTGTTGCCGATCATGCCGCCGAGAGTGCAATGGTCATGCGTGGCTGGGTCAGGAGCAAATGTCAGATGATGTTTTTCAGCGGCGTTGCGAAGACGATCGAGGATCACTCCGGGCTGGACTCGGGCGACGCGGCGGACGGGATCAATCTCAAGGATTTCTGCCATGTGCTTAGAGAAATCGACAATGACCGCGATGTTGCAGCATTGGCCTGCTAGGGACGTGCCGCCGCCGCGGCATAGGAGGGGCGCGCTGAAGCGACGACAAATCGTAACCACCGCCAGAACATCTTCCACATCGCGCGGCAAGACTACGCCGACAGGGACCTGGCGATAGTTAGAGCCGTCAGTAGCGTATAGAGCACGACTACCGTTATCAAAGCGCACTTCGCCGCGGATTTCACCGCGCAGAGCGTCCGCCAGAGCCACGGCGTCGATTGGCGCGGACCGAACGGACTGCGCCCGCACTGCGTAAGGGTCAGAGGTGATGGATACCAGTGGCGCGGACTCGAACGGTGGCATGGCTGTGGCTCCAGCTTACGGCAGCAAAGCCAGACAAGAATACTAGAAATGCTACTAGGTCCAGGTTCGAGTGGCGTAATCGCTCATGGAGAGAGCCAGGAGAATCAGGAGGAAGAACAAGCTCGCCACTACCACTAGCTTGCTGAGTTTTTCGCTGGCGCCCTTGAGGTGCATGAAGAACAGAGCAACCAGAATGGCCTTGAAAGTAGCAATCGTCAAAGCTACGGCGGCGTTAAAGCGGCCGAGGTCGAGGGAGGCGGCCCAGACCGTGAGACCGGTGCACGCGAGCAGCGTGATCCAGATGCCGAAGTACAGTTTGAGCGACGATGATGGATGTGCTGACATGCGAGCCTCAGGGATGTCGGTCAATCAGGTAGAGCAATGGGAACAAGTAGATCCAAATGATGTCCACGAAATGCCAATACAGCCCCCCCATTTCGACGGGAGTGTTGTACTCCGGAGTAAATCGGCCTTTCCAGGCCATCACGGTCAGCCAAATGAAGATGCCAATCCCGACGATCATATGGAGCGCGTGCAGGCCGGTCATGACGAAGTAGAGAGCAAAGAAGATCTCCGCATGGCTGGGATTGGCGTACTGGTCGGGATGCCCGGGAATCATAACGTTGTTGAACTGGAAGCTCGCGCCGGGCACATGATGCTTCTCGAACTTTTCCTTGTACTCGATCCCTTTGATTCCGAGGAACGCCGTGCCGAGCACCAAGGTCGCGAGCAAGTTGCCAATCAGCAACCTGCGCCTGCCGGTTTGTGCTGCCCAGACTGCGAGCACTACGGTCAAGCTGCTGCAGATTAGAACCGCAGTGTTGGTTGCGCCCAGGGTGACATCGAGCGTCTTGCTGGCCGCGCCCCAGTCTCCGAAATAGCCGCGACGGTACACCAGGTAAGTACAGAACAAACCGCCAAAAAACATAATCTCGGTACCCAGGAACACCCACGTCCCGAGGCTGGCGGCATCGCGTTGTTGCTGGGGCTCGGCGAAATGATGCAACAGGGCCGGATTGTGAGCGGCCGTGAGTTGGCTATCGGGCAACGGGAGTCTCCTCTTTAACCGGAAACCTATTCAACTCGTCGTAGTTGTAGGCTTCCCAAGTCACGACCGGCTCTTCGTCGAAATTGAAAGTGGGCGGCGGCGAAGCAGTTCTCCACTCGAGCCCGGCTGCGTTCCAGGGATTATCGGGCGCGGGCTTGCCGTAGCGCATCGACCAAAGGAAATAGACCATGGGCAGCAGATAGCCCACACCCAGAATTGTGGCGCCGGCAGTGGAGAGTACGTTCAGCACCTGAAACTCCGGCGGGTACTGATAATAACGCCGCGGCATTCCTATATAGCCGAGGATAAATTGCGGAAAGAATGTCAGGTTGAAACCGATAAATACAATCAGCGCTGCGAGTTTGGCCCAGCCTTCCGGATAGAGGCGGCCGGAAATCTTGGGCCACCAAAAATGCATGCCTCCGAGATAACCCATGACCGCGCCTCCGACCATAATGTAATGAAAGTGCGCGATGACAAAATAAGTGTCGGTGACATGCACGTCGATGCCCAGCGCGGCGAGAAACAGGCCGGTAAGACCACCCACGGTGAAAAGTCCGAGGAAGCCGAAAGCGTAGAGCATGGGCGCATCGTAATAGATCGAACCTTTGTACATCGTGGCTGTCCAGTTAAAGACCTTGACCGCGGAAGGCACAGCAACCAGATAACTGAGCAGCGAGAAAACCAGGGCGGCGTAAACCGAGATTCCGGCGACGAACATGTGGTGCGCCCATACCAGGAAGCCGAAGACCGCGATGGCGATGGAAGAAAAGGCTACGAAGCTGTAGCCGAAAATGCGCTTGCGCGAGAAGCAGGCGATGATCTCGCTGATGATGCCCATTGACGGCAAAATCATGATGTAAACCGCAGGGTGCGAGTAGAACCAGAACAAATGCTGGAAAAGCAGCGGATCGCCACCCAGCTTGGGATCGAAGATGCCGAGATGCAAGGCGCGCTCTGCGGCAACCAACACCAAGGTGATCGCGATCACAGGTGTTCCTAGAAGTTGAATGATGCTGGTGGCATAGTGCGCCCAGATAAACAGTGGCAGGCGCGACCAGCTCATGCCCGGGGCGCGCAGACGGTGAATCGTGACCACGAAATTCAGTCCAGTCAGGATGGAAGAGAAGCCCGCGACGAAGATCGCCAGCCCCGCCTCGACAACCTTGGTATTGCTAAAGGCAGTGCTGAAAGGCACGTAGAACGTCCAGCCGGTATCCACTCCACCGGTCAGCATGCAGTGCAGCATCATCACGCCGCCGATGATGTAGAGATACCAGCTCAGGAGGTTGATTTTCGGGAAGGCCAGATCTTTCGCCCCGATCATCAAGGGCACGAGGAAGTTCCCGAGCACGGCGGGAATTGACGGGATCAGGAAAAAGAAAACCATCACCATGCCGTGCATGGTGAAGAGCTTGTTGTAGGAATCGGCTTGCACCAGGTCGCCCGCCGGAGTCAGCAACTCCAGACGAATGAGCAGGGCGAAGAAACCTCCGATGAAGAAGAAGAAGGTGATCGAGAGCAGGTAGAGCAGTGCGATACGCTTGTGGTCGGTGGTGAACAGCCACGAACCGACGCCGTAGTGCTTATTCAGATAATTTTCGCGCTCAACCGTCGGAATACTCGCGGTAGCCATACTCATTGCACCTGACTTCTCTGGGCTGAAGCTTTGGCTGGCGGCGAGGTCGAGCCAGCAGCCATGGCATTTCCCGGCCGGGTTGACGACAGTGACTTAACGTAGGCGACCAAGGCATTCAACTGTTCTTCGCTGACGATCCCCTGAAATGTGGGCATGACTGGTTTGAATCCCTTCAGGACTTTGGCCCCCGGATCGAGGATCGATTCGCGGATGTAATTCTCATCGGCGGTGACTGTGCGGCCATCTTCGAGTTGCACGGTCTTGCCAAACAAGCCTTGCAGATTGGGTCCACGCCCCTGGCCATCGGGGCGATGGCACGTGGCGCAACCTAATTCGGCGAAGACTTTCTCTCCGCTGGCAGAGAGCGGACCGGTTGATCCGCCGCTCATCCAAACCTCGTATTGTGCGGGTTCCATCACGACGACGGAGCCGATCATGCCCGAATGCTGTGTGCCGCAATATTCAGCGCAGAACAAATGATAGGTGCCTGGCTTGGTGGCTCGAAACCATGCCACGGTGTAACGGCCGGGCAGGACGTCCTGCTTGATGCGGAAGGCGGGCACATAAAAACTATGGATCGCGTCTTGCGACGTCATGATCATCTTCACGTCGCGGCCTACCGGAACGTGCAATTCATTGATCTCGCGCTGGCCTTCGGCGTGCTCCAGCTTCCACATCCACTGCTTGGCCACGACGTAAACTTCCGTGGCGTCGCGGGGGGGAGTGCGCTCCTGGAAAAAGACCACCGCGCCCCAGAAAAAAATCACCAGGAACACGCCCATGGGGATGATCGACCACGTCAATTCCAGGGGCGTGGAGCCTTCGATCGGCTCTGCTTGTACTCCGGGGCGATGGCGAAACTTAGCCGCGAAGAAGACGACGCAGACAGAAATCAAAAGCGTCATCAACCCGCTGACCATGAGCAGGAAGATGTAGAGCGCGTCCACATTGCCCGCCATGGTGGAGGCGCGCTGCGGCCATAACGGAAAATTATCGAACATACCCTGCCTGCTTTGTTGCTGATCGAGACGTTGCTCTCCTCGCGACTGAGTGCTCCAGCCGGAACATGATGAACCAGAAGATACCCAGAATCAAAATGGTTGCAGCGGCCGCCAGCCGCAAAATATTGGCCACCATGGCTCCGTATTTTCCTGTGGCCGGATCGTAGTGATAGCAATACAGCAGCACTTGATCCACGGCGTTGCCGATCTTGCCCTGGGAAGCCTCCACCAGTCCCATGCGCAGATCTTTGGGCGGAAAATCAACACCGTAAAAATAACGCGAGACGCGGCCTTGCGGGGTGAGCACCATGATCGCGGTGGCGTGCGCGAATTGCTTGATCTTCGGATCGTATTGATACTGGAAGCCGACGGCCTTCGTCAGCGCGTTGATGGCTTCGGCTTGTCCGGTTAAGAAGTGCCAGCCTGCGGCTGCGTGCGGACGGCCGTAGCGGTGGACGTAATCGTTTTTCTTGGCCCCAGCCATCTCAGGCGTTTCGCGGGGATCGAAGCTCACGGTAATAACTTCGAATTCCTTGCCCAGATCGAACTTGACCATCTTCATGGCGCTGGTCAGTCCGGAGAGAACCTCGCTACAAAGCATGGTGCAGTTGTAGTACGCGAGGTCAAGGATCAGAGGCTTGCGGCCGAAGTAGTCTCCCAGTCTGACGGGCTTGCCGGCTTCATCGCGGAAGGCGAGGTCCGGGGGGAGCTGAGCGTCGCGATGCTGCTCGATGCCGACGTTCTCCAGACGCGGCGGGCGCACATTGGCGGGGGGAGACATTATTCCCTTGGTCATGCCCTGTCCCCAAGCGGGCGCAGCTAGCGAAAGCATGAGGACCAGGCCACCAACCCGCGTGTATATCGAATTGTGAAACCACTTGCTCACGGCTTTTTCCCTTTTTTCTCTTTCTTTGCGGCTTGGTTTTTCTGTGCTTCGTGCTGCGGTTGCGCACCGCTTTGCGGACGCAGCGGAAGCCCACGTTGGGCCAAGAGTTCCATGGCGCGCTCGATCGGGATGTGCACGGTTCCGGCTTTCTCGTCGACCCAGCCGTAGCTGTTCAGCTTCCGTTCCTCGGCGATGCGAATGCTGTAGAGTTGGGTGCGCTCGTCGGTTTCCAGACGCGGATCGGGAAAGGCGGTCTCGGGATATTGGGGTGGCACCTGGCGCGTGTCCTTGGGAACATTCGCCGCCAACGGATTTACCGGCGGCTGACCCGTCTCAAAGCGCTTGTCAAGAATTTTATAAAGGCCGCTCAACAGAAGACTGATCAACAGCGTGGCAGCAAGAAGTCCGGCGATAAAATAAAAGATTCCCCGGGCGCTAATATCCTGACGCTCATAGCTGCCGTGCGATGGCGTGCTTTCGTGTTTGACCGGGTCGCTCATGTATTTCAGCTAGTCGACGGGCTCCAGTACTTCATGCGCGTCCGGGTCGTAGGCCGGCAGCAAAGGGAGTGCAGCCAGATTACGGAAGAAATAGGCAAGCCAGATTCCTCCGATCGCTACGGGCACAATGACGTCGGCTACAGTGAACCGTAAAGTGTTCGAGAAATTCGGTTCGATGATCCAGAACAAATCCAGGTAACGCATCAACATCAGCCAGGCCGCAAGCCAGGCCAGGCGGTGAATGTCGCGCTTGAACGGACGCGACAGCAAAATTCCGAATGGAATGGCAAAGTGGAACAGCACCAGCGTCAAACCGATCAATCCCCAGCCGCCGCTCAGACGCTTCAAATAAAAGGTAATTTCCGCGGGCAGATTGCCAACCCAGATGATCAGCCACTGCGAGAAGTTGAAATAGGCCCAGACCATGGTGAAGGTGAGCATCCACTTGCCATGGTCATGCACGAAGTCGGGTTTCAGAATTTTCGACATGGGCCTGTAGTTGAACAGAATCCGCTCTACGACCACGGCGAAGCACATGGCGGAGAGCACTTCGCCGATAAGAATAATCAGCCCGAAGATGGTCGAGACCCAGCTGGGATCGAGCGACATCACCCAATCGATGGCAGCGAAGGAGATGGTAAAACCGTAGAGGATGAGCCCAGGGCCGCTGACGGCCTTGAAGCGCTGCGTGTTGTCGGGCGCGCCCGGGCGATCCGTTTGCTTAGACCATTTGCTGAGCAGGAATGACAGCAGGTTCCAGATGGCGAAATAGAATACGGCGCGGAAGATGAATCCGTTCGGGGTGAGGTAGGTCTTGGTGATGTCCTGCAAATGTTCGCGAAGATGCTTGTCGGCAATGTGGTCCAAGGGCTGCGCCCAGATGTAGAGTCTGTGCATCCCGAGAAGGATTGGGATGAAAAGCAGCGCGAGCAGCGGAAGCGTGCGCATGGCGGCGCCCAGGGTGCGGCGAATTACCAGGCCCCAGCCGCCACCGGTCAGGTGGCGAATCATGAGAATCGCCATGGAACCGAGGGCGACGCCCAACCAGCACATGAAACCGAGCAGGTACGCTCGATAGAATTCTTCGGGCCGCATGAAGGCGCCGATGAGGGCGACAACTCCGAAGACGACGCCGACCATAAGCGACCGCCGCGCGATGGTCTTCACTACCGGCGGCGGCGTCAGATCGAGATGGTTCGCGGTTGCCGGTGTCATTTCTCTTCCTCGGAGTTCGAATTTGCTTGCGGTGCGATGACCGGCAGACTGGCGCCTGTCCCCGGCTCACCCTGGAACTTCGGGGACTCCGATGGCAGGTTCTGGCCAGAAGGAACATCTGCCTGGGTGGCGTTCTGGCTGAGCTGCAGAGCTCGGATGTAGGCCACGATGTCCCAGCGATCGCGCGGTGGAATCTGCGACGCGTAGTCGGACATGATGCCGAAGCCGTTGGTCATGACATCGAAGAAGTATCCCAGCGGAGCCTTCTGCAATCGTTGTTCATGAAAAGATGGCGGCTTGCGCGTGAATCCACGCGAAGGGATGAAGCCATGGCCATCTCCCACGCGCGAATGGCATGGCGCGCAATAAATGTTATAGCGTCCACGCCCGCGTTCGAGAAGGTCTCTGGTAACCGGAAAAGGCATGGCGTCGCCGGGATTGTTGCCGATCTTGCCGGTATAGAAATAACTGTCTTCATGCAACTGTCCACGCGCGACTGTGCCTTCGACGGGCGGACGGGCGGAGCGCTGGTCGGTAAAGAAATCACTCTTAGCCAGCGGATTGACCCGCGGCTGCACGTGCATGTCGATTCGGCAGGCCGCTGACATGCCGACAACCACGAGCACCGACGCACCCAAGGATTTGCGGAAGCGCTGCATCTTAGCTTGGCACCTCCGAGACCGAGCGTGGATCGAGGCTCTCGAGAAACTGGCGCGTGGCCGCCGGGTCGTACTTGACATCGGAGGAAAACACGACCAGGAAAAACCGGTCCCTGGAAGCGCGCGTAAAGCGCGGCACGTTGAACACCGGGTGATAAGGCATGGGCAGACCGTTGAGCGCCAGCATGCCGAATACGGCAGAGATGCCGGCAAACAGAATCGTCATCTCAAAGGTGATGACGATAAAAGCCGGCCACGAATGATATGGTTTACCGCCAATGTTGAGCGGGTAAGCAACGGCCGACATCCAATACTGCATCAGATAGCCGGTCAGTCCTCCCACAATGCCGCCGATCAGCACCACCAGCGGAACCTCGTCACGGTGAAAGCCGATCTCTTCGGCAAGGCCCTCGACGGGGAACGGAGTGTAAGTGTCAATCCTCTTATAGCCGGCCTGGTACGTACGCTTCGCGGCTTCAATCAAAGCCACAGGCGTATCGAACTCAGCCATCATGCCGTAGATGGGATCGCGCTTCATTCCGCTTTCACCTCCGCCTCAGGCAAGAGGGTGCGCATTTCAAAGATCGAGATTGCGGGCAGGATGCGCAGGAACAAGAACATAGCGGCGAGGAACATGCCGATGGTGCCGATGTAGGTCATCCAGTCCCAGCGCGTGGGGTAGTACATGCCCCACGAGGATGTCAGGAAGTCGCGATGCAAGCTGACCACGACGATGATGAAGCGCTCGAGCCACATGCCCACGAGGATCACGCCGGAAACCAGAAACAACGCGATCGGATTGGTGCGCAATTTGCGAATCCACAGCACCTGGGGGATAAAAATGTTGCAGATCAGCAGGGCCCCATATGCGGGGGCGTAGGGTCCGTGCAGACGGTTCCACATTGTGAAAGCGTCATAGCGGTCACCGCTGTACCAGCCCATGAAGGCCTCGATGCCGTATCCATAGGCCACGATCAATCCGGTGGCCAGCATCACTTTCGCGGAGTTCTGCAGATGGCGTTCCGTGATGAAATCTTCGAGGCCGTAAATCTTGCGGATCGGAATAGCCAGCATCAGTACCATGGCAAATCCAGAGTAGATCGCACCGGCCACGAAGTAGGGAGGGAAGATGGTGGTATGCCAGCCGGGCACGATACCGACGGCGAAGTCGAAACTCACCACGGTGTGGACGGATAGTACGAGTGGCGTGGCCAGTCCGGCCAGCAATAAATAAGCTGTTTCATAGCGATGCCAGTGACGTGCCGAACCGCGCCAACCCATGGAGAGCATGCCGTAAATGATTTTGGCTAGGCGATTTTCAGAGCGGTCGCGTAAGGTCGCAAGGTCAGGGATCAGACCAATGAACCAGAAGAGAAGCGAAATTGTTCCGTAGGTTGAGACCGCGAACACGTCCCACATCAGCGGGCTGCGAAACTGCGGCCACACGCCCATCGTGCTCGGATAAGGAAACAGCCAGTAAGCCAGCCACGGGCGTCCGACGTGGATGGTGGGGAAGATTCCGGCGCAGGCCACGGCAAACAACGTCATGGCCTCGGCGAAGCGGTTGATGGAATTGCGCCACGATTGCCGAAGTAACAACAGGATTGCGGAGATGAGCGTGCCGGCGTGGCCGATGCCGATCCACCATACGAAGTTGACGATGGCGAACCCCCAGCCGATGGGAATGGTCACACCCCAGATGCCGATGCCTTTCAGCACCAGGTAGCCAACGGCATAGAGCATCATCATCGTCAGCGTGAAGGCGACGCCGAAGCCCAGGAACCAGCCGTTCGAGGCAGGACGGGTCAGCACGATCGCGCTGATCTTTTCCGTCACGCTGCCGAAGGTGTAGCCCGGCTCAATGACCGGGGCCCTTTGCGCGTCCACCGTCACTTTGTGTTGCTCGTCCATGCTGTTGTCGGTAGTGTCCTCAGGGAGCTAAAGCCCGCTCTCCCATCGGCTCTAACGACACGGCTAAAGCCGTGCCCTTCAAATTCTCCGGCTTACGACTTCAGCTCCGGATTTGGGTTACTGACTTCCGCGAGGTACGTTGTTCGCGGCCGGGTATTGAGTTCGCCCAGCAAACTGTAATTTCGCGCCTCGGCTTTCAATTTCGAAACCTTACTGTTGGGATCATTGATGTTGCCGAACACAATGGCGCCCGCCGGGCATGACTGCTGGCAGGCGGTCTGCAATTCGTCTGCGTGCTGGCTGTCGTTGATCTTGCGGTCTTCGCGCTCGGCATCGATGCGGCGCTCATTGATGCGCTGCACGCAGTATGTGCACTTTTCCATGACGCCGCGGCTGCGCACGCTGACGTCAGGATTGCGCATCATCTTGTATTGCGGCGTCTCCCAATCCTGGAAGAGGAAAAAGTTGAAGCGACGCACTTTGTACGGGCAATTATTCGAGCAGTAGCGAGTGCCCACGCAGCGGTTGTAGACCATATCGTTCAGGCCTTCGCTGGAGTGATTGGTCGCGCCCACCGGACACACGACTTCGCAGGGCGCGTTTTCGCAATGCATGCACGGCACTGGCTGGAAGAACGCCTTGGGATTGTCGCGGTCGCCCTGGTAGTAGGCGTCGACACGAAGCCAGTGCATGTGGCGGCCGATCACGGTTTGCTCTTTACCGACCACAGCGATGTTGTTCTCCGACTGGCAGGCCAGCATGCAGTTGTTGCAGCCCACGCAGGAGTTCAGATCAATGGTCATGCCCCAGGCATAATCTTCTTCTTTGTAGGGATAGGGCTGGTAGAGAGTCAGGCCCGGTGCCGGCTCTTCTTCTTTCGCGAAGCTTGGCTCTTTGCGGTATTCCTCCAGGGTGGTTTCGCGGACCAGAGGACGCGTGTCGCCGTTGGGCGTGTCCATCGTCTGGTAGCCCTGGGTCGAGGCGAGCTTATAGGTTTCGCCGGTCTTGCGTATTTGCAAACCGGTTGCGAACCATGGCGCGGCGGTTGTGCGCAACGAATAGGCGTCGAAACCCAGCGCGGTTCCCACGCGGCCAGCGCGGCGGCGTCCATAGCCAACGAAAACGGTGACAGAGTTGTCGGGATGGCCGGCCTGAATCCAAACTGGGCCGGTGACTTTCCTGCCATTCAGTTCCAGTTCGACGACGTCCTCTGTCTTGATCTCGAGCCGGCCCGCCATCTTGGGACCGATGAGAGCGGCATTGTCCCAGGTGAGCTTAGTCATCGGCTTGGGCAGTTCCTGCAGCCAGCCGTTGTTGGAGAATTGGCCGTCGTAAACGGTGGGATCGCGGCGGATGTTGAGCTCGAGGGCGTTCTCATCGAGCTTGGTCGCCAGCGGAAGATGGTTTGCTTTCGTGCCGACTTGCTTGCTAGTAAATGCGGTGCCTTCGATCCAGCCATCGTGCAGCGACTTGCGCCAGAATGCTTCGAAGTCTCCACCAGATTGTTGTTTCTGCCAGTAACCGCGCACCAAATCGTAGCCCGTCGCATCAGCCTGCCCGGAGAGCAGCGCGACAAATTCATGCGCGCTTTTGCCGTTGTAAAGGGGAGCGATCAACGGCTGAATGATGCTGACCGTTCCGTCATATGCGCGGGCATCGCCCCAGGCTTCGAGTTCATGCGTCTGATTGACGTGCCAGTGAGACAAATCGGCGGTTTCATTCTGGTAGAGGCCTAGATGCACGCGCAGCGAAACCTTATTGCTCTTAAGCAGGTCGGCGAAGTCGAGATCGGCGGGGGCGTCGTAGGCTGGGTTCCCGCTCAGAATCACCAGCAAATCCACCTTACCGCCGCGCATGTCGGCGACCAGGTCTTTCATCGACTCAGCTTGATTGACCGGATTGGCATCTACGGGGTCGCCGTAAAACAGCGTCTTACCGACATTGCCTAGTTTGGCATTGATCGCATGAGCCAGCGCGTGCACAACGGGAGGTTGGGGGTCGCCAGCAAGCACCACGCTAGCTCCGCCGTGCGCTTCGAGGTCTCGAACCAGACCCGCCAGGAAATCCGCATGTTTGGCCACTTCTCCCGTCAAATCGGGCACACCGGCGTCAAGCCCAAGCGCTCCGGCAAGAGCTCGCGCGAACCACTCAATATCAACCGCCCTTAGCGGCAGCCGGTGATCCGCCTTCGCCCCCGTCGAACTCGGCGTGCTCTCGATGACGTACAGCCGGTTCATGTTGTCCTCGGGATTGCGGCGTTTTGCGAAATCGCGAATGTAGCGGACGTTGCCGGGGAATCCGGCGTAGAGAAAGTCGGCGTCCAGCGAGATGATCACGTCCGCGGCTTCTAGGTTGTAGCGCGTTTCAACCGGCTCGCCGAAGGGCAGCTTCGCTCCTTCGAGCCGGTTGTCACGATTCAGCGGCTCGTAGACATGCCACTTGGCCTGCGGATAAACCTTCAGGAAGTTGCGCAACTGATCGGCGAGCGTGGGCGAAGAAATTGACGGCGTCAGAATACGAATGCCTACGCCCTGCAGCGCTTTCTGCGCATTCAGAGGTCCGCGCATTGCAGTCAGAAACGACTGCCAGGAGCGCTGGTCGCCCATCGACATGACGCTCTGCGAGCGGTCCGGGTCGTACATGGTGAGAATCGATGCCTGCGCGAAAATGTCGGTGCCGCCGAGCGATGCTGGATGTTGATCGTTGCCTTCAATTTTCGTGGGGCGTCCCAGGTGGCTTTCCACCAGCACCGGGCTAGCATAGCCGCCGAGGGTTACGGCGGTGGCATAAAACATCGGACGGCCGGGGATCACTTCCTCCGGTTGGCGTACGTAGGGAACAATCGGCTCAAGCGGCAGGCGCACGCAGCCGATCATGCCAGCCAGGCCCAGCGACGCGCCCATTACCTTGAGAAAGCCGCGGCGCGAGACTGAATCCACCCACTCGGAGGCGCCTTTAGGAAATTCGCGGTGCAAGGCTTCCTGGAAATCGGCGCTGCCCGCAAGTTCTTCCAGGCTGCGCCAATATTCCGGGCCAGTCTTTTCGTCGGCGGCTTGCTCGATTTGCGCGCGGACGGATTTCAGATCTAACTTGCCCTTCTTGCTGGGGCAAACGTCCTCGCGCTTGTTCTCCCGCAACCCGACTTTGTTCGGCTCGTCCATCTTCATTGCCGTCGTCGTGTGAATTCCGTCGCAACCCTATCAAGGAGCAGTCACGGGCTTGGCTCAGAGGCTAAAAGCCCCTTGCGACCTCACTGCAGGGCACGGCTGAAACCGTGCCCTCCTCCCCGCCCACCTGACCATAGGTCTCGCGGTCTGCCAAAGCGGCTGGTCATAATCATCGGTGACACGTGTTGCAACTGGTGATATCCAGTACGCTGCGCACTTTATATTTCTCGACCAAGTCCTTGCCCAGAGTGGCCTGATCGGTGTAACTCTTCCCCTCTACCACGACCGGGTTCGCACTGGTCGGCTGCTGGTAGCGCATGTTGAAAACCTGCGATCGCGGCCGCAAATTACCTTCGGGTGCGCGATGGCATTGGAGACACCACTCCATCTGCAATGAAGCCTGCTGATACATCAACGGCATCTGATCCACGGGTCCGTGACAGGTGTTGCAGCCGACACCCTTGTTGATGTGGATGCTGTGATTGAAATACACAAAGTCCGGAAGCTGGTTCACCCGCGTCCACTGTAGCGACTCGCCGCTGCGATAACTGGCCCGCACCGGCTCGAGCAGTTGCGCATTGCTCCAGATCTGCGAGTGGCAATTCATGCAGGTCTTGGTCGGGGGAATGCCAGCGAAGCTGGAAATCTCCACCGAAGTGTGGCAATAGCGGCAGTCAATGCCTAGCCCAGTCACATGGTGCTGATGGCTGAAGGGGACGGGCTGAGGCTTCCGCACGCCGGCATAAGTAACGTAAGAAGAGCGCTGGACCTCCATGGCAACCCACAACAGCGCGGCAACCACAAATACCGCGCCAAAAATTGTGGCCCGGGACAAGGTGTTGGTGCTGCGATGAAAAATCTGCGACATGCGTATGAAGTTCAGATGAGCCAGCGAGTCAGTGCTACTTCCCTCACCGAGTTCAGTGAAGGGTAAACAGCGAGATCACCATCAGCTTCGACGAACGAAAATATAAAAACAGGTGATTATAAATACTCCGTTAAGTTTTGTCGCGCATCCAGGCGACAAGTGGAAACATTTTCTCGGGCTTGAAAGTGACCGACTGGTTTCTGCGCGCTCAAATTCGCGTTCCTCGCCATCCGGCAGAAGGTTTTACCAGAAGAAGCGCGTCGACTGGTCCCATGACAGTCAAAGCGCTCAACGCAAGTTCATCACCAAGAGTTTGGGCTCAGTCATTTCCTCGATCGCGTAGCGCAGTCCCTCGCGTCCCAGGCCGGAGTCCTTGACCCCGCCGTAGGGCATGTGATCAATGCGGAATGATGGAACGTCTCCGGCAACCAGGCCGCCGACTTCCAGCTCGTCGTAGGCTTGAAAGAGCAGCTTCACATCGCGGGTGAAGATACCGGCTTGCAAACCGAAGGAAGAATTATTGATCTGGCGGAGCGCGTCGTCGAAATTCCTGTAGGGTTCGACGGTCACCACCGGGGCAAAAATCTCCTGACAATTGACTTTCATTTCAGGCCGGGTGCCAGTCAGCACGGTCGGCTCCAGGATCGAGCCTTTGCGGGTACCTCCGCAGAGCAGGCGGGCCCCCGCACGGACAGCCTCTTCGATCCAAGCGACAGCACGGATGGCATCGCTTTCCCGGATGAGCGGACCGACGTCGGTGGATTCCTCGACGGGATCGCCGGTCTTCAGGCTCTTGACGCCGGCAACGAGAAGATCGGCAAACTTGCCGTACACAGAGTGCTCCACCAGAATGCGCTGTACGGAAATGCAGGTCTGGCCGGCGTAGCCGAAGCCTCCCGCGACGCAGCGCTCGGCCGCGTAGGCCAAGTCAGCGTCGTCGTGCACGATTACTCCCGCGTTGCCTCCCAGCTCAAGCACCACTTTCTTTTTTCCGGCGCGGCGCTTGATGTCCCAACCAACCGGCACACTGCCCGTGAAACTGATGAGCTTGATGCGATCGTCGGTGACCAGAAGAGCGGCGTCTTCGTTGGAGAGTGGCAAAACATTCAGACCGCCGTCCGGCCACCCCGCATGTTGCACGCATTCGGCTAGAAGCAACGAGCAGAGCGGGGTCTGCGGTGCGGGCTTTAAAACCATGGGGCACCCGGCGGCGATCGCGGGAGCCACTTTGTGGGCGACCAGATTGAGAGGAAAATTAAAAGGGGTGATGCCTGCAATCGGCCCCAGAGGAAAACGCCGCACCATGCCCCAGCGGCCGGCTGTGTATTCCTGCCAGTCGAGCGGGATGTATTCGCCGTAAATCCGGGTGCTCTCTTCCGCAGCGACATTAAAAGTGAAAACCGCGCGATCCACTTCCATGCGCGCCGCTTTGATTGGCTTGCCAGCTTCTTGCGCCAGAGTGCGCGAAAATTCGTCTTTGCGCTCGGCAATCGATCGAGCCACGCGGCGCAACACTCGCTGCCGTTCGAACGCAGGCAGGCGGCGGGTGGTGCCAAAGGCCTTGACGGCAGCTGCGATGGCAGCCTCGGCATGCTCTCGACGTCCTTCGACGACTCGCCCTACGACGCTGCCATCGAAGGGACTGCGGACTTCGACGATGTCGCCGTCTTCCACCCAACGGCCGTCGACAAAGAAACCGTGGGTTGCGACTGGGACGATCGTCATTTCCGCCATGGTTGGGACCTCCTTCGCGCGAACTGCGGTTTTGATTATAGGCCTTGGCTGGGGGTTGCATTTTTCTGCGGAGCGGATCGCTTCCAGTTGTCCACTACAATGAATGCCGCCGTGCCGATGCCGAACTTAGAAACGATCGCCGAGCTTGCCCCGCGTCTGCGGCGCAAGCAAGTTTCTCCGGTCGAACTGACTCGGGATTGCCTAGATCGCATTGAGAAACTCAATCCCACACTGAATGCCTTTATCACCGTCACCGGGGAATCCGCCCTCGCGGAAGCGCGGGCTGCAGAAGCTGAAATCGCGCGCGGTGAGTGGCGAGGACCGCTGCACGGCATTCCCATCGCGCTCAAAGATCAGATCGATACTGCGGGAACTCGGACCACCGCCGCCAGCGCCTTGTACAAAGATCACGTACCGGTGGCAGATGCGGAAGTCGTGCGGCGGCTCAAACAAGCGGGCGCGGTGATTCTTGGCAAGAACAACCTGCACGAGTTCGCCTACGGCGGCAGCTCGCTAATAAGTTTCTTCGGCGACGTTCACAATCCCTGGGCGACGGGGCACATCGCTGGAGGATCATCGGGCGGATCAGCGGCTGCCGTCGCCGCCGGGCTGTGTTATGCGGCGATCGGGACCGATACGGCTGGCTCCATTCGCGAGCCTGCCGCTCTCTGCGGCTGCGTTGGCTTTAAGCCCACGTATGGCCGGGTTTCGAGCAGCGGAATAATTCCGTTGTCGCGGTCGCTGGACCATGTTGGACCGCTGGCTGCGACCGTGGGCGATGCCGCTGCTGTGCTCGAGGCCATCGCAGGATACGATCCCGCCGACCTTACCACCTCGGATGTTCCGGTATGCGATTACGTGTCTGCGGCCGCCGAAAGCCCGAACCGCTTCCGCGTGGGCGTGCCACGCTCCCATTTCTATGACAATCTTGACCCCGAAGTCGCCGCCGCCGTGGAGCAAGCACTGCTGGTAATCCAAACGCTCGTCACAGGAGTGCATGAAATACAACTGCCGGTCGAGGAGGACCGGACGCTGCAAAAAGCCGAATCCTATGCCTACCACGCGGAAAATGTCGCCAAGACACCGGAACTATATCAGCCGGAAACTCTGCGCCGCATCCTCTCCGGGGCCAAGGTTTCAGCTGTCGACTACATGCAGCGCCGCCGCGAGCTGGAACAAGCCCGCCGGGGCATTCATGAGATCTTCGCAACCGTGGATTTGATAGTCACTCCCACCATACCCATGCCAGCGCCCAGCATTAAAGAACTAAGGACCAATCCGGATGCGTTGCGTCCGGCAGAACTCAAACTGCTGCGCAACACGCGACCGTTCAATGTGTGGGGATTGCCCACCATTTCGGTTCCCTGCGGGTTTACGCACGCGGGATTGCCAATCGGTCTGCAGATCGCGGGGCCGCCTTGGCGGGAAGATTTAGTGCTGTCACTGGCGCACGCCTATGAGGCCGATGGAGCGGCATAAGCGGACCGTAGAGAGATGATTAAACCGGTCCCCTTTTTCCGCTGGAGGGTCTCAGTCCACGGTTCGTACATCATCCGGCAGCATGAGCACGAACATGCAGTTGCCAGTTGCTGTCGAGCAGGAGAGGATTCCGCGTCGCAGAATCTTGACCGGAGTGTCATCGGGAAATGTCAGGTGGTAATCAGCGGTGCGGAGGGCCTCGCTAAAGCTTTTCAGCTTCTCGTCTCCGCTTACGAACTTCACGCTTTCGACGGTGGCGGTGGAACCGGTTCCCCGGCTGAGTAGCACGAAGAATTCTGCATTGCCCGTTTCCTTGGCGACTTTTCCAAGATCAATGCTGCGAACCTTTTGCAGTTCGTCCCTGTATTTCGTCACGGCGGCATCCACTTTGGCATCGCCACCCAGCAAGGCAGCCAACCGTCCTCGCGTTTCCGAGGTGGGCCGCAGTCCGCTCAAGGAGAGCGCATAGGCGCGCTCGGCCTTATCTTTGTCTCCGCGTTTCTCGTAAATTTGCCCCAGATGATCGCCCACCTCACCGTGATGGCCCAATCCCCAGGCCGCAGAAACATATTTCTCAGCTTGGTCGAGATTGCCCTCGGCAAAATGGACCCAACCCAGCGTGTCCCAATACGCAATCAATGAAGCCACGAGCGGCAAGTCCTGCTGCGTAAGGCGGTCGAGAGACAGATTGCGCAACGCCGCAGCCGTGGCCGAGACTGAGGACTCGGAGTACTGCTGGGCGCGCTCCAGATGCTCCTTCTTCAGCGACAGCTGGTAAGCAATGTTGTTCCACACCAGTGGCGTGGCGGAGATTTCTATCGCGTGGTCGAACGTCGCTAACGCTTTCTCGTCCTGCCCAAGATTCAGGTAGGCATCTCCGAGGCTCACCTGCAGCGCGGCATTATCCGGAGTCAGCGAAGCAGCCTTTTCGAGCTCAGGAGCGGCCCGATCGTACTTGTGCCACTCGGAATACATCGTCCCCAAACCTGCGTGCGCGTTTTTATCCAAGGGATTGATTTCAATTTGCTTGTGGAACGCGGTGGCGGCATCGTCGTAGTTGCGCTGCTGCCAGTAAGCCTGCCCCAGGGCATTGTAGGCGTACTCATCGTAGGGATTGATCTCAATTTGCTTCTGCAGCGCTCGAATGGCCGCGTCGTTCTGGCGGACTCCCATATACGCCACGGCTAGCGCGTACCAGGCGTATTTGTTCTTTGCATCTACTTCCGTCGCGCGTTTGAGAAGTTCGATGGCGAGTGCGAGGTTGCCATTGTTCATCGCCGCCCGGCCACTCTCGACCAAGTCGTCGGCCTTTGTGTCCGGAGGAACTGTGGGCGCACCGGCCACCGTGCTCTCCACAGCAAGGTGCTGGCCAAGATCAGCGCTCACCGCTCGCCGAAACGCCTGATAATCCGAAGCACGGGCGGCGGGGAGCTCTTCCAGTCGCAGAGTGAGCTTGCGCCCCGCGATAAAAGTGGTGCCCTCAATTTTGTAGCTGGCCTCGTACTCGGCATAGTCTCGCTCGAGAGAGAAGGGGAGCGGCGCACGCGCTGTGTACTTCGCCGGAAGCTCGATCTTAACGCTGTAAAAATATTCCGCCTTCGGCCCCAGCTTGAGCGGCTCTGCATCCGGCCCATCGTCGTCACTGTCGAGTTCAGGCAGGTTGAACTGCGAGAGCGGTAACGCGATCTCCGACTTCTTCTTGGACCAGTCAAGAAAGTTTGCCCGGGAAACGTTATAGGACAGGGTGAAGGCTTCGCGCGTGGCGGCCGGATCGCTAATCTTCAAATTGGTGATGTCGCCTCCGCCCAGCGATGAGTTGATGTTTTCGGCTACACGCTGCCATTGCGCCTGGGGTACGCGGCGGAAAATCGAGCGCAACAATAGTTCCTCGTCCCCGCGAAACACGTAGTTCACTTTCGCTTCTAGCTTGCCGAGTTCGTTGACTCTCCCGTCGATCTCGGAGCGCTCACTGTCCGGTGTCGGAGTATCGTCCGGCGTTTCTTCCAGATGAGGCGTCCCGTCGGCCGGAATCACCAGCGCCTGCTTTTTGCGCAGAGAGAAAGCCAGCAGGCGAAAAGGCGCCACCTCGCTGGTGGTGTCCATCCAGACTTCTTCCTTGCCGAGCGGCAGCAGCGTGATGACGTGATCGAATTGCGAGGGCGAGGGCATGTCGGGATCGAGCTTGCGACTGGAGTTGATTAGCACCGATGATGCGTGCAGCCCTTCCGCTTCGAGCAGCGATTCGAGAAGCGTGTGTTTATCCTTGCAGTCGCCGTACTGGTTATGAAGCACGTCTGCGGCCGAATGGGGCTGGTACCGGCCTACGCCCAAAGACAGGCTTACATAGCGGAAATTCTTCGCTACGAAATCATAAAGGCCTTGGGTCTTGTCCAGGTCAACGTTCAGTCCTTTGGTTAGGTCCTCGGCCTTGGCGCGCACTTCCGGCGAGGGCATGCGGCGATCTTTTTCCAAGCTCGCATACCAACGTCCAACTTCTTCCCAGGACTTGAATGTGGTCAGTTGCACATCGGGGCGGTCATCGTCCGACTTCTTTTTCTTTTTTTTCTTGTCCTTGCCAGTGGCTTTCTGGTCGTCCTCGCGTTCGAGATGGGAGCTGGGCCAGGTATAGATGCGCCGGCCATTCGCCTCCGCAATCTTGGGATCCATTCCAGCTTTGTTTTTCATTTTCAGCGGACGCTCGGCTGGCACGTCAACCTCCAGTTGCTCATCCAGGATGATGTTGTTCTGGTCGAAGTCGTAGTCCATCCAAAACTGGCCAGCGGCAAGGGGCGTGTGGATGACGGTGACCATGTCATATTCCAGCACTTCGCCGGGACGCAAGCCAGGCACAGTAATGTGCTTCTGCCGATAGTCGGTATAGACCGGCGCTTCGCGTTCGACCGGGGCGCTGAGATCCTGCACTGCGTCGTCACCTGCCTTGACGACGCTGCCATCCTGCTTACGGACGCGGACGTAAAGAATCTCCATCCGTTCATTGGCTGAGTTGTAGCCCATTTGCAACTGACCCCACTGCTGGACTCCCGCTTCGCTTTGCACTCGGATGCGGGCAGTGATTTCCTTTTTCCCCGTGCCGTCAGTATTGAAGACGTAGTGAGATCGCAATTGCTCTATGACAAACGATTCCTGGGAGTAGTCGGGGGGGGGTTCTGCAGGCTTGGTACCCCTGCTGTCCGAAGACTTTGTAACCGCCACCTCCGCCCGCTTGGCGGACTTCTCTGGGTTGGCTACCGAATGAGTGGAACCTTCTGGTTTTTGGCTAGCCTGCTGGCCACGGGAAGACAGGGAAACGGCCAGGATCCAACCAACCAGAAAGGCGACGAAAGAATTGCGCATAGTTTTCTTATGGATCGTAGCGGCACCGTTTGTATCTCGGAGGCTTGCCCGGCGCACATTACCGCTAATTTTGGGAAGCGCGGCGGGATGACCGGTTGGCCCCATGTAAAGAAAACTCATTGTATCCCACCACATTTATCGAACGCATTTTCCTGCTGATCTTGCCGGAAAACAGTAGTAGAATCTCGCTTCAGATGGTCTTGCCCGCCCTGACGCGGGCAGGCGTGACGCATGATTTCTAGCGCCACGATCTTTCTGTTCGGAGGTTTTGGCATGGCAGATAGGGCCCCCGTTGTCTCTTCTGGTTCAGTCTCCCAGCCGTCGGGCGCTTCGCTGAAACATCATGAAGGCCGTGGTGCCTGGGTGCTCACCGCCTATGGCATCGTTGGCCTCGCACTATTCGGAGTTTTGGCCTACTTCTTTTCGGACTTTATCTCTCACTAGTCGGCTTCTGCCGTCGCGAACGAGGGTGCGCGTTCGCGGAAGCAGTTGAGGTGTACTCTCACGGTTTCTGGCATGCGCCAGTGCGATGGGCAGACGGGGTAGCCTTCATCGAACATGCTACAATGATCGGCCTTAGAGGGTGCTGCCGCTTCGTAAAGTGCCTGGTGTTTCCCCACACTTAAGATTTTAGACGACGCACGCGAAAGAAAAATCTGTGGCTAAGACTCCCACGTCCGCACCCGGCCCCATTACATACGCGGATGCTGGTGTGGATATTAGCCGCGCCCACCGCACCAAGCAGCGCATCAAGTATCTGGCGCACAAAACTTTTACGCGCGGTGTGCTCAGTGAAATCGGCGGGTTTGGCGGCCTTTTCGCCGTGGACAAGGCCAAGTATCACGATCCCGTACTGGTCTCGAGCGTGGATGGCGTAGGGACAAAGCTGAAGATCGCCTTCGAAATGGGCTTGCACTCCACCGTGGGCGCTGATCTGGTCAACCACTGTGTCAACGACATCGCCGTGCAGGGCGCGGCACCGCTATTTTTCATGGATTATCTGGCTGCCGGGAAGCTCGATCCGGCGGTGGCTGAACAAGTGGTCGAAGGAATCGCCGACGCGTGCAAACATAACGGCTGCGCACTGATCGGCGGCGAAACCGCTGAAATGCCAGGCTTCTATCCCCATGGTGAATACGATTTGGCGGGATTTATTGTGGGCGTGGTGGAGCGCGAAAAAATTATCACGGGGAAGACCGTGGAGATCGGCGACATCGTGCTCGGTCTGCCCTCCAACGGCCTGCACACAAACGGATATTCATTGGCCCGCAAGTTGCTGTTCGAGGTCGGGCACTACTCGGCCGAAACCTACGTCAACGAGATCAAGAATAAGGTCGGCAACGAGCTTATGCGCACGCACAAGAGCTATTGGCCGGTGGTGAAGAAGCTCATGGATGGCGAATGCGTTTCCGCTCTGGCCCACATCACCGGCGGCGGACTCAGCGAAAACCTGCCGCGAGTCCTGCCACGCGGCACCGCTGCCATCATTGAACTGGGATCATGGCCCGTGCTGCCGATCTTTGAGCATCTGCAGACTCTGGGCAACGTCCCGCAGGACGAAATGCTGCGAACTTTCAACATGGGCTTGGGGATGCTGCTGGTGGTTCCTTCCAAGAAGTTCAAGAAGGCGCAGACCGTGCTCGAACGCGTGGGCGAAAAAGCGTACACCGTGGGCCGCATCGTGAAGGGTGAGCGGAAGGTCTTATACAACTAAGAAAGAAATTGTTGATTTTTGAATGTTGATTGTTGATTCGGCATGCGGTTCCATCAACATTCAACCGTCAGCCAATCAATAATGAAATCCCTCGGCATTCTCTTATCTGGGCGCGGCTCGAACTTTGTCGCCATTGCCGACAGCATTGCTGCGGGACGTATTAAAAACGCAGGCATTGCAGTAGTCATCTCCAACCGGGCCGACGCACCGGGCGGCGCAGCCGCCCGCCAGCGTGGGCTGAACACCCTAGTGATCCCCTCCAAAGGCAAGGCGCGCGAAGAGCACGACCGAGAAGTGGTTGCCGCCCTGCAGCAGCACAAAGTCGATCTCATCTGCCTTGCGGGATATATGCGCTTGCTCTCGCCGTGGTTTGTCCGACAGTTTCCGCGCCAGATCCTTAACATCCATCCTTCCCTCTTGCCGGCCTTCCCTGGACTCGAAGCTCAAGAGCAGGCATTCGCTTACGGAGTGAAAGTCTCCGGCTGTACCGTACATTTTGTGGACGACGAACTCGATCATGGGCCGATCATCGTTCAGAAAGCCGCGCCGGTGCTCGACGACGACGACGAACATTCGCTGGCCGCGCGTATTCTTGAGCGGGAGCATGCGGCCTATACGGAAGCGATCAACATTGTGCTCGAAGGACAATTCAAGATCGTCGGCCGCCGTCTTGTCCGCGAGTCGCCGCTATAATCAACTGCCATGGCGACCCTCGCTCCCGTCGACGAACAACTCACTTACCTCAAGAAGGGTGCCGCGGAGATCATTCGCGAGAGCGAACTTCGTTCCAAGCTGGAAAAATCGCGAGCCACCGGCAGACCACTGCGAGTGAAGCTAGGAATGGATCCGACGGCGCCGGATTTGCACCTCGGCCACACCGTCGTTTTGCGCAAGCTCAAACATTTCCAGGACCTCGGCCACACTGCCATCTTCCTTATCGGCGATTTCACCGGCATGATCGGAGACCCGACGGGGCGCTCGGCTACGCGCCCTCCGCTTACTGCTGAGCAGATTGAACAGAACGCGGAGACTTATAAGGCACAGGTCTTCACCATTCTCGATCCGCAGAAAACCGTGATCGACTTCAACCGCCGCTGGTTCGCGAAGTTTACAGCGGATGACTTTGTGCGCCTCACTGCCCAGTACACCGTCTCGCAGATGCTTGAGCGCGAGGACTTCCACAAGCGTTTCGAGGCGGAAAAACCCATCGCCATGCACGAGTTACTCTACCCGCTTGTGCAAGGATATGACTCAGTGGCTCTTGCGGCGGACGTCGAACTCGGCGGCACAGACCAGAAATTCAATTTGCTGCTCGGCCGCGAACTGCAGCGCAGCTACGGCCAGGAGTCGCAGGTCGTCCTGACCACACCGATTCTCGAAGGCCTCGACGGCGTTCAGAAGATGTCGAAGTCTCTGAACAATGCCATCGGCATTCATGAGCCTCCTCTGGAGATGTACGGTAAGATCATGTCGATTTCGGACCAGATGATGTGGCGGTATTACGAGTTGTTGACGGATGTGCAGGTCGCTGAGATCGAGAAGATGAAGCACGAAGCGCATCCGATGGATGCGAAAAAAGGGTTGGCGCGTCACATTGTGGCGGACTTCCATTCGGCGGAGATGGCAACGCAGGCAGGCGAGGATTGGGCGAAGCAGTACCAGAAGGACGAGACGCCGGATGTTTTGGAACATGTGACGGTGCCGATGGCGAGGATTCTCGCTGGTTCGGGCGAACCGGTGGCCATCAAGACGCCGCCGGCAGATGTGCTCGTCTTGACGCCAGATCGCGGACTCGACACGGCCGTTCTGGTTCGCGTGGACAAGTTGCTTGCGGAAGCCTCTCTGGCAGAGTCAGCCTCCGACGGCGGTCGCAAGATAAAGCAGAAAGCGGTCGAGATTGACGGGCAACCCGTGGACAAACCAAAGCTTGCAGTACCTCGCCCTACGCGGCCCCTGGTGGTGAGAGCAGGCCGGTCGATGAAGAGAGTGGTAATCGCCTAGCCCTGGCTATAGCAATATTTTTTCTCACTCCATGCTCCCTGGCAAGTTCTGCTACTCTCAACCGCGCACATGCGCCCTGCTGCTATCCTCGGGCCGGGGTGCCATCGAAGGCACCTCGAACCATTTCAGACTGACAAAGCTGTCGAATGGCGCGTCGGCATGCCTTCGAGCTCGGACCAGGCAGACGCTATTCTCCTGTTCGGCGGCGACGGCACCATCCACCGTCACCTGGCGCAACTGGTGCAGCTCGGCCTGCCTGTGCTGGTCGTCCCCGCGGGCAGCGGCAATGACTTTGCCCGCGCCCTAGGTCTGCCGCGGGTGCGTGATTCGAGCGCAGCATGGCGGCTGTTCTGCCAGGGCACGAATA